>ERZ1034873.746-NODE-746-length-15425-cov-4.187118_pt1 | contig 15425 bp, 13 predicted proteins | sample MGYA00520689_ERZ1034873 | MGnify/ENA primary metagenome ERZ1034873 (study PRJEB33766, sample SAMN09781722) | gut metagenome | biome: gut microbiome | host: Homo sapiens | place: Madagascar | study: EMG produced TPA metagenomics assembly of the PRJNA485056 data set...
TGTAAGGAAATATCAGATATAAACAGCAGTTTGACTCCCTCTGATACAAAGAAAGAAAAGAATATTTTCGAATGGAAGGCTACCAGATAAAGAAGGAGGTGTGGTATGGCAACAATCCTGGAAGATCAGGGAAATAATCCGTTATTGAATAACAATTTCCTGTTGAGAGTAGATGCAGTATATGATCTTCCCTGCTTTAAGATCAGCGGTTTTCGTGATGAGAAGGAATTTGAGACGATTCAGGCAGGTGGTGTGAATGATTATGTATATCTGCGGCAAAAGCCAATCTCTAAGCCATTAACCTTTGAGATAGAACGTTACGTAGGGAAGGATTTTTTTGATCCGCTCAAGGTGGGCAAACAGCCGGTACTTCCCATTATCCTGTATGTCAGCCGTTACATCAATGATTTTAATGATCCCAAACTTACATTTTATTTCACCGGATGCACAGTAATGGACAAACAGTATGGTGAGTTAAATGCTGAGAGAAGTGGGCTGATGGTGGAAAAGACTACCATTGCATATCAGCAGGTATATTTATATTCCGGCTCAAATGATGATCCGCAGGCAACATGGAGCTTTGATCCAACCGGCAGAAATTATCTGGGACAGGGGAAGAGAAGGGCAACTACCAATCCTGATGAAATACGCAGGAAAGATATGGAGGCGGCAAGCAGGAAGTGGCCGCAGGTAAGAAGCGCAAGAACAATGGATAATCTTGTGAGGTAAAAGGGAGGGAGACAGACAATATGCTGATGTTAAAAAGTCCATTACAACTGCACAGTATTGCGAACATAACGACGGTAAATGATCAGTTAAACCAGAAAATCCTGGGAAATTATCAGTTGTTGAATCTGTCCATTACATCAGAGGATCTGCTGCATATGACGCTTCAGGAGCCGGAAATCTATGTAGCAATGGGAAATGAGCAGACTACGGTAGTGGAGAATCATCTGGTCAATCAGAACAATATGAAGCTTGAAGCAGTGAACCAGTTCATCAATCGTATCATGCTGCTGCATACAGAGCAGTTTACTTATCAGGACGAAGTCTATATTTCATCGATCTTACAGAAATTAGGTATCATGGATGTTTCCTCCTTTATCACACAGATACAGGCAGATATGTATAAAAATGAACTGATCACCAGACTGACAGATCAGTATTTTGCTGTTGGCAGAACTTTGTCAGAAACGATCAGAAGCTTTTTGGAACATAATAAAAAAGAACTGACAGTCAGGGAAAAGGAAATACATAAGGACAGATATGCAGAGTATTTGCAGAATATCGTGTACGAACGCCTTCATACAGCAGAGTGTATCAATACCGTATATGATTATCTGAGAATCCCTGATGGAAGAAATGTCATAACACCTGGACAGGCAAAGCTGTTACCTGCCGTTATGCAGGCAGATACGATCCACCTGTATCAGTTAAGAAAGTATATTCTTCAGCAGGATGATCCTGCAATATGGGAACAACACAACCAATATGAGGAAGTGAATCTGCAGACAGAAGAGATGACGCAGTCAAAGATCATGACTAACTTATCCGCAGCAGTTCTGAGTAATTTCATTTCCAATGAGACATATGAACTGATCTCACAGATCAGAACACAATCCGTTTGGATGGATTTTACAAGGGCTTTGTTTGAGAGCTCTCTGGATACGATGCAAAGATTCGAACAGAATCAGGCAGAGTATCATTTGAATACACAGACCATACACGCCTATGAGCAGAATATGACGCGGCTTATGGGTGATGAAGTATCACTGATCGACATGCTGCAAAAAGTAGATGTAGATTGGCATGAACAGGAGAAAGAAGAACAGTACAGTCTGATCAACAGTACAATATTGACTTTACTGGAGAATCAGAATTTGCAGCAGCAGGTAGAAACAGTTACCAAAATGCAGAAACTGCAGATGAATCAGACTGACAGTTATGAACATACAGTGCTGCAGGTGTTACAGCAGCAGTGCCAGACATACGAGAGTATGAGGCAGTACTATTATGATCAATATGAAAACAGGGAAGAAGAGTTATCAACGAAGCTTCCTTTACAAAATATTTATATCGAATCCCTGCAGACACAGCGCAATGATCTGTCTGCAACGTATAACAGTTTAAAACAGGTAGAAAAAAAAGAAAGTTTCCATAGCCATCTCACACAACAGCAGGCAGAATACGATCATATAAATGTAAATCACAGCCAGCAGATAACACAGACTACGGACGAGATAAGCAATCATACTTCGCAGCAAAATGCAGTTTATAACAGAATGGATCAGGCCAGGATGGAAGCTTATGATACGAAGCAGCAATATGACCTGCATCAGGATACTCTGGAGCTTTTGCATCAGCAGCAGAATCTAAGCAGTGAGGCAAATGTATACAACGAAGAGGAATACCGGGAGTATCTATATCAGATCAATGAGAAAAATATAGAGATGCAGCAGAAATTACAGCAACAGCATATCAATCAGCAAGTCGTAAAAAAAGTAACCGTCGATCGAAAAACAGCCATGCGTAATGCACTTGAGGCATTAGAAGACCCCAAGAAAGTGCTTGAGGAGATTTATCATCATTCAGAAAGAATCGAAAAGCCCGTTTCACAGGAAGTAACAAAGCTGCTTCAACTGGCAGATGAACAGACCAGAACTGTATATGAGGACATTCTTGGAATCAGGAGCTCTAGGGAAACAACAACAGAGCAGAAGCTTGTGGAAACCAGCATAGATACCTTACAAAAGGTAGTAGAGCAGGTCGAAACACAGTCGGTTGAGATCAGGGAGAGCCAGGAGAGACCTTCCCAAAGGGTATTCTTACAGCATGATGTCCTGACAGAGCAGATGCATGAACTTATGCAAAGCCAGAAGTTGATCCATGAGAAGGAAGAGCAGACAATCTCTGAATTTATACGAAATCATATAACAGAGAAGAAAGAAACAGAACAAAGACAGGAACATCTGGAATTAAAGCAGTTTATGCCGATACAGCAGGTTGAAAGGACATTGAAGGATACGATGCTTCCCAGACTGGAAATAAAGCAGGGAGAACAGATCGATTTTATCCACCAGCAAAAGACAAGAATGGAGAGAGAGGTACTGGAAGAAATACTCAGGGATTTAGAGACACAGAAGAGTACAAGCATCAAAGAAGAAACGACAATAGAAACAGAACAGATAATCTCCAATCAGATACAGAAGACCAAAAAAGAGATTCTGGTAGAAAATCAACAGATCGTAGAAGAAATGATACACAGAAACCTGCAGACGAATCTGCATTCCATTTCGGAGCAGGTATATCGGGATATTGAGAAAAGATTGTTGAGTGAACGGAAAAGAAGGGGGTACTAACAGATGGATATGTCTTTTCTGGATTCAGCCAATGCGCTGGCACATGGGGAATTGTCAGGAGAAGAGAATGGAGCCGGAGTATTAGAGACCGCCTATCTGATACTGAAGGATTGCAGGAAAGGAAAAGCAGAAACGATCAGTACTTCGAGAACCAAAAGTATCCTCTCAGGACTGTCTTCAAAGAGAATGAATGCCATGAAGTCAACTCCAAAATCTCCATTATCGGGTACGAAAACGATCAAAGTACAGTTCAATCCGGCTTCTCTTAACTTCCAGTCCGGTATGGAGAGTGCAAAGAGGGAAAAGGCAGGCATTGATAAGAAAGAGAATGGTGATGAAGAAGTTGCCGATGGAGAAAAAAGAGAAAAAAGACTTTCGGTCAGTATGAAACTCATATTTGACAGAACGATATATATAGATTCCAGTGTACAGCCAGAGGTAGAAAGTTTCCTTGGGATGATCAAAAATCCATATATCAGACAGGTAACTTTTTGCTGGGGTAAGCTGTATTATGCAGGAGTTGTGAAAAGAGTGAGCACAGAATATAACATGTTCAATGCATTGGGAATTCCGATGCGGGCAACCGTAGATCTGACAATAGAGATCATGTAAGAGACCTGTGGTGTATCAGGAGAGGATAAGATGGGAGCAAAAGAAACAATCCTTAACGGGATCGGCGAACTTGTCGTTCATCAGGCAATTCTGGAAATAGAGAATTATGATAAGGCGGGTGCGAAGAATCATTTTGAAAAACAGAATAATGCAAAGGCAGTTACAACAAAAGCCTCTGATGTGCTCCACAAGAAAGTAATGGACCCACTGTTAAAGAAACCGGGCAAATTAACACCTCTTGTGCATAAGGTAAAGGATACGTTTGGCATAGAAAAGAGAGGAATCGAAGACGGAGTGTTGATCGTACAGTATAATCCCCGGTCGATCAAAATGGAGGGCAGTACTTCTGACCAGAATGAAGTGAAATGTGAAGATGACAGGAGGATTACTACAGTTACTCATAACAGTACTGTGAAGGTGTCTTTTGAACTGGTCTTTCATAGTAAATATCCGTTGGACACTTCTGTGAAGGAGCAGATGGAACTGATCATGAATATGATCTACAGTACTCCTGAAAAGAAGGTGAAGTTCTCCTGGGCAAATATGCAGATAAGAGGGCAGATCATCTCTTTTTCCGGCAAATATGATATGTTTGATATGACAGGAAATCCGACAAGCGGCAGTATGAGTATCACAATACAATCAAGTATGTCGGTGAAGGAAGTATCTAAAATTACAGAAGAGATGGACAAAGAGCGAAGTGATAAGGAAGTCTCATAACATACAGGGGGAGGACAAAAATGGACTATCAAAAACTGAAAGAAAAATATGAGGACTTTACATATCCTATGGCATCTGTTACTGTAGATGGTCATGTGTTTTCCGATAATACGGCGCATCTGGTGCTGGCTGATCTGCAAGTTGATCTAAGTACCGGTTTTGAGGCATCTGTTGCGAAGTTTTCAGTTTACAATATATATGATCAGGAGGATAAGAAGTATCTGTTTTCACAATGCAGGAAATATCTGCTTCTTGGAAGTTCTGTAGAAATATCGGTCGGCTATGCCAATCAGTTGACGAAAGTATTTGTTGGTTTTATTTCACAGGTTCGATTCCTTCATCAGCCGGGAGATATTCATCATGTGGAAGTAACGGCTATGGACGTAAAAGGCATGATGATGGCAAATAGTTTTGCCAGACAGATGGGAGCCAGCAATTATGGAGATGCGATCAGGGAGATATTTCGCAAGCCGGTCTATCAGAAGATGTACGAAGAAGGTATTTATACACAATTAGAGATTAGGGATACACCGGATCGGTCAGAAAACCAGCAACTGTTGTCTTCCAGTATTGAGATGGTTTCAGAGAGTGATTATGAATTTATAGTGAAAGCAGCCAAGAGATTTCATTATGAATTTTATATAGATGCAGGTGTGGTTCATTTCAGAAAAGGGAAGGACACACAGGAATCGGTTCTGTTAGAACTTGGCATGGAAAAAGGTATACAGTACTATGACATTGCCTATGACATAACGGGACTTGTCAGAACCGTGGAAGTAAGAGGAATGGATACGGCAAGGGCAGCGGTGGTATCAGCAAAGAAAAATGTCAGTAATAAGATATCTACGGGAAACAAAGCAAAAGGGCTGATCAATCAGACTTCCAGAGTGGTGATCGATGCCAATGCAGTCACAAAGGAGCTGGCGCAAAACCGGGCAGATTCTATTATGGAAGATATTTCATACCGCTTCGGTACATTACAATGTACCTGTATCGGCTTACCGGAGATCATGCCGGGACATTTTATCAGACTGGAAGGTTTTGGAGAGCCTTGCGACAATCTTTTCTATATTGAGCATGCCAATCATGTCGTGTCAGACACAGCAGGGTATGAGACATATATTACAGCAGTTGCGGCTGCATTAGCTTAGGGGGATATCATTGGATGGCACTTTTTGACATTTTTGATGAAATTACAGAGAAACAGGTAGTAAAGACAGAATTGGGAGATGCACGTATCTTTGGAGCAGTAGCCGGAGTCGTAGCTGAGAATTATAACGAGCAGATGCCAGGCAGACTGTGCGTCAATATCCCTGTCAGAGATGAACAGGCGAATCAGTTGAAATGGGCAAAGATGGCAATGTCCTATATGGGAAGAAAATGGGGTCACTATTTTCTTCCGGAGAAGGGCGACCAGGTCATTCTGGTATTTGAGGATGGCAATATAGAAAAACCCTATGTCATAGGCTGTATTCCAAAAGACAAGGACCAGTTCCTTAAAAAATCAGCCAATGAACTGAATCAGATCAAGCAGATACAGACCAGAAACGGAAGTCGTATCACCTTCTGGGATGATGAAGATGACGAGGGAAAAAAAGATAAGATCACGGTATCTACAGCCAATGATGCGCACCAGATGATATTTGATAATGAGAACAAAAAAATATCCGTAATGGATAAAGAGAAGAACTGTTCTGTGGAAATGGCAACGGAAAATGGCAAAATAACGGTGCATGCCGAACAGAAAATAGAGATTACCGTAGGGGATTCCATACAGATAGAAATGAATGGTGAGAATGGCAGTATCAAGATAAAGGCAGATAAGGTATCCATTGAAGCATCTAAGAACATCAATATCTCAGCGGATGGAAATGCCACCTTATCAGGTAAGCAGACAACAGTAAATGCCACCTCATCTTTAAAAAATTCAAGTAGTGGTATGGTATTGATCGAGGGGAAACCCATTAAGATAGGATAGTACAGTTCAAGGGGGAAAATGCTATGGAGGATAGGGCATATCTTGGAAAAGGAATAAAATTCCCTTTGCAGATTAATAAAGCAACAGGAAGATTCGTAATGGCACAGGAGGAAGAGAGCGTAAAAGAATCGATCTATATCATTCTTATGACGCAAAAGGAAGAACGATTCACCAGACCTGATTTTGGCAGTCGTATCCTGTCTTATACATTTATGGATACCTCTGTTACCAGGATCAATATGATGGCGCGGGAACTGGAAGAAACGATTCTGGAGCAGGAGCCGCGCGTATCAGAGGTTGATGTGTCGGTAGACCCGCAGCTTGAGAGGGGATGTCTGATCATTAATATCAAGTATACCATCGCGGAAAACAATACACAGGATAATCTGGTATTCCCGTTCTATTTGTATGCAGAGGCAGAGGGGGAACAGGATGAAGAATAAGATAGATGAGAGAAAAAAGAGTGATATTCTCCGACAAATGCAGGTTCTGTCACAGACATACACGCCGGAGTGGAAATTTGATCTGACTAACCCGGATGCCGGCTCTGTGATCGGTCTGATCTTTGCTGATCAGACCGCTACGAATATTCAGAAAATCAACAGAGTCATAGAAAAATATCATACTGAATTTGCCAATATGTACGGAGTATCACTCAGGGCGGCGAAGCCCGCAGAGTCTGTTGTGACATTGAAGGTAAATGACAGTATGGCAGCAGGAATCCCCCTGAAAAAGGGAACACAGGTGATTGGGGAATGTGAGGATGGCGAGGAGGTCATTTTTGAATTTCTCAATGATATTTATGTGACGAATGCAAGTCTGACCAATATATTAACGGTATCCGGCAACCGTTACAAGGTGGTCCCGTTATTTGGAGAATACCAGAAGACAGAATTGCAGAATGGACAGTTTACACAGGCGGAACCTGTGATGGCAGAATCTCAGGAGGATGTGACATTATTTTCTGACCAGGGAGATACGATCCACACACAAGCGTTAGTCATATATCATCCCTATCTGTTTCAGAGTGAGGAAGAAATCGTTGGTCTGTGTCTGACGGGAGATAAACGGGAAGCAGTAGAACAGTTGCAGACGGACGCATTTACCTTCAGCTACTGGACAGAGGACGGGATGCGTCCTTTTGGGCAGGTAGTCAGGGAAGGAGATATTTTCTGGCTTGGCAGAGAGCCTGAGGAGAAGGAGATCAATCTGGTCGTGATCGAGCAGAAGCAGAAGATACAAAGTCCGATCATACTTAAGGAGATACAGATATTACATAAGCATCAGGAGGACATGCCTGATTTCCTGTGGAATAATAAATCCAGCCTGGACTCTTCTGAATGCAATATGTTTGGACAACAGCCGGCATTATATGATGAATGTTATATAGGGCAGAAGTTTCTGTTTGACCAGATGAATGCTACAGTTACACTTAGTTTTGACCTGTCATTTGATGAATTTACGATACAGCAGACTGCTGTACACGAACCTGATCTTTCCATTATTAAGAAAAGACCTGCTGCGATGGCATTACCACTTCGTTACGAGTGCTGGATACAGGAGATAGCAATTGAATATTTTAATGGAAAAGGCTGGAGAAAGCTTCCAATGGAGCATGATCTGTCGGCTCTTTTTGCACAGAAGTCTAATGAAGGCGCAAGAAAGCTGACATTCAGGGTGCCACAGGACTGGGAAGAAACAACACAGGGCGGGTATGAAGGAAAGTGTCTGAGAATTCAGGTTACGAGAGCAGATAACTGTTATATGCAGGATGCCATATTCTATTATCCAATCCTGCAAAATATCAGAATGGAGATCCAATATCCTGGCAGAGGTATGAAGCCGGAGTGGGTAAAGTGTATAAATGGTAACAGAATAGAGGACATAACAGGCAGACTTAGTCTGGCACAACCTGTTGTATGCTTTGAAAATACGGTTTCTGACGGAGATTATGTTTTTTGGGGATTTGACCGTAAGTTTATGCAGGGACCGATCGCTTTGTTTCTGGAGATGCAGGATCGTTATTATTTCCATGGACTTGAGCTGGCATATACTTATTCAACGAGGAATGGTTTCAAAACCCTCAAGGTAATGGATCAGACCAGTCAGTTAGAACATTCAGGGATGATCATGTTTATGCCGCCGACAGATTTTGCACCACTGGAAGTAGAAGGAATAAGCAGATATTGGATCAGACTGGAGGACACAACAGGATATTTTGCAAGGGAAAAAACCTATTATCCTGTTATTCACAGGCTGCATGTGAATGCTGTCAAAGTGCAGAACCGTGAAGTGGCAGAGGAAGAGGACTATTATCTGGACAGGGCTGCAGCCAATATGCATTTTCCACTGCATGCTGACCATATTCTTTCTGTGGAGATATGGGTCAACGAGAAAGAGCAGCTGCCCATGACCAGAATGGAACAGATGCTGAGAGAAACGCCGGAGCAGGTAAGAGCAGAGTACAATTTTCTGGGTGAGATAGAAGAATTTTATGTACTGTGGCATGAGACGGAGAACTTCGATATAGCTTCTTATAAGGAACGTTGTTATGTTGTTGACAGATTGAAAAATGAAGTCATTTTCGGAGACGGGGTGTCTGTTCCAATTCCACAGAATACAAGAAGTGTTGCATTTAAAGCAAAAGTAACCTGCTGTAGTGGTGAAATTGGTAATGTAGCAAGCCATGCGATCACGAAATTCAGAGGTGCGATACCGGCTATTGAAGAAGTCACCAATCCCATTGATGCATATGGTGGTAATTCCATGGAGGATATCAAGGATGCTCTTGTGCGCGGAAGTAATATATTAGGGGCCAGAAAAAGACTGGTATCCGAAAGAGATTATATCAGAGAGGTCAGCCTCTATTCTGATACGATCGCTCAAGTGGCATGTATCGCAGGTGTTACCAGAAGTGGGAAAAGGGACAGGAATGTGATCAGCATCGTCCTGTTGATGAAGGATTATAAAAAAGGCTCTTATTCCTTTAAGACCGTAGAAGAACAGTTACGCAGACATTTGATACAACGGTGTGAAATGACTTGCAGTGCAGCTGATATTCAGATCGTGGAACCCATTTTTGTGAAGATATCTCTGCACATCTGGCTTAATGTATCTGATTTGAAGAAAAGTCTGGAGATCAAACAGCATTGGCTGGAACGTATTGAACAGTATTTTGAACCAGTAACTGACAGGACAAGAGAAGATGTGAGAATAGGCAGACTGCCCAAAGAAAAACAGATCCGACTCATGTTAAGTACGCTGGAGGATAAGGCATATATCTCGCACTATACTATCGTTGCTGCTTATTATGATGAAACAGGAATGCATGAGACGGAAGTAGATCAGCTTATGGATAATCCATTTATGGTATGCTGTAATGGAGAACACCAGATTCATATAAGTGAAAGCTAGAATGGAATGTGGAGGGGAAGAATATGTTAAGCAGCATTGATTTGAATGATAAAGATTATGATCAGTTCATAGATGAAGCGATAGCTCAGATTCCATTGTACAGCCGGGAATGGACCAATATGAATCCATCAGAGCCGGGAATTACGATTCTTGAGAACCTGTCAGCTTTTGCAGCATTGCAGCAGAGTGAGATCAATGAAGTAACAGAACAGATAAAATGGAAACTGCTGGCACTGGCAGGGTTTACACCCAAAAAGGGAGAACCGGCAACCGCCTGCTTAAGCTGTGAAGGGAAGAAACGTGATGGCATAGAAACAGTCGGTGAGAAGGTCTTTGCACAGAACATATGCTATGAACTACCACAGGGACATCATTTTCTGGAAGCATCCATCAGAGGAATTTATGTTGTATATAACCAACAAGTCATGGATCTTTCTGATCTGGCAGGCAGCATAGGAATACCTGGAGGTATTGCCCTTTTTGGGGAACAGCCCAGAAACGGGGAAGAACTCTATCTGTTAGTCAGCAGTCTGCCTTTATTTCCACAGGAGTTGATATTTTATGCGGATGTGAAAGAGATTTTCGAAAGAAATGCTTTTGGAGCATCCGATGAGAATCCTTTTGCACAGCTTCAATGGGAGATTCTGACGCAGGATGGCTTTGAAAAAACAGAAGTGATCGATGAAACCCATCAATTCCTGGTCAGCGGCTATATCCGCCTGAAGGTTCCAAAGGATTCAGGCAAGGTGAGATTTCTGGAGGAGCGGCAGGCATATGTGATCAGAGCCAGACTTATGAAGGCGCAATATGATATAGCACCGCGGGTGAACCGGATACAGGGACTTTTGACCCGGGTTGTACAAAAGGATACCAGATCAGTAGTTATCTGTGGAAATATAGAGGGTGAACTGGAAACAGAGCATTATCTGATGAAGGATGAGTGTCTGGAGGTATATATAAAGGAAAAAGATGGTAAATACCATTTCTATGGCAGAGGTCAGGATTCCACTAATGAATATCTGCGAACTTATGAATACAGAGAGCCTGATCCGGTACGAAGAAGCATCATAACACATAATCCACGTATTGATGGTGAGGCACAGGACAATATTATGGTGATCTGCAGAGATCTTGCAGTTATGCCATATATCCGTCTTGGCAGGCTGTATGGATATGATGAACAGGAACTGGAACTGCCGCCATTTGAGAGAGTATTGGCAGAAGAATTTACAATTATTGTCGCATATGCAGCAGGCAGCGGGGAAGACCTGACATATCATATGGTAGCACCAGATTCTACCGATGAGGATGAAGTAAAGTACAGCATATCTGAGAGAGAAAATGTGGTGATCATACATGACTGCGGCATATATGAAGGGGCAGAGATCCTGCTTGGACAATATGTGTGTTATCAGGGAAATGAAGGAAATGTACTGGCTGACACGCAGTTTATTTCACCACTTCACCCGGATATTCATTTTACAAGCTGTGCTGTCGCAGAAAAAGGGCATTACGGGGAAGACCTGGAGGAAGTAAGAAAACGATTTGCCCTTGATATCCAGTCACCGGCTACCATTGTTACAAGAGAAGATTGTGAGAGATTGCTCCACCAGATTCCTGGGCTGGCGATCCATAAGCTGAATGCAGTAGTCCTGGAGGAAAGAAATGAGATCCATGTGGTTGTTAAGCCATACAGTCTGGAGCCATTCCCACAATTGTCCGATATCTATAAGAGAGTGATCTGTGAATATCTGGAGAAACGCAGGATGCTGACAACCCGTATCGTAATTGAACAGCCTGTATATGTTCCTATTGCTGCGTATGGGATGATCTATATTAAGAAGCATTTCGATCATTGCAGGGAAGATGTTGAAGAACTGCTTCGTCAGATGCTGGATGGGATAAATTCCGAACATTCCTTTGGGGAAACGGTATGCTTTCATGATATTTATCATGCACTGGAGCAACTGGAGTGTGTGGAAGAAATCTATGATTTTACACTGATATCAGAGAATCCGGCGGCTTCAGAAGTATACGGACTGGACATAAGGCTTGCACATAATGCCTTGTATTATCCCGGAGATATTGTATTGGAACTGGGAATGAAATAACTGAGGGGGAATCAGGGATCATGCAGGATAAGAATATATATACACTGACAAGCGGCAAACTTAAAAGAGCATTTTATGAAGGCTTTTGTATTGAAAAAGACGGCAAGGTCTGCATGAGTGGAAATCAGGCACATTTTATGGTATTACATAAATTCTGCAGCTACATATCAGCAAGCAGGTGGGGACGGTTTCATTTACAGCTTCATCTGCCTAAGGATTGCATCTGTGTGCTTCGTGCCTTTGCAATGGATGCATCAGATGAAGAGTCGGAACAACTGGTGGCTTTGGAGAAATTCTTTGCGGATGCAGAAGTTCCTGCAACGCTGAAAAAGGAACGCTTTGACTGCGCCGGAGGGCTTAAACTGATAAATACAGAGGATGCTCTGTTATATGAACTGACAGGGGAGTATCTGTTCATTGCCATAGAAATTATTGGTAATGGAGATGGATATATAGACCATATGTTTCTTGATAGTCAGGGAGATAACTTTATGCAGACTTTTCCAGAGATCTATCAGGAGGAGGGGGGCTTCTTCCATCGATATATGTCGGTTTTTTCTTCTGTTTATCAGGATATCGATATGGAAATTGCTCACATTGATCAATATCTTGATGTGGATACTGCACCGATGGGATTGCTTTTGGAGTATGCTGACTGGCTTGGACTTGATATCAGGGGAGAGTTCCTGGAAGAAGAGCTGCTGCGCAGATTGCTCAAGGAGGCGTATCAATTGAACCGGATCAAAGGAACCAGACAATGTATGGAACGGTTGATCTTTCTGTTGATCGGACAGGAGGCAGTCATCATCGAACGGAAACGACTGGAGGGCTATATCAGTCAGGAAGAGAAACAGATCTATCAGAAACTGTACGGGATAGATGACCAGGATATCGTGATCCTGGTCGATCGGGAATCGGATGAAAGAATACAGGCGCAGCTTCTGTATCTTCTCAATCAGTTCAAACCCGTCAGAAGCCGTATCAAGCTGGTATTTTATAAAGGCTTATCCAGACTGGATTCCTACAGTTATCTGGATAAGGATGCTTTGTTTGGCGGCAGTCAGGTGGGAATGCTGGATAACAGGCAGACCCTGAATGGAACCAATATATTAAAGTAGGAGGGACTATGGGAAAATATACGATCATTGCAGATGTTGGAGAAAAACTCGTATCTATCCTGCAAAGGGAGCTTGTGCCGGAGGTTCTGGCAAATCCGAATGAAATAGGACTGAGGAGCCCGGAAGAACATGGAGACGTCTCACTGGGACTGTTTTTGTATGATGTGAAAGAAAGTGAAGAAGTCAGACAGCAGGGGGCAGCCATTATCAAAAAGGAAAAGATCACCAAGCCGCCTATGTATCTGAACCTGTATTATATGATCACTGCTTATTCCAGTGGTGATATCAAGTATAAGCTTACACAGGAGGAAAGGATTCTGGGCAAGGTAATGCAGACCTTTTATGACCATGCCATGATTCCACTTGGAGAAATAGACAAGGATGCCATAAATGGAATGGATCTGAGGATCCAGCTACAGAAGATCAGTATAGATGAGAAGTCCAGAATATGGAACTTCCCCAATGTGGGGAATAAATTATCGCTGTTTTATAAAGTATCACCTGTTGCAATAGATTCCGGCTTATCCAGTGATATGACCAGAGTAACCGATCTGGATATTACAGTAACCAATATAACATTACGCCGTTAAATGCGGAATATAAGGGAGGAATAGTACAATGCAGACTACAACAGAAATAAATGAAGAACAGGCAATCATCAGAATAGAAGGCAGAATAGACACTATGACAGCACAGGATCTACAGGATGTGATCATGAATACTTTCCAGTCCTGCAAAAAGATAGAACTTGATTTTACCAAGGTTGAATATATATCCAGTGCAGGACTCAGAACACTTCTGCTGAGCCATAAGACGGCAGCTTCCAAGGGAGGACAGCTAACACTTAGCCATGTAAATGAAATGGTCATGGAAGTACTGGAAATGACAGGTTTTGTAAATGTGTTGTGTATAGTAAAGTAACTACAGGCTTTTGAGGGGGATTCCATATGGACAGGATACATATACAGGCAGCTATGGTAATAGAACTGTTCGATCAGTTCACAGGCAGACAGATCACAGAAGGACAGGCATATATTACAGCAATGCCGGAACAGAAAACAATCAGAAAAGGCAATGGCTGTTATGTGTTTTTATATCCGTTTGTACCAAAACAGGTGATCACAGTACATTCGCAGATATATGAGGAATGTCAGGTAGAGATCATGCAGAGCGCCAGAGATACCTTTACACATCAGATTCTGTGGCTGGTACCGAACAGCAGATATCAGTACCCGTCAGCGACCACCTGTATACAGGGAAAAATAAAGGGGGGCAGATCAGGAGAGGATGTGCGGATCTATCTGGAAAAAGAGAACAGAATGGTCAGACTGGCAATGGAATATGAACGAAATTCCCCAAAGATAGCATTGCAGGGCTGTATGGATGAAATGCGAAATACAGAGTATGCCGTATGTAGTCAGGGACAGTGCAATATCATACACCTGTTGGACAAGGGAAACTCTGAGGAATACATATTGCAGGAGGCTATGGAGGCAGATTATAAGAAGTCGGAAACGCTCTTACACAGAATCTATCATGCAGTATGCAGAAGTGATGGAAGCTTCTTCCTTGCATTGCCTGATGTGCCCTGCAATACGACAGCACACATTCTGGCGGGAGATACCTGGGAAACGATGCCCATCGTACTGGAAAGGCAGGATTGTTAGCATGGATATAGAACAAATATATCAGACTTATTTGAATCCGGAAGAATCAGGGCAGGGCTATCAGAACGATCATGACTTTATGGAGAATCTGTTTCAGGCGTTGGATGTGATACTGTTTGTTGCGGTAAATCAGGATAAATTGGCACAACAGGAGCAGGAAGAGTTACTCGGGCTTGTGACAGAGCATATTGAGAACCGGCTGGAGGTTACGATCTTTCCTGCCTTTTTACGGCTTTTGCAGCTAAGGGAACGGGAGAGTCTATCAGATTTGGAAGTCTTTTGCATTCTCATCGGTGCAGCATGCAGTATGCAGAGTAAATATGAAAAGGCATTTGCTCTGCTTCAGGGAAATGACAAGATGCAGTATGCTTCCTATGGTCTGGCATGCAGATTATTCGAGATCAGCCAAATGGCAAAGGAGGGTACTGTTTTGCCACTGAATGTGT
>ERZ1034873.748-NODE-748-length-15423-cov-6.208550_pt1 | contig 15423 bp, 9 predicted proteins | sample MGYA00520689_ERZ1034873 | MGnify/ENA primary metagenome ERZ1034873 (study PRJEB33766, sample SAMN09781722) | gut metagenome | biome: gut microbiome | host: Homo sapiens | place: Madagascar | study: EMG produced TPA metagenomics assembly of the PRJNA485056 data set...
GGGTACGGAAGCTCCAGGCGACCAGGTCGGTGATGCGGGGAAAGTCCGAAGGGAGTCCACGTCGGATTTCAATTCTGTTCTGCATAGGGGAAGGATGTGGGAGGAGGTGGATGATGTATTCTCAGGGAGGTGACTGCCGAGCCACGAGGGGAGGGGAGTTAAACCACGAAAAGCACGAAAAACACGAAAAAACACGAAATGACGTGGGTCTGGAAAAATCAGAACCACGAATGGACACGAAGGGACACGAATGGGGAGGAAGGAGGGGAGTTAAACCACGAAAAGCACGAAAAGCACGAAAATACACGAAATGACGCTGTCTGGGAAAAACAGAACCACGAAGGGACACGAATGGACACGAATGGGGAGGAGGGAGGTGAGGAGGGGAGTTAAACCACGAAAAGCACGAAATACACGAAAAAACACGAAATGACGTGGGGCTGGGAAAATCAGAACCACGAATGGACATGAATGGACACGAATGGGGAGGAGTGAGGAGGGGAGTTAAACCACGAAAAAACACGAAATGACGTGGGGCTGGAAAAATCAGAACCACGAAATGCCTGCATTCCCGAGGGGCAGGATGAAGGCGAAAATGGTGAAGGCTGGCTTTTTGCCAAAGATAGTATCAAAAAACGCGCACGCAGTGCTTCCAGGGGGCGGATCCACCTCCAGGACGCTATATTATGCGTCTTTCGGAATCTATTTACAAATAGGAGATTTATCCATGAACGAGTCAGAGACAAACGAGTGCCTGGGAGCCCTCCTGGAGCTTTCGATGAACATGATGGAGTTCTGCAAGCGACAGGGAATCGTCCCCATCGGCTGCGCATCCCCCACGGTTGTCCAGGTCCGCGCATCCATGATTGTCGCACATGTCTCCCCGGACGGCGTCACTATCAAGGAACTCGCCCGGCTCCTCCAGCTTTCACAGGGAGCCACCTCCAAGCTGGTGGACCGACTGGTGCACATCGGAATCGTGGACAGGGTGCAGGATTCCTCCGACCGGCGCGCAGTCAAGGTCTTCCTCTCCGAAAAGGGACGGAACTTCTCCGAATTCCACTGCATCCAGGCACGGCACCTGGTCGACAAGTACCTCCCGGAGGTCTCCGAGAAGGACAAGGAGACGTTTCTCAAGTGCGCCGAGACTCTCAACCGACGCATCTGGGAGGAGCAACTCGCCTGGGCACTGCCATGAGCTCCACAGGGAGGAGTGTCCTGAACCACGAAATGCACGAAGCCAAAGCAGGTTTTGAACCACGAAACACACGAAATACACGAAATGCACGAAATGACGTGTCTGAGATGTTTTTGAACCACGAATGGACACGAATGAACACGAAATGACATTGTCGTAGTTTTTCCCCGGAAAACCATTTTCCCGTGCAATAAAGCGCGACTTGCTCCGTTTTAACGCCGGTCCCCTTATTAATTCCACACGGAAATAAAATCCACAGACAATAAAAATGACCATCTCTTCACTACACCACAGCCACAGCCTCCGCTCCCGTTCCATCGCCTCATTCCTGCTATTTGCGGGTGCATTCGGCGTGGCGTTGCTCCTGCCCGGCAGCCTGTCCGCCCAGATGCCCGGCGGCGGAGGAGCCTCCCTGACCGCCTCCGTGCCAGTCTACACAGTCGTGGAAGGCGAAGACCTCACCACCCGCGACTATGTGGGCAAGGTCCTGTCCAAGGAACTTGTCAACATCGTCCCCCAGGTATCCGGCGAACTGAAGGAAGTCTCCTTCAGCGACGGCGACGCCATCTCCGAGGGGCAGGTCCTCTACCGCATAGACGACGTCAAATACCGTTCGGCCGTCAAGAACTGCGAAGCCAAGGTGGCCGAGTGCCAGGCGAAGCTGGAATACGGCCGCAGCAACCTGGAGCGCACCCGCAAGCTCTTCGAGCGTGAAGTCACCACCCAGGACAACCTGGAGCAAGTCACAAGCGACACGGCGGCCCTCGAAGCCCAGCTTGCCGGCGCGGAGGCCGCCCTCGTCTCCGCCCGTGAAGACCTTGACAACTGCGTCATCACCTCCCCCATCTCCGGCCTGGTGGGCGTCACGAACATCACCCGCGGCAACTACGTCACCCCATCCTCCGGCACCCTCGTCACCGTCTTCCAGGTCAACCCCGTCCGCGTCAGATTCTCCGTCAGCTCCGCCGACTTCCTCTCCTTCGGCGGCAACCTCGACGACTTCCGTAAGAACTGGCAGTGCACACTCACCCTGGCGGACGGACGCGCGTATCCATCCGTCGGCAAGATGGAACTGGTGGACTACAAGGCCAACCCCAACACCGACACGGTACAGCTCTTCGTCATATTCGACAACCCCGACCTCAAACTCATCCCAAACACCACCGTGACCGTCCACTTCTCGAGACTCACCGGCGAAAAACGCCCCGTCATCCCGGTGACGGCGCTTCTCTTCGACGCCGACGGCGCATACGTGTGGCTCCTTGACCAGTCGGACAAGGCCGTCAAACGCCACATCCTCCTCGGAGGCACCGACGGCGAAAGCCATGTCGTCCTCGACGGATTGAACATCGGCGACAAAATCGTCTCCGACGGCACCCATAAGGTCATCTCCGGCACGACAGTCCAGGACAGCGGCGTGCGCGGGAAGTAGCGACCCCCGTGGCCGGCACCTCTCCATCCACCCCACACCCTTTCCTTGTCGGAAGACAAGCAACCCTCATGAACACGGCGCATCCCTGCCGCCGCCTATAAGGACAATCCATGTTTTCAAAATTCTTCATTGAGCGGCCCCGCTTCGCAATCGTCATCAGCCTGGTGCTGGTGCTGACAGGCATCGTCTCCATGGTCAGGCTTCCCGTGGCCGAGTATCCAGAGATTGCGCCGCCGCAGCTATATATCTTCTGCAGCTACACCGGCGCCAGCGCGGATGTGGTCATGCAGACCGTCGCAACCCCCATCGAAGACCAGATCAACGGCGTGGACGACCTCCTGTACTTCTCGTCCACCTGCAGCAACGACGGCGGCTACTCCTGCGTGGTCACCTTCAAAAGCGGCACCGACACCGACATCGCCATGGTCAATCTCCAGAACGCCGTCAAGCGCGCGGAGTCCAAGCTTCCCTCAGAGGTCACCAAGACAGGCGTCAACGTCATGGAGCGCGGCAACGACTTCCTGGCGATGTTCGTCTTCCTGACCGACGGCACCTCCATGACCGTCCCGGAGCTTGACAACTACATCAGCAACAACATCAAGGACGCCGTCGCCCGCATTGACGGCGTCTCCTCCGCGGAAGTCTTCTCCGACGGGGAATACTCCATGCGAATCTGGCTCAACCCCACCAGGATGGCCGGCCTCAACATCACCGTGGCGGATGTCATCAGCGCCATCGGCGCCCAGAACCTCCAGGCCGCCGCCGGGTACATCGGCACCGAAAAGAGCAACCCGTATGTCAACTACAAGCTGAATGTCACCGGACGCCTTGCCACCAAGGAGGAGTTCGAGGAGATAGTCCTCCGCCGCGGCGAGGACGGCAGCCTTGTCTGCATGCGTGACATAGCCGAGGTTGAGCTGGGGCGCACCAGCTACTCCACCCGGGCGGTATTCGACGGAAAGGAGGTCGTCCCCCTGGCGGTCTTCCGTAATCCCGACTCCAACGCCCTCAGCACCGTCAAGCATGTGAAGGCGGAGCTGGAGAACTGGAAGAAGCTCCTGCCCGAAGGAGTCACATACATGACCGCCTTCGACCCCACCGAATTCATCAGCATCTCCATGAAGGAGATCATCATCACAATCATCATGGCGCTGGCACTGGTCGTCCTCATCACCTGGGCGTTCCTGCAGGACTGGCGGGCGACACTCGTCCCGTCAATCGCAATCCCAATCTCCCTGCTGGGGACATTCCCGTTCATGCTGGCATTCGACTACAGCATGAACGTGCTCACAATGTTCGGACTTATCCTGGTCATCGGTTCACTGTGCGACGACGCCATCGTCGTGGTGGAGAACTGCCATTCGCTGATGGAGCGGGAGGGACTGTCCGCAAAGAAGGCCGCCCTCAAGACAATGGACCAGATCACCGGAGCCATCATCGCCACCACCCTGGTCACCGTCGCGTGCTACGTTCCGCTGGCATTCTACGGAGGCATGGTGGGAAACATCTACATCCAGTTCGCGATGACGATGTGCATCTCCCTGTGCCTGTCAACCCTGGTGGCCATGACACTCTCCCCCGTGATCTGCGCATATCTGCTCAAGCCGCCACGCAAGCAGCCCGCATGGTATTTCAAGCCATTCAACTGGACGCTTGACACTAGCCGAAGCATCTATATCAGGTTCGTCAAGCTCCTCGCAAGACGAGGCGTCCTTACTGTCGTCCTCTTCGCGGCAATGCTGGCTTTCGCATATTTCCTCTTCGGACATACGAGAAGCTCGTTCCTGCCCTCCGAAGACAAGGGGACTATCCTCTGCAATATCGAACTGCCACTCGGCGCGACACAGGCCAGGACAAATGCCGCCGTGGACGAGTTCAGGCGCTCGGTCGAAGGCACCCCCGGCATCGAGCACACCACCTTCGTCACAGGGCGCTCCATGATCAGCGCCAGCGGCGAAAATGTCGCCATGGGCATCATCAAGCTGGAGCACTGGGACAAGCGCAAGACCCGCGAGACCCAGCTGCAGGCGGTGGTTTCGGAAATCCAGAAGCGGACCGCGCACATCGCCGAAGCGCGGGTCAGCTGTTTCGTCCCACCCGCCATCCAGGGGCTCGGCGCCACAGGCGGCGCAACATTCCAGTTGTGCAGCTATGCGGCCGGAACCGACATGACGAAGCTCTCCGACGCGGCAAAGGAACTCAGCATGAAGCTGATGCAGGATCCAAGAATCGGGTATGCACTCTCTTCGTTCAATGCGGAGACGCCACAACTGCAGTTGGACATCGACAGGAAGAAGGCGGAGTCGCTGGGGCTCTCCGCCAAGACCATCTTCAACGCCCTCCAGGGCAACTTCGCGTCAATCTATGTCAACGACCTGACTCTCAACGGCAGCAACTACGAGGTGAAGATCCAGTCGCCGGCCGACTACCGCAAGTCCCTTGAGAACATCCGGTCGCTCCAGGTCTGCAATACGGTGGGGGAGATGGTGCCCCTGTCGTCCATCGCCACTGTGAGATACACTGTCGGCGCAAACCAGGTCACCCGTTTCAACAAGAACGCCTGCGCGGAAATCAATGTGGGCGGCGCCGGAGGCGTGAACTCCAGCGAGGTCATCAAGATCGTGGAATCATATCCCCTCCCCGAAGGGTACAAGATCGAATGGACTGGACTGAGCTACCAGGAAAAGCAGAACGAAGGAAGACTCTGGTTCCTGATGGCAATGGCTCTGACTTTCGCCTATCTCTTCCTCGTGGCACAGTATGAAAGCTGGTCTATCCCGATTTCAGTCATGCTGACGGTGGCCACCTCGGTCACCGGAGCTCTCATCGGACTCTGGTTCTGCGGATCCGCACTGGGAAAGGCAATGGGACTGGCAGAGTACTCGACGCTTAGCATCTACGCACAGCTGGGAATGGTCATGATGATCGGACTGACCGCAAAGAACGCTATTCTGATGGTGGAGTTCTCAAAGCAGGAACGAGAGGCCGGAAAGAGCATCTTCGACGCGGCAGTCAGCGGCGCGGGAATGAGATACCGCGCAGTCCTCATGACCGCATGGAGCTTCATCTTCGGTGTCATGCCACTGGTCTTCGCATCAGGAGCAGGAGCGGGAAGCAGACAGGCTATCGGCATCACTACCTTCTCAGGTATGCTCTTCGCGACTATCGTCGGTATCGTCTTCACACCAGCACTCTATGCTGTCGTGGAATGGCTACGCGAAAAAATCAAGGGGCTCCTGCACTGGAACGAAAGGTTCTCCTCCGCGCATGAGGGATGAGTAGATGAGTCCGCGAAGAGACAGGGGACGGGGGGGAAGTCACTCCGTGGGACATCTCCCTGCCACCCGCTGGCATTGCCATTCCGGCGCCCCTTCGACGGGGCGACCCGCGGTGACGCTTCCAGGAGAATCACAGCCCCTTCCTCCCTTGCCCCTCCGTGTGGAAGAGGGGGAACCGTCGGATGCCGTCATTGCATCCACCCCTGAATGCCGTAGGAAAGGAGACTTGGGGAGGAGGGCAATGATATGACTGACCAGGCCGCCTCATGGACAACCCCCTATTGCGGGCTACTCATGTATTTGCCCAGGGTGCCAGGACAGTCCCTTCGCCTCAGCGTGAGGCTTCAGGCCGCCTTGCATCGTGTCCCTCCCAAGTCCAGTATGAAAGGGAGGCTCCAATACAGAAGACGGCACAAAGCCCGTGCATCTGGACATGTTCGCTATTATCTGATGTAACTTGCTGATATGCCTCTTGTTATGTATTGCTTGTGAAGCAATGTATACACTTGTGCTGTTTTTAGGGTTGAATTGTCGTGATTTGTCAAGTTGCCGCAACGCGTGAGGCTATATTATGACACGGTTCCCAATTTGAGATGGGACAGAATAATAACAATGTTCACATCGGATTTTCTGCATACATTTTATTTTGCGATACCGGCCTTATGCGTAGTTGGCGCAAGCTGGTGTATCATTGGCTATGTGATGCGGAATTGCCCCAAGAACGACATATCCTCCTCGTCCATACAGAAGGCGGGTGCATTTTTATCAATCGTCGTCTGTCTTTTGATTCTTGCGATAACGCGTCAAAGGATAACATCTCCGGCATCATCAACGGCAATTATCTGCATTGTCTATATGCTATCTGGCGTCTTCAACTTTTCGATGCTTCAATTCATGTCATTGTCGATGCAGCGTGGTCCTAGCGGAATTATTTGGGCGATTATTCAGTCAGCGCTAATCTTTCCGTTCATGGGCGGTGTGGTTTTCTTCGGTCAGGGAGCCAATCGCATTCAATGGCTTGGCATTTTGTCGATAATATTTGCCTTATTTCTGTTTGGAGCATCAAAAAACAACCATTCAACTCACGAGCGCCAGCCTAGCGAATGCAACTGGAGGGTTTTGGCATTTTGTGCATTTGTTTGTGCTGCCTTACAGCAGAATATGAGCACATCGCCATCCTACTACCCTGTAACATCCGGCGTGCCGAGCATTGTGCGTGCCATGGCTGTATCTCTTGGAACACTAATAGGGTGTTATATATTTAACCTATTTCATGCGAAGAGCATCAAGGATAATGGCCGGGCACGCTCTAACTATAAGCGTCCCATATTCTGGAAGTATGTCCTTGCTGTCCAGTTTTTCGCTCTAGTGACGACCTACCTTCTGCTCTTTCCCAGTCTGGACATAATGGCGCAGAAGGGGCTTGGCGGCGCCGCCTATCCTCTGATGGTTGGTTCCAGCATAGTCTCCTTTACCATCCTGGCCGTATGCCAATTCAGGGAACGTCTGCGCCCCCTGCAGGTTCTTGGGCTTATCTTTTGCACAGCGGGTCTAGTAGCCATCTGCTTAAAATGAATCATTGGATCCACATTCGATGATGCGTTGCAGAAGGCGTTTAAATCTGTGACGCCACTTATGTCAATCACATTACATCGCGCTACATTATAAGCGCAGAAAAAAGAAAAAAGGACTCGTTTATGATCTCGCATTACCAGGAAATCGCAAAAAAAATAGAGCAGAATATTGCCAATCAGACCTATGGCGATATGCTTCCGCCCCTGCGTGAGCTGTCGAAACAGTTCAATGTATCCCTGTCCACGATACAGAAGGCTCTTTCTGTACTTTCCAAGCGTTCGCTGATTGTTGCCGACAGCACCCGTGGGGTCCGTATCGTCTATCGTCCAAAATCCAAGATCATAGGCGTATTCTGCAATTTCCGGAAGGGTAGCTCCAGCGATGTTGTCGTTCAGTCTCTGCGTCGTGCAATTGAGAAGGATGGCTATGAGGCGATTTTTGTTGACATCCCTGAAAAGGTGTGCAATGAGCCCGGCGGCGCATTCTGGCGCTATGGATGGGCGGACGGGTATGTCTCCCTTTACGGTACGAGCGATACAAAGATAGACCTTTGCCTGCAAAACTTCGATCTTCCTGTTGTCACGGCGAACCATGCATACCGCAATGGGCCGCTTCATTGCGTGGACTTCGATCACCGCAGGCTTGTGCGTGAACTTGCCGAAGGCCTCTACAAGCGTGGCTACCGCAGGATCGCGTTGTCATTCACCATTTGTTCAAAGCTAATCTCCGAGGAGGTAAATGCAGAATTCTCCGCATTTTTGTCGAATCACAATCTTTCCTGCCGTCCCGAATGGCTTACGGGTGCGAGCGAGAGCGACATTGAGATACCCCGCGAGGCCCGGATTGCACGCCAGTTCGAAGAGATGCTGAACCAAGAGGCCGAATGCCCTGAAGCGATAATTTGCTTCCATCATGGACTGAAATTCGCCGTTGCCCTGGCTGCCCAATACGGGCTGATACCGGGGAGTGACATTGTCCTGGCCGGAACGGGACGGGGCGACACCCCCCAGCCAGGTGTTCTGCCAGTCGAATTCTCCTACCACGCGCTTGCCAATGGATTATGGGAACAACTGAAGAAACACCTTGCAAATCCTGGGAAACCAGAGACGCTATGGATTCCCCCCCCCCCCATAGACTGGAGGAACATTCCAGAGAAATAGTAGAAGCCCCTCCGACGCGTCACCCTCTTCTGCGCTGACCTTCTTCAGTCCCTTGAACAGCTCACAGTCTTTCTGGACAACAGTTGAAATCCCCAGATTGATTGCATCGCCGCACATTACCGCCAAGCCCGATTTCCCGAGCGGATTTCGGGCTTTTCTGTTGCCTTGCCACGAAGGACGGGCGCCTGGGTTGAACATGAGGCGCGAAAAGAGGAATCAGAGGACGAGAAGCCCATGCCGCATCGGGTGGCTCCATGGGGGGATAAGGGGCTTGAACACGGCGCTCTTAAAAAAGATACAACTGTATGAAAAAATGAATTACAGGGTAAAAACCCCTTGCAAAATGCAAAGGCGCATTATATTTTGGAGAAATGAGGAGTTCAACTGTATTCAATCAGTTGAATGCAGGAATTTTCACAGGAGAATTCTCCTGTGATTCTTCTCTGACGATTTGAGGAGTCTGTGTTTTTTTTGGGGGGAGGAGGCATCGGGTCCTGCGCATTGGACATTGAGCATTGATTGCGGAGGGAGGGCATTTTGCGGACGTTAGTTTGGGAGTGTTTTTCGATTCGTCTCGTTTTTTTTCATAACTCAAGGTTCGAGGAGGTAGCCATTGAATAGAGTGGATTAGTTTACGCGAGTTCAGTCGGGTGTGTTTTTCGGAAGATTTTTCCTTATGTTGAGTAGAAGATGAGTTTTGTGTCAAACAATCAAGCGAGGTAAGAAAATGAGAAGATTCTTTACACTGATTGAGTTGCTGGTAGTGATAGCCATCATCGCGATTTTGGCTTCCATGCTGTTGCCTGCCTTGTCGAAGGCTCGTGAGAAGGCGCGCACCATCAACTGTGTCAGCAATCTCAGGCAGATTGCTCTTGCCGAGGTGTTGTATGCCAATGATTACGATGACTACTTCACTCCCACTTTCATATATCCCTTCAATCAGCCAGACATCCACAGTGGGATGGAGTGGGGTGTAACCTGGCCGGATCTTCTGGCCGGTCTGAGATTGGTTCCCTACAAGGTCTTTTCCTGTCCTGGCTTTGGTGCGGACGACCAAATCGGCGATTACGATCACACCACTCTCAATCCCGCATACGGTTCGAACATGTACTTTGTGACAGGCAGTGTGCCGGACATGGGAGGAAGCCCCACCTCGACACCTGCAAGAATCAGTGAGATTTCCCAGACCAGCGTCTGCTATCTGGCAATGGATGCCAAGGACACCATGTCAGAGAAGGGTGCCTATTATGTGCCGAGCTATCCAGTCGGGACTTATACCCCCGATGCGCGCCATGGGCACGCAATTAACATCGCCTATACGGATGGTCACTCCGCCAGCCTTCAGATACATAACCAGGACATCTACATGAGTGCGCTGAGCGGTCGTTGGCCTGGAACCCCCGGGGTTTTGTGCCCTGAATGGTCTGGTGGCAGATTCGGCTGGTAGCGGCATTGATACTCTTAGGTCAAGGTTTCGCCCTGGCAGGGTGGCACAAGACGTTTCGCGCCTTGTGAAATCCCCCTTGCCGGGGCATGGTCAAGCGATGAATGGCGTATATGAAGACTCATTTACTTTTACATCAGCACAAGGGAGCCGGAAGGGTCAGGGCGCTCAATGGAGGGTGCCTTGCGCCTCCGCTGTCATTTGAAAACATCGGGTCAGACATCCGGCGCGAGTTTGCGGAGCTGCATCTTCCGATTACCCGTCTCCATGACGCCCCATTGGAGAATCCCGGTTTGAATCTTGTGGATGTCCCCATGATATTTCCATTGTTCCATGCAGATCCCGACAATCCCCTCAATTACAATTTCAAGGCGACGGACGACTACATTGCGAATTGCCTGTCCTGCGGGACGCAGGTCTTCTATCGTCTTGGCGTAAGCATAGATCACAGTTACAACAAGTATGTCATAGAGCCTCCCCGCGACCCCGGCAAATGGGTTGAGATAGTCTCCCATATCATTCGCCACTACAATGAGGGTTGGGCAGATGGTTTTCATCATGGCATTCAGTATTGGGAGATTTGGAATGAGGCCGAGGGCATTTCCGGAGAGGGGCGCCATCTTCACACCATGTGGAACGCCCCTGTGGAGAGCTACTATGAATTCTACTCCATTGTTTCGGCGAAGCTGAAGAGTCGTTTTCCGGGGCTAAAGATTGGTGGTCCCTCCAATTGCCAGTGGGAGGAAAATGGGGAGCATCGTTCCTTTGGGAGGGAGTTCATCGACCTGTGTGCGGAGCGCCATTTGCCATTGGACTTTTACAGCATTCATCTGTACGGTACGGACATCGAGTGGATGTCGGGGCAATTTAGGGAAATCAGGACCTACTTGGACAAGAAGGGTTTCGAGAAAACCGAACTACACTGCACAGAGTGGGCATATATGCCGCAGTTTGGCTTCTCCAGGATGCGCGAGAGCCCTGAGAAGAAGTTGGAGGTCGTTCTTGAAATGAAGGATTCCAATGCAGCGGCCTTCACGGCGGGATGCCTGATCGACTGGCAGGATCAGCCACTTGACATGGGCTATCTCTATACGGTCACGGGGACAGACTTTGGGCTCTTCATGCCCGTGACTATGCTGCCGGGGAAAAAATATTATGGCATGAAGGCATTCGGGGAACTGGCACGATTCTATCCCAGACGCCTCCAGATTGAAGCAGAACACAGCGAGGCGCGGGTATTTCCGCAGAATTCAGAGCGCAGGGAATATGCCTTCCGTGTTCTTGCGGGCGGAAACGAATCGGGGGGCGTTGCGGTTCTGGTCAGCCTTTTCAATTACGGGCGTCAGAAGATAGAAATGGAGTTTGACCATCCAGAGGAGTTGGAATGGGTCACCGTCGAACTGCTTGACAGAACGCACAACCTCAGCCGCATCCTTGAGTTGCATCGGCCAATCGGCGCATTCACACTCGATGTCGAAGAGCAATCCGCTGTTTTACTAATCAAGGCTTCTGGAAGGAAATACCAATAATGAAGACGAAGATTCTTTTACTGTTAATGTTGACCATGGGTGCATTGCGAGCCGATGTCCTCCCGCTTCCGTTTGCCGATGGCGAGTGGAGGGTGGATGCAGCCTCCAGGACTGCAACCGTAAGGTCTGGCGACTCTGTTTTCACCGTTGTTTTCCGAGTTTCCGCAGACCTGACCGATGTCCCCATTCGGGAGAAGAGCCAAGGAGTTTATGCCAATGGACTTAGGCTGAAATCCGACAGCCATGTCCGCTCTGGCGCACTGCTTTGGAGTTTCAGGTTCACGAACCCCACTTCAAAAGAACTCTGTTTCGAGCCATCGCTGCGCGTTGCATCCCCTGGCGCCGATGGAAAATTCTGGGATGGCTATGAGACGCGCAGCCTAAATGCCGCGCCGTTTAATCGCACCACCCTGCTTAATACCTATCCGGTTGCATGTGTCCTTTTGGATTCCGTCAGCCTGGGATTTGGACTGACACCAAGTCCAAGGACCTCCTATCTGGAATCAGGCGTCACGGCGGACCGAATCGCATACTACGCGACAAGGATTGCCCTGCCTCCGAAACAGGAGTGCGAAATCACTTTCGTCGTGTTTCCCTTCCGTGGGGGATATTCCGAATATGACGCAATGGGCCGTTACCAGGGGCTTTTCCCTGAGGCATTCTCCTATGTTCCTGGCGTTGACGAACGCCTTGTCAACGGCCAATTCACCGACAGCCATTGTGAAGGCATTTTGACTGGAGCCATCGATTCGCCCGTAAAGGTCAAGTACTGTGGGCAAGGACGGATTGGTCTGAGCTGGGCGTATGCCTACTACCGCAAGCAGGGCGACTTCTACGGGCATTCCGACCTTTGGGAAGACCTGTCACCTGAGACTCCGCAGCGTCGCGCTGGCCGTCAATCCAAGACAGCTAACGAGTTGAACATACTTGACCGGGAGTCAATGCACCGTGAGCGGAGGAGTCGTTTCCGCGCCAATGATTTCCGGGGCAACACATTGAACGGTTTTTACATCTTCAACACGATTGACAGGGATGTCATCATCAGGAACCGCTACCAGAAGTACGTCTATCCTCTTGTGAAGGGGCAGTCTCCATATCAGGGGTGGGCTCTGGGGTATGACATAAGCGGGCATATGTTTGCCTGGGCAAGCCCGCTGGAAAAGGTCTATCGGCGTGATATTCCCCTCCTGTTCGCGGAGAACGAGATGTCGGCAATCGCCTATGACGGCTTCATTGACATTGACAAGCCGACGTCAATCGGGCAGTGTGACGTATACCGCGGTGAACTCGACTATTACATTCCCGGATGGAGCTATGACAAGAATGGCCGTTTCATCCGCAATAGCCGATATCTTCAGGAGCATTGCGACTATTTTCATTCCTTGAAGAAAGGGGACCGCACTTTAGGCGTTTGGAGCAATACCTGGTTTGCCAATCCACTTGTGGCCTTCAAGCCTGACGCCTATCTCTATGAGAATTTCGATCCATCGCGGCTGTATGGCGAAATGTATGAGATGTTCAATCGCGGCCTCTGCTTCCGCGGTCATCGTCCCGCCTATATGCACAACATTGACTATGACACGCAATTGAGCCGTTACCTTGTATGGGAGAAGATGACACCCCGTCAGTTGCGTCTTGCGGCCGAGGATTATGTCCGTGATGAGATTTCCCTGTTTTACCAATGCAATCTGCTTCCCGTATGGAAGCTTGTTCTCTCGCATCGCGACATCTATGCGGAGATGCCCTACCTGGTCGAGCTTTCGGAACGCGGGCACTATCCCCCTTGCCCTGTAAGAGGAGGAGGCAATCTTGACAAGGTGCGTTACGGCGAGGGACTTGACGGGTTGTTGGTTCTGATTAACCGCGACCGTGCTCCTGTGACTGTAACCCAGGTCATAGACAATGGCTATTTCGGCGATTTCTCCGTCCTGCCGTTCTGGTATCGTGGAGGGCGGAAGCTGGAGTCGATTCTGCGTGGTGCGGAGACGGAATTCTCCTGCGGGCTTGCCTTGCGTGAAAATGCCTTGATTTCCACCCCTGTCGGGATCAGTTTCGCCCAGGGAGTGCAGGTAAAGGCGGAGACTTCCATGGTTAACGATCCGTACGAAAAGGTGTTGAGTGCAATCCTTGTCGCCGACAAGAACACAGAGGCCGTGATTCATTTTCAGGCGGATCGCCATTATGTCTGCCACCAGGCGGTATGGAACGGAGCGCCCATCTCCTCGGGAATGAAGGTCTCTCTTGTCGCGGGCAAGCCAATGGATTTGCGCATAGTTCTTCGTTCGGAACTCTTTCTTGACCCCGTTTCAATACTCATGGAATTCGACTTCAGCCAAGCCGTGGTTGTCATTCCTTCGGATGCGGATGACCGCCTCAGCGGTTGCGCGCAGATGATCGACGACAATCTACGTTGTGGACTGGGCAATGCAGGAGCCAGAATCCTGACATCGATTCCACCAGGCAAGCCGGCGATTGTTCTCAGCAGAGGAAAGGAGGGAATCTGGATTGAGGATGGCAAACTGATTGTTTCGGGGCGGGATTCCTTTCGCATTCAGCAGAACGCCTGGCAGATGCTGCGTCTGATAGACCGCTACCACCCCGATGTTGATATTTCGTGGGGGAAGATCTTCGAGACGGATGCGTTCCGCCAGGCGATGGAGGATGGCCAGCAGCTTCCGTTTGCCATCAAATACCACGATGAGACAGTGAATTGGAAGGATTATCTCAAGAACAATGACGAAACCACGTCGACAGTTCCATTCGGATATTCCCTCGAGGTTGTTGTTCCGAGGGCTTCGGTGGCTCCGGTGGTTGATGGCGGCTTGACCGATGACATTTGGAAAGGGGCTGCCATTCTTGAGGATTTCCGAATCGTCGGCTCCCAGGAGTCACCAAAGCACAAGACCAGCGTGAGGGTTCTGCATGATGCCGACAATCTGTATTTTTCGGTTCTCTGCTATGAGTCAAACATGAGCAGAATCGCAGACAGATTTACCGAGCATGACAGCTCCTTGTGGGAAGGCGATGACTTCGAGATTCGTCTTGCCCCGCGAATTGCCCTTGACGAAAAGAAACCATTCCCATTCTTCATGTTTGCCTTCTCCCCGTCGGGAGTCCAGACAGACCATCTAATAGTCGACCATACAGTTGATGCTGATAATGCGAAGCGGGTGCTGGGCGTGAACTGGCAGGAGCTGCCCTCCGGAAGCGAATGGAATGGTAAATGGGAGGTGAGGACAAAAATAGGCCCCGACTCCTGGACGGCCGAGGTCGTCATTCCACTGAAAAGCATAAACCTGAGTGTCGGCGAGGATGTGAGAGTCCTTTTAGGGCGCGGTGAGAAGACTGTTCCAGAGGATTCCTCCTGGCCGCTGATTTTCCACGGAAACTTCAACAACTGCTCCTCCTTCGGGGTGTTGAAGTGGGGCTCAGGGGAGACAGATTCGCAGGATCTCCAGATCATCAGGGCGTCCTATGGCTCGGGTGACAATGGCGTGGACGTGACCCTGACAGTGCGTGACTTTGTCTCGTCGGGTCGCGACATCCCCGTCAACAACGGCACCTTCGGGTGTGATCCCGCCCCCGGCGCCGCCAAGCGGCTGGATGTCGTGTACTCCCTTGGCGGCCAGACTAGGACGCTCTCCTGCCCCGAGCAACAGGAGATGCTGCGTTCCGACCTTCTCGCCCTGAAAGGGGACGAGTCCGCGTCGTCCTCCCCCTCCCGTGAACTCCAGATCATCAGGGCGTCCTACGGCTCGGGTGACAATGGCGTGGACGTGACCCTGACAGTGCGTGACTTTGTCTCGT
>ERZ1034873.750-NODE-750-length-15386-cov-5.836997_pt1 | contig 15386 bp, 16 predicted proteins | sample MGYA00520689_ERZ1034873 | MGnify/ENA primary metagenome ERZ1034873 (study PRJEB33766, sample SAMN09781722) | gut metagenome | biome: gut microbiome | host: Homo sapiens | place: Madagascar | study: EMG produced TPA metagenomics assembly of the PRJNA485056 data set...
CCTCATAAGCCGCTTCTGTCATGTTTCCGGTCACAAATCCCATCTCGCCGGAAATTCCGTCTGCATGAACCAGTTCCACCTCACCGAAGGCTGCCTTTACTGCTGCCTCGCCCGCTTCGGTACGAACGAAAAATCTCTTTTCATTTTTCTTATAATCTGCCAGCGGAAGCTCTTCTTTGCTCCATTCTACCGGAATATTCTGATCCAGATGTTTTGCCATCTCAACCACATCCGCAACTACCGCACTTGCGGTCGGAAGCTTTCCTGCCCCACTGCCGTAAAACATTGCGTCGCCAAGTACATTACCATGTACGAAGACAGCGTTAAATACATCATTTACACTGTAAAGCGGATGCTCCGGGGAAAGCAGATGCGGTGCTACAAGCGCGCTGTATGTTCCGTCTGCCTGTCTGCTGGTCGCAAGCAGCTTGATCGATCTTCCCATTGCCTTTGCGTATTTAAAATCAACCGCAGAGATCTTTGTGATCCCTTCGGTATGGATCTTTTCAAAATCAACCTGTTTTCCTGCCACAAGAGAAGTTAAGATCGCGATCTTTCTGCATGCGTCAAAGCCTTCCACATCCGCAGTCGGATCTTTTTCCGCATATCCCTTGTCCTGCGCATCCTTTAATACATCCGCAAATTCCAGTCCTTCATTTGCCATCTTGGTCAACATATAGTTTGTGGTTCCGTTTAAGATACCGGTGATCTCCTCGATCTTGTCCGCAGTCAGACACTCATTGATCGAGCGGATGATCGGGATTCCGCCGCCGACACTGGCTTCAAACATGAAATTCACATTTTTTTCCTTTGCCACAGCAAGCAGTTCCGCGCCTTTTTCGGCAACCAGAGCCTTGTTTGAAGTCGTAACGCTCTTTCCTGCCTCAAGCATTGCCTTTACGAAGGTAAACGCCGGTTCCACGCCTCCCATGGTCTCCACTACGATCTTTACTTCCTCATCTGCTGTGATGTCCTTGTAATCATGTACGATCTTCTTTTCGATCGGATCACCCGGGAAATCCCTCAGATCCAGTACATATTTTACTTCCACTTCCTCACCGACACGTTTTGCGATGCTGTCACGGTTTGTTTCCAGTACCTCCACAACACCTGAGCCGATCGTTCCATAACCCATTACTGCAATTTTTATCATAATATTTACTCCTTAAAATGTGATTTCTACTCTCTCGCAAGAATCTTCAGATAGTGGATCCCTTCCACACTCTCGATCTCATCTACCATCGTAGCGACATCCCCTGTCTCCGGCAGTACATCCACACTGAGTGTGAGTGACGCGATCCCATTGACCGGAATACTCTGATGAATGGTAAGAATGTTCGCGTGATATTCCGCGATCGTCTTCAGTACAATAGACAAAAGTCCCGGTTCATCATCCAGCTGAACCACCATCGTGACCGTTTTTCCCCGGACATTATCATGAAACGGGAAAATGTCATCCTTATATTTATAGAAAGAACTCCTGCTGATCTCCACCATATCCGTTGCTTCCTGCACGGACGCGGCACGTCCCGACTCAATGAGCCGTTTTGCTTCCACGACTTTCAACAGGACTTCCGGCACTGCTTTTTCTTTTAAAACATAATAAGTCGTTTTTTCTGCCATTGGTTTCCTCCATCTGTACGCGGCACAAATACATTTGTGCTTACTTGAAAGATGATAACACAAAGCCTGCGTTCACGCAACACTTTTCTGAAATGCAGTCATAAACTGTCCGGTCCGGCAAAGGATCGTGAAATACAAAACGGGATGCGTACCCGCATCCCGCTTTTTGTCTGCATTTCTTTTTTCTTATGGGCGTGTCTTTCCACACTCGGAACAGAATTTTCCGGTATTTACATGACCGCATTCACACGTCCACTCTGCTGCCGGTCTCGGTTTTCCGCACTCCGGGCAGAATTTTCCGGTGTTTACATGACCGCATTCACACGTCCACTCTGCCGGCTCCGGCTTCGGTTTTCCACACTCGGAGCAGAATTTTCCGGTGTTCACATGGCCGCACTCACACGTCCATCCGGCCGCGCCTGCTGCTCCGGCTGCTGCCCCTGATACTCCTGCTGTCTGAGGCGCCTGACCGGACACTGCCTGATTCGCCTGATTCATCTGCATCTGCTGCATGTTGGCTGCCGATGCCGCTCCCATCATATTTCCGGTCGTGTTCATGCCCATGCCGACACCCATAAAGCCTGCCATCGCGCCGTTCGCATTGGAGCCCGCAGCCTCCATGCCTCTTGCTAACGCGCCCTGTACATAGCCTTCACGGACGCCAGGATCACTCAACATCGCACCCTGGTTGCGCATGTTAATTAACTTCTGGGACTCTTCGTCATAGGAAATGCTTGCGATACCGACGGACTGGATCTCCATACCGCGGAGCGTATTCCATTTCTCATCAAGTGCCTTCTCCATGTAATTTCCAAGTTCCATTCCCTTGGATGCTACATGGGAAATACGGATACCGTCCGCAGACATCTGGTTGATCGAGGACTGCAGCGCCTCCAAGAACTCTGAAATATACTGTTCATTGATCTCCGTGATCTCGACATGATCCTTATTTCTCGGCACTGCCTCGGCATAAAAGCGAAGCGGCTCCACGATCTTGATCGAATAAGTACCATGCGCGCGCAGGAAAAGTTCCGCATTGTAGAAATTATCAAAGTAATTGATCGGTGTTCTTGTGCCGAATTTGATTCCCTTGATCTCCTGAAGATTGATGTAGAATACTCTCTGTTCTCTCGGTGTCTCACCGCCGTATTTTACCCTCTGGAACGTCTCTTTTACGCTGTCTCCGAGCTGCCCGTTGAATAACGATGGCAGAGAGGAATTATCCACGGTAAAATATCCCGGTTCTGCCGTGTAATCCACGATCTTTCCTCCGTCCACGATCATCATGAACTGGTTTTCATACACATGGATCACAGAACCGTTGGAAACGGTATTATCCGTTCCTTTTACATTGCTGCCCTTACGGATTCTCACACCGCTCGTAAAAACGGTCTGGTCTCCCATGTCACCCGGCTCAAATACCTCTAACCACTGATCCGCAAAGTTCTTTCCGATTGCTGTTGTCACCGCTTTAATTAAGCCCATTTTTCATTCTCCTTTTCGAATTGCTTCTTATGTAATTGCTCCTCTATACTTCATAAAAACGTTCGAGGCTCCACACGTTCACATTGACCGGGGTCAGTGCTGCCCCGCAGTATTCACAGTGCTTTGCGCCGAGGGATGTGACCGGTGCTCCGCAGTTCGGGCAGTTCACCCCGCACGCGTCCGCTTCCCCGAATTTTCCCGCGTCCTGTATATACATAAGCTCTGTGTTGTATCTGGTCTGTGTGAGACGCTTCTCATCGCCCTTGATCACTTTTCCGCCTTTGTTCGAATAATGCAGATATTCCACGGCGCTCTGAAGCGTGATCATACACGTCCCGTTCTTTTTCTCATAACGCGCGATCTCCGTGCGATGGATCCGCGCGCGCTCATATATTTCCGTAATACCGTTTTCCCGATCGGACTGGATCTTATTTTCCACCTGCTCTCTTACTGTCCCGGATGCCTCTCTTAAAAGTCCCGCGTTCTGGTTCTGTATCGCGGCAAACGCAGACAGCAGCATATTCTCTGCACGCGCACAGAACTCTCTCCAGTTAAATTCCGGAAAATCTTTTTCGATCTGCGGCTCTAAGATCCTTGTCATCCCACAGACGGACTTTGGCGTGAGCGCCTGTTCATCCGCCTGCTTCTCCAGTCCCTCCTGTATGGATTCTGTTCCAAACAGCTGGAGCGAAAGTTCTTTTAATTTCTTTTTCGCATAGCAGAGCGCTCCGATCAGAACGATAAGAATGATAAGTGCAATGATAAGTTTCACTGCGCAGCTCCTTTCCTACTCTGCTTTTACATCCGGCCTTCCAAGCGAAAGCCACTTTAAATAACCATTGATAAAAAGATCGATCGATCCGTCCATGACCGCATCCACATTTCCGGTCTCAACACCGGTTCTGTGATCCTTGACCATCGTGTACGGCTGCATGACGTAGGAGCGGATCTGGTTGCCCCAGCCGATCTCTGTCACTTCGCCACGGATATCTGCCGCCTTGTCTGCGTTCTCCTGCTGTTTTAACAGATATAACTTTGCCTTTAACATCTGCATTGCCTTATCTTTATTCATATGCTGGGAACGCTCATTCTGACAGGTCACCACGATTCCGGTCGGGAAGTGGGTGATACGGATCGCCGACGAGGTCTTGTTGATGTGCTGTCCACCGGCTCCGCTTGAGCGATAGGTATCGATACGGATATCCTCATCTTTTACCTCGATGTCGATATCTTCCTCGATATCCGGCATGACGTCACAGGACACGAACGAAGTCTGTCTTTTTCCTGCCGCATTGAACGGGGAAATACGCACCAGACGGTGCACACCGTGTTCGGATTTTAAATATCCGTAGGCATTCTCGCCATCCACCTGGAATGTGATGGACTTGATCCCCGCCTCGTCTCCGTCCAGAGAGTCAAGCACTTCCACGGAAAATCCCTTGTCTGCCGCCCATCTGGTATACATGCGGTACAGCATCTGGCACCAGTCGCAGGACTCGGTACCGCCGGCTCCGGCATGTAAGGACACGATCGCGTTGTTTTTGTCATACCGCTCGGAGAGCAGTGTCTTGATGCGGATCTTCTCGAATGCCTCCTCAAATTCCGTCATCGCCTCTTCCACTTCCGGGACGAGATCCGGGTCATTTTCCTCTTCGCCCATCTCGATCAACGTCTCGATGTCTTCGAATTTTTCCTCGAGTCCGGCATAGACCGCAACGTCATCCTTTAAACTCTTCAGCTCCTTCATCTTCTTCTGGGAGCCTTCCACGTCATCCCAGAAGCCCGGAGCCTCCATTTCTTTTTCCAATTCTTCTATCCTTTGATCCTTGTTAGCGAGGTCAAAGTGAATCCCTCACTTCCTGCAGCGGACTTTTGTAAGAATTCAGTTTTACTTTATACGAATCTAATTCTACCACAGAATCACCAGCTTTCTTTTTTTCCTCCCCTGACGGATCAGGGGGATTCTTACCGTTTCATTATATCGGTATTGCGCTGGTTCGTCAACGGCGGACAAACCTCCTTTTGCTTGATTTTTTCCGGCAAAAAGCATACCATAAATGACAGAACAGACGAAAAGGCAGGGAATCAGATGAACATTACGATCAAAGATGTCGCGAAAGAGGCGGGCGTTTCCATCGCCACCGTATCCAAAGTGATCCATGAAAAACCATCCATCTCGGATGTCACCCGGGCACATGTGCTTCAGGTCATGGAGCAATTAGATTACCACCCGAATGCACAGGCAAGCAATTTTGCCAGAAAATGCTCCGAAAACATCATCTTTCTCGCCGTCACGGAACCGCATGTGGCGTTTCATAATCCGCATATGTTTGCCATCCTCTGCGGCGCGCAGGATAAGATCCGGGAAAAGAATTATAATTTCAGCTTTATCGGCGTTCCGGACAAGGATACCGCCTGCAAAAAGGCAAAAGAGATCATCGGCAGACGATCCGCGGACGGACTTCTGATCCACGGCTCGGCGACTTCGCGTCCGCTTGTCTCCCTGCTCACAGAGAGCGGATTTCCACACGTCATCATTGGGAAACCGCAGTTTTCCAGTACGGCATGCTGGATCGATATCAACAACCATGTCTCCGGCGATATGGCAGCGAAATATCTGACCCGGTGCGGCTACGCAAAGATCGCCTTTATCGGAGGCCCTGAGAGCGATGAAATTTCCAGACACCGTCTGAAAGGCTTTTCTTCCGCCTTACAGCTTGGCGGTCTGTCCGTCGATCCCGCTTTCCTAAAATACGGTACCTACAGTAAGGAAAGCGGTTTTCAGATGATGGAGGAACTGCTGCGCGGCAGCTGCCTTCCGGACGCGGTGATCTGCGAAAACAACCAGATCGCGGTGGGCGCTGTCAGCGCGATCAAAAAGCACGGCATGTCCATCCCCGACGACATCGGTGTCATTACCTTTGATGACTACCCGCTGTCGCAGCTGGTGGATCCCCCGCTTACGGTCGTTGATATCGACATGGATGAGATGGGACAGCAGGCGGCAACGATCCTGTTAAAAAAGATCAAAAATCCAACATTCCAGATCCAGTCTTTTTCAACGCTTCCCTCTCTCATCATCCGTTCTTCCACCAAAAATCAATCCGAATAGAAAAAACGGAGCAGGGGTTATCTTCCCTGCTCCGTCCCATTTTGAAAGATCAGACATCCATTCTCTTTTAAAATGCCATGTTCATATCCATCCGAAAAAAGGATCTCCGTTTCCGGTATTTTTCCGATCTCCTCCGGCTTTCCGGCATTTAACACCGCCGTAAAACCGCGGTTCCCATTCTCTCTTACAAACGCGAACATCCCGTCTTTGATCCAGTCCCACTTTGGACGGTACGCGGTCTTTTCTCCCACATACGCTTTCCGGATTTCTGTCAGTTCCCGGATAAACGCACAAAGGGAATCCTTACCCTCCCACACCATCGCCCTGCGGTACTCTGTTTCCGTGATCCCCATGATCTTCTGCTCGTCTCCGTAAAAGAGACTTGGCACACCAGGCATCAGCATCAGCAGCACACACGCCAGTTTCAAACGCGCCACGTCCCCGCCGCAGAGCGATAAGAATCTCGGCACATCATGGCTGTCGAGCAGATTGAGCTGACCGTTTACAATGTTTGTCGGATAGCGCAGCCGCATCTGTTCAAACTGCCACGCCGCCTGTCTTGCATCCGCTTCTCCTTCTGCCAGATACTCCGCGCAGATCCTTCGGAATTCGTAATTCATAACCGAATCAAAGGCATCGCCACGCAGCCAGGTCTTTGCGTTTTCCCACACTTCCCCGATCAGCACCGCCTCCGGGTTTTCTTTTTTTACCGCCTCGCGGAATCTGCGCCAGAAGTTGCGGTCGATCTCATTTGCCACATCCAGACGCCAGCCGTCCACATGATATTCCCGGATCCAGTAAGCGCCGACATCCGCAAAATACATCTGCACTTCCCGCTCCGCCGTGTTCAGTTTCGGCATTTTCCGCTCATATGCAAAGCATGCATAACCCGGTATCTCATCGGGATCTTCCGGCCGTCTCACCGGAAATTCCAGCTCGTAAAACCATTTGCAGTAGCGGGACTTCTCTCCTTTTTCCACCACATCCTGAAACGCGAAGAACTCCCAGCTGCAATGGTTGAACACGCCATCGATCACGAGCTTCATCCCCCTCGCGTGCAACTCCTCCACGAGTTCTTTCAGTTCCTCCTCCGTTCCCATGCACGGATCGATATGGTAATAATCCAACACATCATACTTATGATATTCTCCGGCTGTAAAGATCGGATTTAAATACAGACAGGTAAATCCCATCTTCTGGATGTAGTCGAGGTTCTCACGGATTCCCTTTATGGTTCCGCCAAGTCTGGATCTGCAGATCCTGCCGTCTGCCAGACGTTTTTCTTTTTTCTCTGCCACAAGCCTGTTTTTTCCACTCGCGAAACTGTCCGGGAAAATATTGTATACCACCGCCTTTTTAAACCATGCCGGCACATCGGGTATTTCCTCTCTTAAAATAAAAGGATACTGATAATACCCGCTTCTGCCGTCGATCACCTGATCGTCCAGCTCAATATCCGATAACTTCTTCGTAAAACGATCCGCATAATAGTACGTCCATTCTTCGCCCTTTACCAGTCTGAAATAGTAGCAGACGCGGTTAAACGGAGACTCTATTTTTGCCTCATAATAGGAAAACCAGGCATCCTCGGCGCAGATCTCCATCGGGATCTTATAAAAATCGATCGGTGTCTTTTTGCATACCCGATCCGCGTAATACAATTCGCAGCCGGTAAGATCCCGCTTTTTGGCGCGTATGCGGATGGTGAGACCATATTCCGACTCCGCAAACGCATACTCCGACAGCGGGATATGTAAAATTGCGGCGCGTTCCATCTTATCGTTTTGCGTCATCATCCTTTTACTCCTCCTGCCGTAAGCCCGGATACCATATATTTCTGGATGGCAAAAAACGCGATCAGAATCGGAATGGATACCAAGATCGCAGCCGCCGAAAACAATGGCCAGCTCCTGCTGTAATCACTTGCCTGCAGCTGGTAGAGTCCGGCCGCCAGCGTATAACTGTCCGCATTCATCATAAATGTCGTGGAAAACAGGTATTCATTCCACACAAAGATCAGTACCATAACAGCTGTTACGATAATGGCAGGTCTCGCAAGCGGAAGCACTACCCGCACCAGAAGCTGCCCTGCCCCCGCGCCATCGATCCTTGCCGCCTCCTCGATCTCAACCGGGATCGTATCAAAATATCCTTTCATATTCCAGATACTGAAGATACACATGCTGCCCGCGTATACGATAATCAGCCCAACATAAGAGTTCAGCAGATGAAATGTCTTAAACAGCCGGAATATCGCAAACATCGATAAGATCTGCGGGAATGCGTTTAATATAAGAAGCAGCTCAAGCACGCCGTTCCTTCCACGGAAACGGTATCTCGAAAACGCGTACGCCGCCGTCACTGCGGTTCCCATGGCAGCCACCATGGTTCCGATGCTTAAAATCGCGGAATTTTTAAGCCACAGCAAAAATGGTTCCTCGACCAGGATCGCCCTGTAATTTTTGAATGTGGGGGACTCCGGAAAAAAGGATAATCCGGAGCTTATCGCCGCGCTTCCGTTTCCCAGTGAAAGGGATACCGCATATAAGATCGGGATCAGCGCGGCGGCACAGATCACGAGGAAAAACAGATTCAGCAAGATGTGTCCCACAGTGTATTTTATTTTTCCAAAACTCATACTTTCTCCTTCACACCCCGGTTTGTAAACAGTGAAAAGAGGACAATAAATCCAAAGATCACGATGGATACCGCCGAGGACAGTCCATAGTTATTTGATACAAACGCATTCTGATGCGCATAGGTGATGATCGTCTGTAACGTAGCGCCGGAAAGCGCGCCTTTCTGCATGGTGAGCAGATACACGATATCAAACTGCTTAAAGGTCGTAAATGTCGTCATGATGACGGACGGAAGCAGGATCGGCCGGATCGCCGGAACCGTAATGTACCAGTTCTGTTTGAAAAATCCCGCTCCATCCAGTCTCGCACTCTCGTAATAGCTCTTGTCAATGCTCTGCAGCGCGCCGTCCATCATCATGATCATAAAGGGCAGCGCCATCCACAGATTTAAGATCATGCAGGAGAAAAACGCCGGTACATTTTCGGACAGAAAATTGATCTTTTCAAACCCCAGTGCCGCAAGCACTTTATTGAAAAAGCCAAATTCCGTGTTATACATCCCGACCCGCCATAATAAAATGGACACATACGCCGGCATTGCCCAGGGAAACATCAAAAGCGTCTTATACACTCTCGCCAGTTTCAGTCCTTTCGCATTCAGTCCGAGCGCGATAAAAAAGGATACGACCACCTGTATGACCATATTTACCACCGTCCAGAGGATGGTCGTCAAAAGTGCGTTTAAGAACCCGGAATCTACCTTTAAAAGCGCCCGCTTAAAGTTGGAAAGCCCGATCAGATGGTAGTCATCCCAGTGATACATGTTCATATTGGTAAGTGATATGTAGCCCGTATATAAGATCGGAAAGATCACAATGATCCCAACTAAGACAAGCGCGGGCAGGCTGTACATCCACGGAAGGATCTTCTGTCTGTTTTTCATACTGCACACTCCTTCTTTTTGTATATTTCCCTACTGCATATCCGCGATCGCAGTCTCTGCCTCTTCCTCATACTGATCCGCTGCCGCGTCCACGTCCTCGCCGGATTTGTTTACCGCTGCGAGAAGGGATTCCGCCGGTCCCCACATAACACTCATTTCCGGGATATTCGGCATTGGCTGCGCTGTCTCTGCTGTTTTCTTCATTGCCGCGATCATTTCATTTTCGGAAACTTCGGGTGTGTCATAGGATTTCGCGTTTGCCGGTGCGCAGTTTGCCTGACTCGCAAGCGCCACGCCGACTTCCGGTTGTGCAAGTGCCTTTAATACCGCTGCAATGGCATCCTTTTTCGTATCCGCCGCATGTTTCATCACGCCAACGCCCTGCACACCCGCATACGGTGCCAGTGCTTCGCCGTTTGGCAGGGTAAAATCAGACAGTGACCGGATGCCAAGATTGATCCCCGCTTCCCGGATGCCGGATACCAGCCATGGTCCGCCAATGATCGCAGACGCTTTTCCTTCATTAAATAATGCTGTTACCGTATTGTAATCTCCATCCGCTTCAAGTTCCGCAAACTTCTTATTATACGTGATCGCTTCTTTGGTCTTCTCATCATTCAGCCCCGGCTTTGCGTCCTTATCGATGATATAGCCGCCAAATCCGTTGATGACCGGCGCTACATTGTATGCCGTGGAATGCTGGTTGACTACCGCGTAAGTACCCGCCGCCGTATCGGTGTGCGCTTCCATATAACTGTAAAGATCCTCTGTCGTCGAAGGGACTTCGCCCTCCCAGGTGTCTTTATTGTACATAAATAAAAGTGTCTCAAAATAGACCGGAAGCAGATACTGCTCTTCCTTGTACTGTCCCGCCTCCTGTGTCATCGGAAGCATATCCGCGTACACGCTCTCATCGATCACATCCGTGATCGGAGCAAGCACGCCCATCTCCACAAAAGTTCCAAGCGAATCATGCGCGTACAGATACATATCCGGTCCGCTCTCCGCGTCATTTCCATACAATTTGATCTGATCGGTCAGACCGCTCTTTTTCTCAAATTTTACTGTCACATGATCTTCCGCCAGAGAATCATTCACCTGATCCTCGATCACCTGCATGATCGTCTCATCCCCGTCATGCCAGATATGTATCTCATCTGTGTCCGCCGTCCCGTCGGTCTTTTCCTTTTCGGACACGCCCGTTTCCGTGCCGCCTGTCACAGTGCCACCTGATGAAGTCTCACTGTTTTCTGCCCCGCATCCTGCAAAAAGCCCCATTGCCATTGTCACGCCGAGCATCACTGCTATTTTTCTTTTCATACCTTTACCCTCCATTTTTGTAGAAACGTTTTCCTGTTTTTTGTTTACACCGGATATATATATCAGATATTTAAGTAATTTTTACCATACACGGCGTCTGACTTCAACAAATCCTGTCTGTTTCGCCCAAAAAAACAGGGAAAACGTTTACCCAATTTTTAGAGGTACGCACGCAGATCTTCCATAAAGTGCTGCTCCATCTTAATGACCTTCCGCGCAAGCGATATGCTCTCTTCGGATGCCTGCATATATTTGTTTAAGCATTTTGCGATCGTCTTCATTCCCATATTGCAGCCATCGGTATAAAAATCCGCCACGTCTCCCATGTCCTCGCACTTTGCGATCTTTAAGTCCGACATGAGTTTTGCGATAAGCGGCGGATTCTTTTCGTACTGGTCCTCCTCTTTTTGCTGCTCCTTTAACTGTCTTTTGCACTCCTCCTGTAATTTTGCGTGCTTGGTATAATAATCCTGAAACATGGTTTTAAATCCGGGATCACTTAACTTGGGCAGGGTCTGTTCCATGGAGCCGGTCGCCATTTTCAGTCCGGCTTCGCACTCGGTGAGGAGGGCAATGGTGTGTTCTTTCATTCTCGGGTCTCCTTTTTACTTTTTGGCAGTGATATCCATATATCATCTGCCCTGTTAGTCTGTGAAGATTGGGATTTTTTATACGTGTTTCATCACGAGTATTTTATTTGAGAGATTGCGGACGAACGGAATCTTTCCGATCACACGGTAAACCGGCATCATTTGTTCCATCCCCTCGACAAGGCTTACGTCTCTTTGATTTTCAAATTGCGGCAGCAGCTTTTGCAGTTCTTTTCCGTTCTTGATGCCCCAGCTGAATTTTGCCTGGCTGCCTTCGATCGATTTTTCCTTTATATGGGATGCGACAAACGGTGACATCATCTCTGCCATCACGGTAACCTCCGCAAATCTGTCTGCCAGGATCCCAAACATCTGCTCTACCTCCTGCTCGCTTAAATACATGGTAAGTCCTTCAATGACCGCAAGTACCGGCTCCCCGTCACATTTTACCGCATCGGCATATGACGCATCCATCGCAGACCCCGCGATCTGATAAATCGGTCCGTTCTCCCGGAGGAACCGCTCCCGCACCTGCATGGTCTCGGAGAGATCTACGTTATACCACCGCTTATATCTGCCCGCCATCCGATAACAACGGGTGTCCAGACCGCAGGCAATATTTACAACGACTGCGTCCGGATTTTTTTCCAAAAATTCTCCCACCATCTGATCGAGCACGATCGTCCGCGCGATCACGCCGCTTGCCATTGCGGTATCTTTATCCGCCTTTGTAAAATCATAGTCCAGCTCCTCCACGATCTCGATCGCCTTCGCGTCATAGATCACATGATCCGGTTTTTTCGATTCTTTCGCCCTCGCGTACAGTGTCTGCAGCATGGTCTCCGGGACTCCCTTTAAATTGATCGATTTCTTTTCCATTTTTTCTTCCTCTCTTTCCATAACATCTGTTATGATTTGTTATGTTTTATAAAAAAAGAAGCTCACAGCGAATTGCCATGAACCTCTTTTAACAGATCCTGTATTAATTTTTCTGTTCCGCCACCGGCATGTATGCCGATCTTTTTTGCGAGATACAAACTATATTCCATATCGTAATTTCCCTTGATGATCGAAAGACAGCCTTCCAGCCGCATCTTTGCCAGTATCCTTAGCAATGCCTCATCCGGCAGATCGTGCGAAGGCTCGCCTTGGCATAGCCCTTATCCCAAAATTCCAGCACCGCCGCTTTTTTTATCTTGTCGATCATCTCTTCTTTCTTTTTCATAACACCTGTTATGTTAGCACCGGCTAACTATTTTGTCAACTATTCCAGAAGCCACTGGCGGATCTTCTCCACATCCTCTTTGCTAAGCTCACCATGTCCGCCCGCTCCGTCTGAGATAAACTGATATTCTTTTCCTGCCGCTTTAAGCTTCGCGGCAAGCTGCTCTGCCTGCGCAATGGAAACACGGTCATCGGCTTCGGTGTGAAAGATAAGAAGCGGCGTATTGATCTGATCCGCCCAGTAAGTTGCCGAACGCTTTTCATATTCTTCCGGCAGTTCCTGCGGTGTACCGCCAACCAGTTCCCGGTAGACTTCTTTCATGTCGTCCCGCTCCTCGTACTCCATGAAACTGTCCGCGAGCCCGGACACCACAACCGCCCGGTGAATGCGGTCATCCGCGCGGAGTGCCTCGTATGTCATCATGCCGCCGCGTGACACGCCGAGCATATTGATATGATCTCCGTCAATAAACGGCATTTTTTCACACAGATCGACCAAATGGATCACGTCGTCCACATCCTGTCCGCCAAACGTATCGGTTCCCTCGCTTTTTCCACATCCCCGGTAATTGGAAGCAACACAGATCGTCTGATACTGATACGCATAGAATGTGGTCTCAACGCCTTCCAATGCGCCATAATCCCTGTTTCCCCCGTGATTATAGATCAGGCAGTCCGATGGCTTTTTCTGTTCCAGCAGTTCTCTCGGCGCACCAAGATACGCTTCTATCGCCAGCCCGTCACTCTCATAAAAAAAGTGATAGCTGACATAGTCATCCGCAAGTGCCACGCCCGCCTGCTGTCCATACGCCGACAAATCCATTTTTTCAAAGTCGGTGATCCCGTTTTCGGTAAACGCTTCCTCTACGCGCGCCTCCGCATCCTGCTCCACTTCTCTGCTTCTGCCACAGGATATCAGCGTGCCTGTCGCTAAAAATACCACCAGAAAACAAATTGCCTGATCTCTCTTTTTCATTTTTATCCCCTTTTTCTCTCTTTGATAAGCCCGGTCACAAACAAAATGCCGCCAAGTACCAGACTGCCGATCAAAACGATCAGATACACATTCGCGTTGATCTGAAGATCGGTGTTCCAGCTTGAAAAATCGGCGGAACGGATCGTAAGCCGGATCCCTTCCCCTAAAAGCCAGTTACAGATATCCTGTCCGAATGCGGTCCAGAGCCCGCAGACTGCTGCAATACATCCGGCTTTTTTGAAGCGATCGAGCTTTGCGTATCTTGCAATCCCAAAAACAAGCCAGACTCCAAGCATATAGACAGCCGCGACCGTAAGCCCGCCGCGCAGTTCCTCCATTGAACCGTCACGGACACACACGATGCAGATCGTAAGGAACAGCCAGACCGTATCCCACGCCATTGTAAGCAGCCCTTTTTTATCCGAAAGTGCCGCAGGAAGCCTGACCGCATGCAAAAGCACCGGAAACAGCGGAACCGATAACCCAAAGATTGTCGGGATCGCAACGATAAGAAATCCACCGCCGCCATTCATCCGATCCACAAAAAACAGGATCAACAGCAATGCGCCCACACCACAGAGGATCGTGCGCGAAAGCCGGTTTTTTAAGGACAGAAGCGGCACCGCCGTCATTGCCCCGACGAGAAGCATACTCGCGAGCGTAACGAAAAATACGCCAAGTCCTCCGCCATTTGCCATCCCGACGATCAGTGTGATCAATACCGGCAGTATCAAAAGTCCCGCAATGATGACTCCCGCCTTAAAAGCGGCTGTCCTCTCCCTTTTTGCGTGATGCGCCAAAACACTCTCCGACTCTGCTGCGATCACGTCTTCCACCGTATGATCTTTTAATTTTTGAACCACCTCTCTGCACGCCGCACACTCTGCGAGATGCTCCTCTACTACTTTCTTACTCGATGCGCTGCAGGCATCATCCAGATAAAGCGGCAGCAGATCCTGTACCAGATCGCAATCTCTGCTATTTTCTCTACTCATTTTCCTCCATCCTTTCCTGTATTTTTAACCTCGCCCTGTGATAAGTCACCCTTGCCCAGTTCTCGGATTTTCCGAAGATCATGCCGATCTGCGAAAACGACAGTTCTCCAAAGATCCGCAGCTGGAACACTTCTTTATAGGGTTCCGGCATTTCGTGAAGAACAAGGTGAATCTGAAGCGCCATGTTCCGGTCTTCCGCTTCTTTCGCAATGTCTTTTTCCGAGGGCACTGCCTCACTCAGTTCTGCCGTTTTTGTATTCCTGCGGTACCCATCGATCGTAAGGCGTTTCGCGATACTGCACAGCCAGGTAAATTCACTGGATCTGCCCTCATATTTTTTCTTCGCCGTCATCGCCTTATAAAAAGTATTCTGTGTGATCTCCTCGGCAGACGCCTGATCTTTCACCATCGTGAGCACATAGGAATACACCTGCATATAGTAGGTATGATATAAATTCTCGAAGTCCAGAACCGTTCACCTCCTTTTCTTTCACTGATTAGACGGAGGAAATGTCATTTCGTTACAAACTTTTTTTGTT
>ERZ1034873.751-NODE-751-length-15385-cov-14.893868_pt1 | contig 15385 bp, 20 predicted proteins | sample MGYA00520689_ERZ1034873 | MGnify/ENA primary metagenome ERZ1034873 (study PRJEB33766, sample SAMN09781722) | gut metagenome | biome: gut microbiome | host: Homo sapiens | place: Madagascar | study: EMG produced TPA metagenomics assembly of the PRJNA485056 data...
AACGCTGCGTGCTGACGGAATCCGCGACAAGAGCCTGACGGCGTGCCGGTTCGACACGACAACGATGAGTGACGAGATCGTCAAATGCAAGCGCTATGCCGACGCGTGGGACGATATGAGGCGCGAGAACAATGGGCTTCTGCTGTGGGGCAACACCGGCAATGGCAAGACCTTCGCGGCGGCGTGCATCGCCAACGAGCTGATTGACCGCGGAATTCCGGCGATGATTACGAGCTTCCCGCGAATCCTCAACGCGGGTTACGACAAGCAGGAGATCATCGAGCAGGTGCACTATTACCCGCTGATGGTGATCGATGATCTCGGCGCAGAGCGCAGCAGTGAGTATGCGATGGAAACGGTATACACGGTCATTGACGAGCGCTACAAGGCAAAAAAGCCGCTGATCGTCACCACGAATCTGACTCTTGACGAGCTGTGCAGGCCGAAAGACATGACCTATCAGCGCATTTATGACCGCATCCTCGAGATGTGCACGCCGCTGGTATTCAAGGGCGATAGCATGAGACGCGACAAGGCAAATCAGCGCATGAGGCACGTCAAATCGGTGTTGGCAGGCGGTGCGCCGTGAGCGGGTATCGCGGGGGCATTTTCAAGTGCCCGTTTTACTCGCGGGACTACCGCGACTATCTCAACTGCGAGGGCGCCCAAGTCAAACTGCCGAAAGAGGAGCTGGACGAATATACGCGGCGCTACTGCGCCAACGAAGGATGGCGACACTGCCCGATCGCCCGGGCGCTGACGCTGCACTACGAAAGGACGGAGAACCGATGAGTGAAAGAAACAGAGACAAGGTAAAACGGCTTGAGCACGAGCTCGGCAGATATCAGAAAAAAGTCGGCGAGCTGATGAAAGCGAATGCGAAGCTGCACCAGGATATAAAAGGGCTGAACCAGCTGCGCATGGCGTTTGACGCTTGGATTATCCAGATCGCGCTTGCCTACGGCGAGGCCGTGAAGGACCCCGACACGGGAGAAGATATCCCGCGCATGAAGGTGCTCCACCTCGAAAGGCCGAAGGTGAACCCGCTGCTGGAGGAATACGAGATTCACCAACGCGTGGACGAGAAGAACGTAATGCACATTGCGGTCGGCCTGCGGGACGACCCCGCGGACAGCAAGACGGGGGTAAACGATGGCGCTGACATCGGCTGACCTTGCACGGCTGGGTCCGCAGGCACAGAAACAGGTGCTTGACAAACTGGTGGGCGAACAGAAGCCGAAGAAAAGCAAGTACGGCAACCGCAAGGCTTACCGCGTGATGCCGAACGGAAGGAAGCAGAAGTTTGACAGCGAGGGCGAGGCAATGCGCTACGACCAGCTGAAAGCGCTGCTTGCGGCGGGGAGAATCCGCAACCTGAGAATACAGGTGGGATTTACGCTGATCGAGGGATTTACCGACAGCGACGGGAGCGTCGTAAAGCCTACCGTGTACAAGGCGGATTTTGTCTACGAGCGTCCAACCGAGCCTGACTATGTTGGGGTTGTGCGCTGGCTGAGCGAGGTGGAGGACTTCAAGGGGATGCGGACTAAGGATTATCTCTTGAAGAAAAAGCTGATGCAGGAGCGGCACGGAATTACGATCCGCGAGGTGGGCTATGGCGACCTTTGAGCATTGCCTGCATTGCAAGCCGCCTGTGCGGTATCCGGGATGTCGCAGTGAGTGCCCGTACTATCAGGAGGACTTGGCGAAGACCAAGGAATACGCGGCACAGAAAGAGGCCGAATACCATGCAGGAGACGATTTTTTGACCGCACGCGGATTCAAGACGCGGCGCGGACGAGACATAAGGAGGCAAAAAAGATGAAATGGCGACCGGTCTACATGAAGATCGATTATGCCCACGCCGGAATCCCTGAGTACATCGCAGATTCGCCGACCGAGCTCGCCACGCTTTGCGGCGTTGGGCTGTCGACGATCTCACACAGCCTTGCGAAGCAGAGAAAGAACCCACGCGCCAGAACGCTTTACGCTTGCGTCTGGACACGGTGGAGTGATGAGGAGTACCAATCGTATTTTGGGAGGGGGAGAAAGAGATAATGCCGAGATTTGTAATGTCAAAAACGCCGTGGGAGCGCTGCCCGTATCCGGGACTCAAAGCGGCGCTGGAAAAGACGGATTATAACCAGACCACGCTCGCCGAAGTGACCGGGATTTCGCCAACCAACGTGAGCCGATACGTCAAGGGCGACGTGGATGTGACCGTGCGGGCGTTTCTCGCGTTGGAGGATTTGACCGGCCAGACGTTCCGGGAGCTGTTCGGAGAATGCGAGGGGAGAAAATGAAGCACCTCGGCGATATTACGAAGATCAACGGCGCGGAGATCGAAGTCGTGGACGTTATCACGGGCGGCTCACCGTGTCAGGATTTGAGCATTGCAGGGAAACGCGCCGGATTGGCCGGCGCAAGAAGCGGATTGTTTATGGAACAGGTTCGCATCGTAAAGGAGATGAGAGAACATGACAGAGCGAATGGCCGGGCAGGTGACATGGTCAGACCTCGGTTTATGGTCTGGGAAAACGTGCCCGGAGCATTCTCAAGCAACAAAGGGCAAGACTTCGCGGCAGTCCTCGAAGAAATCATCCGCATCGCAGAACCGGAAGCCCCCGATATTGAAGTGCCTGAAAAAGGCTGGAACACCTGGGGGGGCTACCACGATGAAGTGGGAGGACGATGGAGCGTGGCTTGGCGAGTGCATGACGCGCAACACTGGGGAGTCCCCCAACGCCGCCGTCGAATCTCGATTGTCGCAGATTTTGGAGGAGACACCGCAGGCGAAATACTCTTTGAGCGCAAAAGCGTGCCGGGGCATCCTGCGCCGCGCGGAGCGGCGGGGGAAGAAGCTGCCGGAGATTTTGGAGCGGGTGCTGACTGCGCAGGCGCGGACTTAATCTGTATGGCGACGCAGCAGGGCGGCGCAGAGATTCGCACGGACGACAGAGCGCCCACACTGACCGCTGCGGCCGGCATGAGCGGGAACAATCAGCCGGTGCTATGCGCGGCCTTTAAGGCGGGGCAGGGCGCAAAGGCGAACGGCATCGGCTACACCGAGGAATGCGCGCAGATCACATCGCCGAATAACCGCAGCACCGTCGGACCGGATAAGCCGTGTCCTGCGCTGCACACCTTCGGCGCGGCCCCGGTAGTTTGCTATCCCAAAGTGACAGGAACACTTTCCCCTGGCGCGCACGCAGGGAGTTACAACGGTCAAGACGCCTATAACGATATGTTGTTTGTTTCGAGTGAAGTTCCCCCCGCATTGAGAGCAAAAGCGAATGACCCATACCGCACGGATATGGCAGCTTACGTCGTCGAGAACATGGTCGTGCGCCGTCTCACGCCGATGGAATGCGAGCGGCTGCAAGGCTATCCGGACGGCTGGACGGACATCGGCGAATGGCGCGACAGCAAGGGCAAGCTCCGCGACAGCGCGGACAGTCCGCGCTATAAGGCCTGCGGCAACTCGATCGCTCTGCCGTTTTGGGACTTTCTGGCAAAGCGCATCAGCGCGCAATATTTGCGTCCTGTTACGATGGGCAGCCTGTTTGACGGAATCGGCGGGTTTCCGCTGGTGTTCGAGCGACACAACGGCAAGGGCACGGCGCGCTGGGCAAGCGAGATCGAGGAGTTCCCGATCGCCGTGACGAAATTGAGATTTGGGGAGGAATGACCATGTACATCGGAGAACCATTTAGCTGGAAGCCTGCCGCTTTTGAGGGCAGCAACGGCATTATGAGCGTGACCACGAAAGAGACGACTGCGCACGGGCGCGTCGTCTACATCAACGAGGCGCACCGCTATTTCACCGCGGAGGCGGATATCAACGGGCAGAAGCTCAGAGAGAGCTTTAAGTTTTAACAAAAATCAGGAGGAATTTCATCATGAACAACAATCAGGACTACATCGTTCGCTGTGACCGCGCGGGCGTCTTCTTTGGCAAGATCAAAGAGCGCAACGGTTCCGAGGTAACCATGACCGAGGTGCGTAAGCTGTGGAGCTGGGACGGTGCCTGTGCCGTGGAGCAGCTGGCACAGGACGGCACGAAAGCGCCGGGTAACTGCCGGTTTACCGTGACGATTCCGGAAATGACCGTGCTGGGCGCGATCCAGATCATCCCGTGCACGAATGACGCATCGGTGTCGCTTCGCGGCGTAAAGGAGTGGAAGAGATGACGCTTGATGATAAGATCAAGGCGTTCTTGTCTGTGAACTACGGCTCTGGCTCCGGCGACGGCTCCGGCTACGGCTCCGGCGACGGCTCCGGCTACGGCTCCGGCTCCGGCTACGGCTACGGCTCCGGCTACGGCTACGGCTCCGGCTCCGGCTACGGCTACGGCTCCGGCTCCGGCTACGGCTCCGGCGACGGCTCCGGCATTAAACGCTTCCATGGCGAAACAGTCTATCGAATTGACGGCGTAAACACGCTGATTCGTTCCGTGCGCGGCAACACTGCGCACGGGGCAATCGTGAATAATGATTTGACGGCCACGCCGTGCTACATCGTTAAGCAGGACAACATTTTCGCGCATGGTAAAACGCTGCGCGAAGCAATGGAAGCTCTTCGAGATAAGCTGTTTGAGGATATGCCGGAAGAGGAACGCATTGCAATGTTCTTGAGTGAGACAGACCGCGGGAAAACGTATCCGACGCAGTACTTTTACGACTGGCACCACCGCCTAACCGGCTCATGCGACATTGGGCGAAAGCAGTTTGCCCGTGACCACGGCGTTGACCTCGAGCGCGGCATGATGACGCTGACGGAGTTTTTGAAGCTGACGAAAGACGCTTACGGCAGAGACGTGATTCGAAAAGTGATTAGTAAGACACAGGAGGTGGAGTGATGGAGCGACTGACAAATAAACGCGAAGCTGATGCGCAACGAGAAGAGTATGAGCGCCGCCTTGCAAACGGGTATCCGCGGAATATCCCGGAGGAGCGGTTTCTTCGCCTCGCCGCCTACGAGGACACGGGGCTTGAACCGGAGGAAATTAACGATTTGGCGAGTGTGCGGGAAATATCGCCGGAAGCAGAATACGCCATCAACAAGCACGCCGACAATATCATTGAGCGGCTTGACAAGCTGCTCCACCAGACGGACGACGATGCTCGCTTGCGCGAGCTGGCCGAGGCCGACAAGGACGGGCGGCTGGTGGTGCTGCCGTGCAAGGTGGGCGATACGGTGTATCTGATTGTGACAAAACGCGCGAGAAATTACACGCCGGAATTTAGATTCGTCAAAAAGAGCCGTCTCACATTCCTCAACATGGAGCGTATTTTGCAGGACTTTGGCAAGGAAGCGTTTCTCACACGCGAGGAGGCGGAGAAAGCATTGGAGGGCATGACATGTTAGACACTTTGAATTTGCGCGGCGGGAGCACGAGCCAGTCGGTGCACGTGAACGCCGTGACCGGCGCGATCTTGAAAAACCATCCGAAAAGCTGGTTTACGCGGTTCAACCTGACAAGCGAATACGCGAAAACGCTCTTCGCCGAGGGCGGGCACAAGGCGATGAAAAAGGTGAGCATCAGGAGTGATCCGACCGATTGGAGGGGCTATACCCGCAACGAACGCGACCCCGACAAGGATATCACGATCCTGCAAATGGTTATTTGCGGCGACATGGAGGTCATCGCGGAGCTCGTCTACACCAAGGACTATGAGGGCCGAGAGGGGCCAAGGGAGGGTTGACGGATGGTGCAGGTATATTGCGATCGGTGCGGGCGGGTCATCACGGGGATGAGCGCGCACGAGCGCGTGAGCGTGACGGCGAGTGGCGCGGGCGGCGGGGAGATCGCGAAGCTCGACTTCTGCACATACTGCGCGGACTGGGCCATCAACACGCTGATGCGGCGGACGATGCTCGGCGCGGGCGAGAAAAAGGGCGCGAAGGCGGACAAGCTCGCGCCCATCGCGCCGCCGAAGGGCGAAAAGGACGGCCTTGCGTGGACGGCGGGACAGGACAAGCGGCCGGCCGCGGAAGCGCCGCCGCCAGAGCCGCTCCCGACGCTGAGCGTCAAGGGCAACGGCGCGGCGGAGAAGCGGAAAATCTTCGACGCGCTGGTGCGCTACAAGGTGCGGACCGGTCCGGGGTGGACAGAGCGCGTGAGCACGGCCTGCGGCGGGGATGTGAGCCGCGAGACGCTGCGCGCGATCGTCATGGACGGGCTGATGGTCGACATCCACGTGTGGCGCGTCATTGAGCGGGGGCTCAGCGACCTGGGCGCAATGGAGAAAAAGGCATGAAGGTGACGTTTATTTTGCAGGCCGACGTGCCGGAGAGCGCCGTTCAGGGCATCAAGGAGCGCGCGGCGATGGACCTTGAGCGCTACGGCGACGTGAAGGTCGTGAAGATCCTCGTCGAGAAGCCGCGCGAGCACGAGCAGTTACATCTTTAATCACGCCTGCGGGCGAAAAAGAAAGGAAACAGAACCATGAAACAGTACATCGGAACGAAACTTATCGAGGCGGCACCGGCTATCCGCAAGGGCGGCAAAGTTTACGAGAAGACCCAGCCCATCCCGAGAAGCATGGACCCCGAGGAAGACGGTTATAAGGTCCGCTACCCTGACGGATACGAATCTTTTAGCCCGAAGCAGGTTTTTGAAGAGGCGTATCGACCGACTGACGGGCTGTGCTTTGGACTTGCTATCGAGGCGGCGAAGAAGAGCATGAAGATCGCACGCCGCGGCTGGAACGGTAAGAACCAGTACGTTGAGCTTGCGGAGCGTATCAGCTACGAGAACGCTGCTCACGAGGTAATTAACGCCAAGCACGAGGCCATCGGCAACAAGGCGCTCGCCTTCGTCGGCACGTCCGGTGTGCAACTCGGGTGGCTGGCCTCGCAGGCCGACATGCTGGCTGATGACTGGATGATCGTCGGGGAAGCGGTGGCCGAATGAGCATCAACATCAAGAAGTACACCAAAGACCAGATGGCGAAGATGGTGGAGGAAGCGCAGGAGAAGACTGCGGCGCTTGAAGCGGAGATTACTGAGCTGAAAAACTGCATCGACAAGAAGAACGATCTGATTGTCGAGTATGCGAACCTAAAGGCGGAGATGCAGCGAAAGAACGTCGTCTTGACCGAGCAGATCGACCAGATGAACGGCGAGGCTATCAACAAGGCAAACGAGATTGCGAATCTGAAAGCGGACGCGGATGCGTTGCGGAACAAGCTTGCTGACACCGAGGCGGCGCTGGGGCGGGCGAATGCAGAGTTGATGCGTTCTGTCGCAGAAAAGAACACGCTGCGGAATTACGTAACTAAAATGGTGGATAGAGCCGCTTTTGAGTGTAAGCGCGCCGACTACGCAGAAGCCCACCCGTGGCGTAACCTGTGGGCGTGGATGAAGAGGAAGCTCAAAATGGCATAAGAAGAGGCAGGGCTTGCGCCCTGCCTCTCTTTTTGCCGTGAGGGAGAACCTCTTTCTTTTCTTTTATATTTCTTTTCTTTCGGGAGAGGGTGCTATACGCAGGATGTATCTATGTTGTGTGTATGTAACTATACAGAGGAGAGCACAGAAGGGGAAGAGAAAGTTTCCGCGCCCGTGGTGAGAAATAAAAGATGGCGTGTTACCGTCGGAAATAGGAAGCTCGGTTCCCCGAGCGGGGATAAGAATGCTGCGCGATAAGGCCGAGGACGGGGGGCTTGCAGCATAAAAAAGAAAGGCGGTGGCGGCATGGCGAAAACTGGGCATCCTCCCAAATATGCGACGGTCGAAGAAATGCAGGCCGTCATTGACCGATACTTTGAAGATTGCAAGGGTGAGCCAATCATCGGGGACGACGGGATGCCGATTCTCGACAAATTCGGGCAGCCGGTTATCATTCACCAGCGCCCGCCAACGGTAACGGGGCTGGCGCTCGCACTTGGATTTACAAGCCGTCAAGCGCTGCTGAACTATCAGGCGAAGAAAGAGTTCGTTGACACGGTTACGCGCGCGAAGTCTCGCATCGAGGCTTACGCAGAGGAACGGCTCTTCGACCGTGACGGTCAGCGTGGCGCGGAATTCAGCCTGCGGTACAATTTCCGCTGGGTAAACGATGAGAAGAAAGACGACGGCGGAGAGAGCGTGTGCGGCGTGGCAGAGCTTCCCGCCGTAATGCCTGCTCCGCAGGACGCGGGAGGTGATGAGAATGGCGAAGCGTAGCGTGGTATGGAAGCCGCAGCCCAAGCAGGCGCTCTTTATGAGCCGCTGGGAGGATGAGGCTCTATACGGCGGCGCAGCCGGTTAGGCGGGGGGAAATCCGATGCGTTGGTCATCGAGGCATTGCGGCAGGTGGATATCCCGTATTACAAGGCGATCATCCTGCGAAAGACCTTTCCGCAGCTTGCCGAGCTCATTGACAAGACGCTGAACTACTACCCCCGCATCTATCCTGGTGCGCGCTACAACGGCAGCAGCCACACGTGGACATTCCCGAGCGGGGCGAAGATACTCTTCGGCTCGATGCAGTATGCAAAGGACAAGATCAAGTATCAAGGCCAGGCGTATGACTTTATCGCATTCGATGAGCTGACCCACTTTACGTGGGAGGAATACAGCTACCTCTTTTCCCGCAACCGACCGAACGGGCCGGGGACGCGTGTATACATCCGCAGCACGGCGAACCCCGGCGGTGTGGGGCACGGATGGGTCAAGGAACGGTTCATCACGGCAGCGCCGCCGATGAGGACCATCCGAGAGGATGCCGTCGTGCGCTTTCCAGATGGGCACGAAGAACATCGGCAGAAGAGCCGCATCTTTGTGCCGAGTACGGTGTTCGATAACAAGATACTGCTCAAGAACGATGACAGCTATTTGACGCGCCTTGCGTCGATGCCGGAGGCGGAGAAGAACGCGCTGCTTTACGGTGACTGGGATACATTCTCCGGTCAGGTATTTACCGAGTGGCGCAATGACAGCGAGCATTACCGCGACCGCATCAATACGCACGTCATCGCGCCGTTTCAGATCCCGAAGGAGTGGCCGGTCTGGTGCGCGATGGACTGGGGCTATTCAAGGCCGTTCGCCATCGGCTGGTTTGCGGTCGATCACGACCGCAGGCTCTATCATATCCGCGAGTATTACGGCTGCACGGGCACGCCGAACGAGGGCGTGAAGATGGAGCCGACGGCGGTGGCCCGCGAGATGAAACGCATTGAGGCGGAAGACCCGAATCTCAAGGGGCGGCACATCTTCCGCGTGGGTGACCCTGCCATCTGGGGAACGCAGGGCACGGAGAGCATCGGGTCTCTCTTTGAGCGCGAGCGCGTCTACTTCGAGAAGGGCGATAACGCGCGCATTGACGGCAAGATGCAGCTGCACAACCGGTTCGCGTTCGACGAAAACGGCGTGCCGATGCTGTATATCTTCAACACGTGCAAGAATTTCATCCGCACGGTGCCGAACCTCGTCTACGACGAAAAGGACGTCGAGGACGTGAACACCGAGCAGGAAGATCATATCTACGACATGACACGCTATGTGTGCATGGAGAATCCCATTGCGGCGCGGGAGAATAAAGCGCCGAAGCTGGTCTTGTATGACCCGCTGGACATCAATACGCCGAGCTACGACAGATATGCGTGGTTCCAGCACAACTGACAGGAGGGGAAGACATGGCAAGAACGAGAAAATTCCCGCAGACGCAGCAGCAGGCCGACGCGGCTGGCGCTGCTGCGATGCTGGATGCAAAGGCAGAAGCGCCGCTTGTAGGCGCATTCCGCGACAGCGACGCGGCGATGAGCAGCGGCGCAGCCATCGGCAGCAAGGAGATCGGTGATGCCGTAGAAACGCTGCAAAAATACAAGCAGGGCAAGAGCAACTTCGAGAACCGCATCATCAGCGAGGACCGCTGGTGGAAGCTGCGGCATTGGGAGGACATCCGACGCGGGGCGAAAGATGCGGGGGAATCGCCCGAGCCTGCGAGTGCATGGTTGTTTAACTCGATCATGAATAAGCACGCCGACGCGATGGACAATTACCCCGAGCCCGTATGCCTGCCTCGCGAGCAGAGCGACGAGGAAAGCGCGCAGACGCTCTCGTCCGTGCTGCCGGTCATCATGGAATACAACGAATTTGACAGCACATACAGCTTCGAGTGGTGGGAAAAGCTCAAACACGGCGTGGCGATTTACGGCGTGTTCTGGGACAAGGAGAAAGACAACGGGCTCGGCGACATCGCCATCGAGGGCATCGACCCGCTGAATATCTTCTGGGAACCTGGTGTTGAAGACATCCAGAAGAGCCGCAACGTGTTCACAGTGGCGCTCGTCGACCGCGACATCATCGAGGACGAGTACCCGCAGTTTGCGGACAAGCTCAGCGGCAGCAGCATTGAGACGGCAAAGTACGAGTATGACGATACGGTAGACACGAGCAACAAGGTCGCTGTCATCGACTGGTATTACCGCAAGAGGACCGGCGACGGGCGCACGGTGCTGCATTACGCAAAGTTCATCGACGAGGAGCATATCATCTACGCCAGCGAGAACGACCCGGAATATGCGGAAAGCGGCTTCTACGAAGACGGGGAATATCCGTTCGTGTTCGATGTGCTGTTCCCCGAGAAGGGCACGCCTGCGGGCTTTGGATATACGGCCATTGCAAAGGACCCGCAGCTCTACATCGACAAGCTGTGGGGCAACATCCTCGAAACCTCAATGATGGGCAGCAAGCGCCGGTATTTCGCGAGTGAAAGCCTGAACATCAACGAAGAGGAGTTCCTTGACTGGCGCAAGCCGATCATCCACGTGTCCGGACAGATCGACGAGAGCAGGCTCCGAGAGGTAACGACGCGCCCGCTCGATTCCATCTACGCGAATATCGTGCAGATGAAGATCGACGAGATGAAGGAAACGAGCTCAAACCGCGACGTGTCCAACGGCGGCACATCCAGCGGCGCGACGGCTGCGGCGGCGATCTCTGCATTGCAGGAGGCGGGCAACAAGGCGAGCCGCGACATGATCTCGGCGTGCTACCGCGCGCAGACGAAGATCGTGAAGCTGTGCATCGAGCGCATGCGGCAGTTCTACGACGCAGCGCGCACTTTCCGCATCACGAATGAAATGCCCTACGAGTATGCGCAGATCGGCGTGAACGAGCTTGGCGATCAGGTGACGGGCGTGGACAGCCTCGGCAATGACCTGTTCCGCAGACCGGTCTTTGACATCAAGATCAAGGCGCAGAAGAAGAACCCATTCTCCCGCGCAGAACAGAACGAGCGGGCGAAAGAGCTGTATTCGCTGGGATTCTTCTCCCCGGACAGGGCGCAGGAAAGCATGATTGCGCTCGACATGATGGACTTCGAAGGAATCGACAAGATCAAAAGCCAGGTCAACGAGGGCGCGACGCTCTACAACGTCGTGCAGCAGCAGAGTGATCAGCTGCAAAAGGCGCTCGCGGTCATCCAGCAGCTTACGGGACAGGACATGGGCATCGGGATGGCGGGCGGCGCGCAGAGCGGCGGCTCGACGCGCAAGAACGGCAGCAGCGGCGGCATTGAGAGCAGGAACGCCGACGCGCAGAGCACGCAGACGCCGTACATGCAGCAGCTTGCCGAGCAGTCGAAGCCCAACATGGACACGGGCAGCAGCGCAGCGATGCCGGGGGTGTAAGTGCATGACGATGGTTCACATTGAGCATGAAATCGGTCGCTACATGATACTATGCGAAGGCCATTCGGCGGACGAGAAATGCTGCAACTACATCACTGGCGTGATGTACGCTTTCGGTGGCTATGTGAAGAACATGGAAGCCGAGGGAGAGTGCGAGGTCTATGGCTTCGAGATAGACGAGGGCACGCCGCGCTTCCTCATCCACTGTGGCGGCGATGAGCGCATCGAGGCGGCATTTCTTGCGGCCTGCATCGGGCTCAAGCAGCTTGAGGTCACGAGGCCGGACGCGATCTGCGAGTGCATAGAAGAAAATTAAAAATTTTTTCTCACCCGTGGTGAGACGGAGGAAGCCGCATGTTACGCTTTAGGCGTGCGAGTGGCTTCCTCCTATTCATACGCCCGCGAGGGAGGGGCGGCGTTTTTCTTCATCTTTTCGCCGCTCTCCCCTCCCCTGCGGGCAATGGGAAGCGCTGCACGGCCTACACGGAGGGCCGAATATCCGCGATTTGACAAGCAGGAGGGATACCATGAACCTCAAAACCACGCTTCGCGTGATCCTGAGCCTCTTTGACGGCGGCGCTGCCGCTGCGGGAGCCGCTGCCGGTGCATCGGGCGGCGCTGAGGGAGGCGCAAGCGCACAGGGCGAGACCACGAAGGCAAGCTCTTCTCCCACCCGGAAGGGCAAAACGGGCGAATACGCCAACGTCGTGTTCGGCAAGCAGGAGACACCTGATGATACGGGAGCCTCTTCTGGTGAGCCGAAAGGCGAGGGCGCGAAGATGCAGCAGCACGACGCCGGGGCTGCGGAAAAAGGCGGGGAAGACCTGAAAAAGGAGTTCCTTGACCTCGTAAACGGCAAGTACAAGGACGTGTACACTGCGGAGACGCAGCGCATCATCAACCGCAGATTTGGCGAAGAGAAGGCCAAAGACCAGAAGATCGCCGATTCGCAGCCCATTATCGACACACTGATGCGCCATTATGGCGTGTCGGACGGCGATATGAGTAAGCTTCGTGCGGCTTTTGAGGGCGATGCGGCGCTCAACAGCGTGCTCTACAACGCGGAAGCGGAGAGTATGGGCATGAGCGTTGAACAGTACCGCGAGTATGCGCGGATGCAGCAGGAAAACGAAGCGCTCAAACGTCAGGAAGAAGACAGACAGCGCCAGCAGAAAGCCGACGAGACTTATAACGACTGGATTCGTCAGGCGAGCGAGCTGGTCGGCACGGAGGACGCGCCGGGCGAGTACCCTGACTTCGACCTCAAGCGCGAAGTCGCGGAGAATCCGCGCTTTATTGCGATGCTGCGCGCGGGAGTTCCTGTAAAAGACGCTTACGAGGTATCCCATTTAGGCGACATTCAGGCTCGCAGCGCGGCGAAAGCTGCGGCGGAGATGGAAAAGCGCGTGATGGACAACGTCCGCGCGAAAGGAATGCGCCCGAACGAGAATGGAACCACTTCCCAGCCGGGGGTCATTGTCAAGAGTGACCCGAGCAAATTCACGAAGGCCGACCGCGCAGAGATCGCAAGGCGCGTTCGGCGCGGCGAGCGCATCGTATTCTGATGCCCGCCTAATTTACCGACTGCAAGAAGGGAGACAAAACTCTATGAAGAAGTTCAAAGACATTTTCATTCTGCCCGTCATTCTGAGCCTGTTTGAGGGTCAGACGAACGTGACGACCGATGCCGGTCTCTCGGGCGAGATGAAAACCTACTACTGCGACACCCTGATCGACAACGCCGAACCCGAGCTGGTGCATGACCGCTTCGCGCAGAAGCGAAACATCCCCAAGGGCAAGGGCAAGGAGATCGAGTTCCGCAAGTATGATCCGCTGCCCAAGGCCTTGACGCCCATCACCGAAGGCGTGACGCCCAAGGGCCGCAAGCTTTCCATGACCACGCTGACCGCGCAGGTCGACCAGTACGGCGACTTCGTCGAGATTTCCGATATCCTCGACCTGACCGCCATCGACAACAACCTTCAGGAGGCTACGGTGCTGCTCGGCTCTCAGGCGGGCCGCACGCTGGACACCATCACCCGCGAGGTCATCAACGGCGGTTCCAACGTCCAGTACGGTGAGGGCCAGGTGACGGGCCGCCATCTGCTCGTTGGCGGCGAGACCACGGGCAACCACTATTTCACGGTGCGCGCCGTCCGCAAGGCGGTTCGTTTCCTGAAAACCATGAACGCCCCGCGCTATGAGGGCTCCTATTGGGCCATTATTCACCCTGACTGCTCCTACGACATTCAGGATGACCCCGATTGGAAGCGCCCGCACGAGTACAAGGACACCAGCAACATCTACGACGACGAGATCGGCAAGATCGCGGGCGTCCGCTTCATCGAGACGACCGAAGCGAAGGTGTTCCACGCGGATGACCTGACCGAAGGCGCACGCGACCTGACCGTCAAGAGTGCATCCGGCAAGGTCCTGACCGTCAACGAGGTCATCACCACTGCCGACGCAACAAAGCTGGCTGGCCGTGAAGTCGTTATCGGCGGTGCGCTCCTTGAGATCGAAAGCGCCTCGGCCGCGGCTGCTGGCAGCGCGACGATCACGCTGAAAGAAGCGCCTGCTACCACCCCGACGGCGTCGGCCGCCATCTATCCGGGCGAAGCCGGTGCGAAGGGCCGCAACGTCTACTCCACCCTCATCATGGGCGCGGAGGCTTACGGCACGACCGAGCTGACCGGCGGCGGTCTTGAGCACATCGTCAAGCCGCTCGGCTCTGCCGGTACGGCTGACCCGCTGAACCAGCGTGCAACCGTCGGCTGGAAGGCAACCAAGGTCGCTGAACGCCTGGTTGAGGCGTATATGATTCGCGTGGAAACGACTTCCACGTTCGATGAAACCCCGCTGACCTAACCACCAAGGGGGGCGGCTGTGAACGCCGCCCCCGCCACTGAAACGGAGGAAAGACCGATGAGCGAAGCAAAGAACGCCGTTGCGGCTGTGAACGCCGATCGCGCGGGCGAGGAGTACGTCAGCGTCCGCCTGTTCAAGGACAGCGGCAAGTACAAGGATGACCTGCTTGTGTGCGTGAACGGCGAAAGCTGCCTGATCCAGCGCGGCGTGACCGTGAAGGTCAAGAGAAAGTTCCTGTGGGCCATCCAGAACCAGATGAGACAGGACGCCTCGACCGCGAACCTCATCCAGACGATGAGCAGCGACTACGTTGAGAGCGCGAAGGCCCACAACGCGTAAGTGAATACGACCGCGAGACACGAAAAATGAGTTGCGACACGGCGCAGCAAGGGACGAAAAAGTCGCTCTTGCTGCGCCGTTTTCCATAAGAGAGGTGACAACATGGTTATTGAAAATGCTTACGCGCTCGAAGAGATCAAGCTCGGGCGCAGGGGCGAGAATCAGGCGCGCAAGGTCGTCTTTGACGTGCTGGGAAAGTGGCGCGAGGGCTATGGCGAGGGCGTGGCGAGCCTGATCGTGCAGCGAAACGGCGATGCGCAGCCGTATCCCGTGACGGTGACAGAAGAGGACGGCGCGCTCGTGTGGCTGGTATCGAGCGTTGATACGGCGGTGGCTGGTGAGGGCGCGGCAGAGCTGCGCTATACCGTTGGCGATACCATTGTGAAGAGCCAGATATATAAAACACGCGTGCGCGAAACGCTGGAAAACAGCGGAGAGACACCGCCTCCGGCCTATCAAAGCTGGGTCGACGAGGTTTTGCAGGCGGCGGCGGATGCGGAGACGGCGGTTTCCAAGATGCCCTACGTCGACGAGACCACGGGAAACTGGTTCAAGTGGGACGC
>ERZ1034873.753-NODE-753-length-15278-cov-5.640872_pt1 | contig 15278 bp, 15 predicted proteins | sample MGYA00520689_ERZ1034873 | MGnify/ENA primary metagenome ERZ1034873 (study PRJEB33766, sample SAMN09781722) | gut metagenome | biome: gut microbiome | host: Homo sapiens | place: Madagascar | study: EMG produced TPA metagenomics assembly of the PRJNA485056 data set...
GAGTACACCTGTTCCCTGCAATCCGCCATAAAAAACTCCGGTCATCTATTCAATTACTAAATAGATGCCGGAATTTTTTATTTTAGAACTATAAATATTATTCTAATTCGAATTTCTGTGACTGTCTTATTCACCAGCTGCAATTTCCGGTTCCTTCTGTTCCTCAATCTGTGCACAGCCGCGCATGGTAATGAGCGGTCCGCCTTTTTTCTCCACATACTCCCTCGTAATGGTCACCATACCGATGTTGTCATCTTTCGGGATCTCATACATAATATCGAGCATAAAGTCCTCGATGATCGCACGGAGTGCACGTGCGCCGACTTTCTTCTCCTTCGCCTGCTTTGCGATCGCCATCAGTGCCTCATCCTCAAATTCAAGTTTGACCTCATCCATGGTAAGCAGCTTCTGATACTGTTTTAAAATCGCATTTTTCGGTTCTTTTAAAATGCGCACTAACATATCCTCTGTGAGTGCTTCTAAGGTAAACATGATCGGCAGACGTCCTAAGAACTCCGGTATCATACCAAATTTGCGCACATCCTCTGTGGTTACTTTCTGCAGAATGTTCTCATCCTGATCGTATTTGTCCTTTAATTCGGATTTAAAACCGATCGAAGCGGATTTATTGAGACGCTCTTTAATAATATCCTCTAATTCCGGGAACGCGCCTCCACAGATAAACAGGATGTTTTTTGTATTGACCATTGTCATCGGTACCATGGCATTCTTGCTGCTGGCTCCGACAGGCACCTCAACTTCCGCACCCTCTAACAATTTCAGCATTCCCTGCTGTACGGACTCTCCGCTGACATCACGCTGATTGGTATTGCGTTTTTTTGCAATCTTATCGATCTCATCGATAAAAATAATACCATGTTCTGCACGTTCTACATCATTATCCGCTGCAGCAAGCAGTTTGCTGACAACACTCTCGATATCATCGCCGATATAGCCTGCCTCTGTGAGAGAAGTAGCATCTGTAATAGCGAGCGGTACATCTAAAAGTTTTGCAAGTGTCTTCACCAGATAAGTCTTACCAGATCCGGTCGGTCCGATCATTAACATATTGGATTTTTCGATCTCGATGCCGTCTTTCTCATCGGAAGCAATTCTCTTATAGTGATTATAAACAGCGACAGACATGACTTTCTTTGCATGCTCCTGTCCTACTACGTACTCATCTAATGATGCCTTGATTTTATGTGGTGCCGGGATCTTTTTGATATCAAGTACCGGTTCTTTTTTGTCTTTCGGTTTCTTCTTTTTGAGTTTCTGGTTATTTGGAATAAATCCCTGCATTCCCTGCAGATCTGACAGATTGATCATGCTGATATTTGGCATCTTGCCCATATTCATATTCAGCATATCATCCATCGAAAATCCGGTCTGATTCATACTGTCAAATGTTTTCTGCATACAGTCCTGACAGATACAGATATTGTTCGGTATCTTTATCATTTTTCCCGCAATATGCTCCGGCCGGCGGCAGATATAGCAGATGTCTTCATATTCCGGTTCTTTATCATCCGGCTGGTCTGCACTTGTCACTTCTGCCTGCACAGTTTCATTTGCTGATGCAGACTGGGTATCATCGCCGCTTTTCTGTCCGTTCATTTCTTCATTCTGATCTGTGGATACGGTGGTTACTTCATCCTCAGTTACTTCTCTATAATCATTATTATTCATCTGAATACTCTCCTAAATTCTTCCATATCTCTGCCTTAAGCAGACTTATTTAAGACATTGTACCGCAAAACATCTGCAATCACAAGAAAATCAGGAAGATTTCATTTTTATTTAATGATTAAAAAAATCCGGGCAGCCTTTCACCTGAAAGTCATACCCGGAAATCTCTCATCCGTTATCTTGCACTATTATCAGTGGTATTGCCATTATTGTTATTATTTCCGGTCGCATCATCCACGCCGTTTTCCACACCATCGATAATGTCTTTTCCGGCATCCCCGATGCCGTCTACCACATCATCCACAACAGCACCACCATTTGCATTGGTATCATTCTTATCCGTTGTATTTTCATTCACGGTATTGTTTTCTGTTGTTCCTATACCGTTTCCATTTTCAGTAGCATTGACACCGTTATTCCTGTTTTCGTTCACCCGGTTTTCCGTACCGGTCGCAGGATTGTTTCCATTATTATTGGTATTTGTGTTGTTTCTGTTTGTGCCGCATGCAGCCAGTGCACTAAGCGACAATGTAAGCACCATGCATGCCGCAAACATTTTGAATTTTTTCATGGTCATTCTTCTCCTTTACTTTACAAGAAAATTATTTGTAACTGTTCAAAAACTCTCTGAACCATTACCTTTTTCAAGGATAGTATGACCAACTCTGCTATTTTCTATACCAGCCTAATTCCATGGATAATTCTTCCTGTACATTTCTGATATCTGCGGATAGTTCCTCCATGCGCTCTCTTGTCATCCGGCTGGCCGGACCTGAAATACTGAATGCATACTTCACCTCATTATGATAATCTCTGAGACTTGCAGCGATACAGCACACCCCTTCTTCATTTTCCTCATCATCAAGCGCATATCCATTCTTTTTTTCCTCTTTTAATACTCCAAGCATCTCGTCATAATCCGTGATCGTATGCTCTGTCTTTTTTTCGATGATACTCTCATTCCAGATCTGTCTGACTTCCGACTCCGGAAGTTCTGCCATGATTGCCTTACCCACACCGGAACAATACATCGGACGCACCATACCGACATGGGATGCCATACGGTCAAGCATTTTTCCTGCCATGCTGACTATTTTACAGGAAAGCATATACTTCTGGGATACCTCATCCTGTTTTGCATATCCCATATAAACAAGTGACATCAAAAGACGATGTACCGTGCTCTTGTGAAGTCCTAACGCTGTACTGATCTCCATCAGCCCCATCTCACCGTGATCTGCCAACATTTCCATTACCTGAAAAATACGTTCTGCAGACTGCACCGGATTTTTTGTTTCTTTCTGTTCTGTCATAATTACCTCTTATTCTATGTATGGTTTTGGTTATTGTTTCATTATATAAAACTGTATTTGAGCATAACATTGGATTTCAATAAAAGTCAAATTTTGTTTTAAATGCGATATTTTCTTTCCTTGATTGTTGACAAGACCTCCCGTAATGTTATAATACTATTGCATTGTTAAAAACCTTAAACTGATTCAAAATAGATGAGAAGCATTATGTCCGAACAGTTTCCGGAAATGTTAGTAGGTGCAGGTATCGTCCTCACCACAGAGCAGGTGGATCATGCCATGAATGTAGGCGCAAAATTCATCGTAAGCCCCGGTTTAAATCCCAAAGTTGTAAAATACTGTATAGAAAAAGGAATTCCGGTAACCCCTGGATGCTCTAACCCAAGCGATGTCGAAGCTGCAATCGAGCTTTGTCTTGACGTTGTAAAATTCTTCCCGGCAGAAGCTGCAGGCGGACTTAGCATGATCAAATCCATGACAGCTTCTTACACAAAGATTGAAATTCATGCCAACCGGCGGTATCAACGCCAAAAACTTAACCGATTATCTTGATTTCAAAAAGATCATCGCATGCGTAGGTTCCCTGATTGAAATAATTTTATTTATCCTGTCTATTTTTTCATTTTAGGCTGGAAAATGATACTTGCCAGATATGCGAAGATCAGTGCCGCTGAAATACCGGCGGCGCTTGCTTTTAATCCGCCCAAAAAGATTCCCAGAAAACCATATTCATCCACTGCTTCTTTGACTCCCTTAAACAATGTGTTCCCAAATCCAAGTAATGGCACACTCGCTCCCGCTCCCGCAAATTCAATAAATGGCGGGTAGATTCCGAGCGCTCCAAACAGTGCGCCAAGACACACCAGCATGACCATGATTCTTCCGGGAAGCATTTTTGTCTTTTCCATCAAAATCTGTACCAGTGCACAGATCGCTCCTCCAACCCAGAATGCATTGATATAATCCATACTTTTATCTTTCCTTTCTGCTTTTAATCCGCATGCTCAATTACAACACCATGTGCAATTCCAGGCACGGTTTTTCCCTCATTAAAAGACACTGTAGAAAGAAGCGCTCCGGTCGGCACAAATAAGATACGCCGTAATTTTCCCTGCTCGATCTGCTTTAAGAAATGTCCGGCAAGTGTCACTGCAGAACAGCCGCAGCCGGAACCTCCAGCACCGGTTTTCTGCGCTTTGCTCTCAAATATCAGCATACCACAATCCAAGTGTAACTGACTGATGTCATATCCCTCTTTTTTCAAAAGATCAATCAGAATCTCTCTGCCCACGCTTCCAAGATCCCCTGTAATAATGTAATCATAGTCCTCCGGCTTCCGCCCGAAATCTCTTAAATTCCGGCAGATTGTATCCGCCGCTGCAGGTGCCATTGCCGCACCCATATTCATAGAATCCTTAATTCCATAATCAATAATTTTACCAGTCGTAATGCCGGTGATACATGCACTGCTTTTTCTTTTTCCAAGCACATAAGCACCGCTTCCCGTCACTGTCCACGTTGCAGACAACGGTCTTTGATTGGCATATTCAAGAGGAAACCGGAACTGTTTTTCAGCACTGGCAAAGTGGCTTGATGTCATTGCTACAACGTAATCTGCATATCCAGCCGCAACACACATTGCTCCAAGCGAAAGTGCCTCGCCACAGGTACTGCACGCACCGTACAGCCCAAAGAGCGGCACCGAAAAATCCATTAATCCAAAAGAAGTGGCAATATTCTGCCCCAAAAGATCCCCGGAAAAAAGATAGCGAATATCTTCTTTATCAAGTCCCGCTTTTCCGACCGCCATTGTAAAAGCTTCTTTTTGAAGCGTACTCTCCGCCTCTTCCCAGGTATCCTGCCCAAATTTGTCATCTTTCCCGATCATATCAAAGCAGGCTCCAAGGGGTCCCTCCCCCTCCTTTTTGCCGACAATACTTGCACTGCTTATGATATAAGGCGGCGTCTCAAAACAAATACTCTGTTTTCCCATCTGCATGCTCATACAAATCTCCATTTCCAAATCATTTTAGAGCATCTTTTTCCCAGACACCATGCTCTCTATGTACCCAGTATGTGCATTTTACAGATATTTATACCAGAGTTTCCATCTATACTTACATTCTGCTTATCACGCTTTGCACCTGCTCCGGCCGTATGCCAAGGCACACACACAAGGAAAGAAATTCCTCTGCATTCAGCGGTTCTTTATAACCTTTTTGCAGTTTTCCTACATCGATGCCCGCATGTACCGCCAGCGCTTTTGCATCCATCCGGTTTTCCTCAATATATCGGACCATATAATCAGTCACTTTTGATTTTCCCATGTTATCGCACCTCTTCTACAAAAATCTGTTTTTTCTTATTCTATTCTTTACTTTTAGGAATTGCAATTATATTTTTCTTTCTGTCTAAGAACTCGTTGACTGATAAAATGAGGTGGGATATGATACGTTTACAAAGCTTTTGGGCTGCTTGAAACGCAACGGCACAAACCCAAGTTGCAAATGGAAACTTTGCTTTCATCAGAAAGTGGCGCAGGAATGGAGATCAACATGCGGAATCAAAATATAGCAAAAGTTTTAAAAGCATATCGTAAACAGAATCATCTGACTGTAAATGATGTATCGATCCTATTAGAGGAACGTTCTTTTACCGCCGCCCCAAAAACAATTTACGGATGGGAAAGCGGACAGGCAAATCCAAGTGCTGATATTCTTTTAACGCTATGCGATTTATATAACATTACGGATATTCTTGAAGCATTCGGTTACGAAAACAATGAAAATTTCCATGTGACACCTTCCGAGCAGGCCATCATCAAAGCCTACCGGGCACACCCGGAAATGCATGAGGCAGTCAGTGTCCTGCTAGGCTGCAGTACGCCACGCAAGAATACGGCACCTGTGCACAATACTCCAATAACGAAAGACGTTTCGCAAAAGAAACTGTATTCTGCTGAAACAGATGCTTCCACTCACAAAAAATAATCTCTCAAAAAAAGCTCCTGCGCCAATCTCATGCGCAGGAGCTTTTTGCTCTCTGATTTATTTTATATATGTCAAAATTTTCCATTATCCCTGCGGCTGACTCTGATCCGTCTGCTGTTGTCCTTGATCCTGTTGCTGGCTCTGATCCGTCTGCGGCTGGCTTTGATCTGTCTGCGGCTGACTTTGATCCGTCTGCTGCTGGCCCTGATTCTGCTGCTGACTCTGATCTGTCTGCTGCTGTCCTTTTAATGCGGAAAGTGCAGCTTCTGCCGCTGTCAATGTATCATAATTCGATACCTGAGCTTTATCTGTATCAGAAAGAGCGTTATACATATTTCTTGCATTCACGATAGCAGTTTCACTCTCTAACGTTACCGGTCCGATAATACTGATCGCATTGATCACGGAAGGAACATCTGCCTGCGTTTGTGTCTGCTGCACGACAGTCGGATTATCCCCCGGCATACGATATACTAAAACTGCGTATCCCTTATCGATCGTTTCGTAAATCTTCTTTGCCACTGAAGAAGGCAGATTGATACATCCATGGGAACCACCGGTCTTATAAATGCTTCCACCAAATTTATTACGCCAGGTTGCATCATGCATACCTACATCACCGTTAAACGGCATCCAGTAAGTAACCGGTGTCTCGTAATCCGGTCCTCTCAAGACTGCATTCATGGTTTTATAAGTCAGACCAAATGCACCCGTCGGGGTATCATGTCCTTTGGAAAGATTTCCTGAAACAAAGTCACTGTCCACCACCAGTTTTCCATCTTTATATAGGAACAAATGCTGGTTCGTCAGATTAATCTCAACATAAGAATCACCATAGTCATGTTCCCCGTGACTGTTCGCCGTTGTGAGATATACCGGCTCTCTCTCCACATCTTTTCCAGCTTTTAAATCTGCTAAAATCTGTTCTACCTCTCCACTATTATCAATTCTCCAGCCGTAAAAACCGCCCGTGATCGTAACTGTCGTGCCATAGGAAGTCTTTAACTCTTTCGGGGAATAAGCGGTATTGTATTTCTTTGCCAATGTCTTTACAAATGCAAGCACCTCTTCCTCATCAATGGAAACCTTCTCATCGGTTCCCTCCGAAAGCCAGGTACTGATCGTTGTCCCATCTAATACTTCCTTATCATCTCCAAAATCATATGTAATCATAACACCTGCATACTGATTTAATGTATCAATCAAAGACAACAGATCTTTGTCATCATCTTCAATTGCCGGATTCAGATAACAATTACTCTGCTCTAAATCAACCGTTTCATCCAGCACTAAAACAGCATCGCTTACCGCCTTTTTTACTTTTGCAGCATCAACCTTCGTTCCATAATCGGCCGGTACCAGCACATAACCATTTTCTTTTGTATAATCCGCATAAGTGGCATCCACCGGCGCACGCTGATCTTTCATGCAAGGTAAATCCCGGATTGCATCATCCAGTTTCTGTTCGTCATAGGATACGATCTTTGCCAGTTCAAACTTCTGACTCTGAAACATTCTGATCAGCCATGAAAAACCATTCTGATTCTCTAAAAGATTTTCAATCTCTCCCTGGAATACAGGCTCCATATCAATATCTGAACCTGCAATGGTTCCATTTTTATCCTCCCGTGCAGTAACCGTCAGCTTATAATTTTTCATCTCCGTGCGAATCGCATTCTCGACTTTTTCCACACTGCTGCCGCCGACTGCAATTCCATCAATCGATGTTCCAAAGCAAAAATGACTTTCAAAATAAATTGCAAAACCGACATAGATTACTGCTATCGCTGTCATAACGCATGTAAGCCCCAGTCCTGCATAACTTTTCCGTTTCTTTTTTTCTTTCATTCCTCTTAAATATCCTTTCATCCTATGTGTAAAGATATGTTGTATCGCATAAAATATGCAAACGGACACCTTTTCTATTATAATATCCCGCAAAGTCTTGTCAACAAATTGTCTAAATCGTAACAATTAATTAAGAATTCGTTCTTTTTTCGTATTGCTCTTTAATAATCATTACCGTCAAACTCCCTAAAAACACCGGTCACAGCTTAAAGTTTTCTTAAATTTTAAATAATCTTTCTTAAAATAAGTAAAAGGTAATTGTTTCTGAAAAAATGCTGTGCTATAATCCCTATCGTTAAGATTATTGAGATTAATGAAAAGAGGGTGAAACCGTGAAAATGAAGACACGTGATGCAGTCAATGCATTTATCGAGAGAAACAAACATGCTCTTCTTCTGCTTTATTTCATGATTTATCTGCCATGGTTTGGTCACTTAGAGAGAACCGTTACCACACATTTTCATGTGATCCATGTCGCACTGGATGATTATATTCCATTCTGTGAATATTTTATCATTCCATACTTTTTATGGTTTGGATATGTTGCATGGGGGATCGGTTACTTCTACTTTAAAAATAAAGATGAATATTTCCGTTTATGCACAATGTTATTTACCGGTATGACGATTTTTCTGATCATCTCTACCATTTATCCAAACGGACATTATTTAAGACCGATTACCTTTGCACGTGATAACGTGTTTGTACATATGGTAAAATGGCTCTACGCAACTGATACCGCAACGAACCTTTTCCCGAGCATTCACGTTTACAATTCCATTGCGGTCAATTTAGCTGTATGGCACAGTGAAAACTTCCGTGACAAAAAGGTGATCCGCATCGGCTCTGCAGTTCTCATGGTAAATATTATTTTATCTACCATGTTTTTAAAACAGCACTCCGTATTTGATGTTGTTACCGGAATCATTATGGCAGTTTTCATGTACATGCTTGTCTATGTGCAGAACCCGGCACGCATGGCAACTGGTGAGCGCAAGTATGAGCGCAAACTTCATCAGATCTAAGTTTACCTGACAATCAAAATAGTCATAGCCGATTCTACCGGTTATGACTATTTTTTATTCATGACAACGAACGTTCGCGGAACGTGCATTCTATTGTTCGTCATTCTTCACTTTGTGAAATTTCCCATTCGCAGCGATGTATCGTTTTCTTCTACAATTCACACGCACATCCTGCTGCATATTTCGCACAGATCGTCATTGTACTCTCATCATACATCATGCGCTCTGTCCGCTGGACAGGCGTATATTCCCTTATATCCCCGGCAAGTTGATCCTCGACGACAACTGCATCGAATTCGTATCCGTCTAAAAATGTACCTACTTTTCCAAAATAGCTTCCGCCTCCGGCTGTCGCTAAATAAAATGCCTCCGCAAATGTCAGCGGCTTACTGTTCTCATCTATCAGACGCCAGTACATTTTAGATACCTGAACTGCCAGTGTCAGAGCTTTTGCCATGGACAAAGATGTACCACCCGCCACATCAGAACCAAGTCCGACCGCAATTCCTTCCTCTAAAAATTTTCGGATTGGTGCAATACCGGAAGAAAGATTTAAATTTGATTCCGGGCAGTGTGCCACATATACCCCATGCTCTTTCAAAAGATCCATCTCACCCTCACTGTAAACACAGTGTGCCATGATTGCAGGATGCTCTTGATCTCCTAACATATCAAAAATGGCATAGGCATCCGCATAGTTTTTTGCTGCCGGGACAAGTTCTTTCACCCATGCAACCTCTGACGGATTTTCCGACAAATGGGACTGCACGCGAAGTCCTGTCGTCTTCTGCAGCTTTGCAAGTTCTCTCATCAGCCCGTCCGTACAGCTTGGGATAAAACGCGGTGTCAGGATCGGTTTTGTACGCTCATACTTTCCAGCAATCTCTGCGAGCCATTTTCCGGTATCCTCTGCCGATGTCTTAGCATCTGCCTCACAGAGGTTCTCCCCTCCGTTGCGGTCCATATTTACTTTGCCGACATAACTTATGATCCCGCTCTCCTCCAAAAGATCCATCAGTGCAATGGTTGCCTCTCTGTGCAGTGTCGCAAAAATACAGGCACGCGTCGTCAGACTGTGCTTTAAATCCGACACAAAGCTTCCATATGCATGTTTTGCATAGGAGATATCCGCATATTTTGCCTCCTCCGGAAACGTATGCACATTCAGCCATTCTAAAAGTTCTAAATCCATACCCAGTGCACGGAATGTATACTGCGGTGCATGCACATGCAGATCCGTCATACCCGGAAGAATGATCTTATCGCCATGATCGGTAAACGGCAGTTTTTCATACTGCTGTGGTAAATTTTCAAATACACCCCGGCAGATACCATTTTCACATACGACATAACCACCTTCTATGCCATGCAGTTCCTTATTTTCTCCTGAAAATACAATATTTCCCTTTAAAACAAAACTCTTTTTTTCCAACTCGTTTTTAATCCTTTTCTTTTTCTCTTACCATAATTTCAAAATCTGAATTGCTGACTTCATCACTTTATACTTCACATCTTCCAGTTCGGATGCTGCATTTTTTAATTCTTTTCGTATCTCAATGTGCTGTGGACAGTGTTTTTCGCATTTTCCGCATCCGATACATTGAGATGCGCTTGCGGTATCTTTTCGAAATGCCGTACACTGCAGGTAATCTCTCCGCCCGGATTTTTTTCCCTCCGAGTACATCGCATTATAACACCGGAATGTTCCCGGGATATCTACACCTCTCGGACATGGCATACAATATCCACAGCCGGTACATCCAACTTTGACATGCTTTTTAATTTCTTCTTTGACCTGTTCGATCAGTGCCGCATCTGACGGTGTCAGACAACCCACATGGGACTTTGATGCCGTCTTTACGTTCTGTTCCACCATCTCCATGGAATTCATCCCGGAGAGCACACAGGTCACTTCCGGCTGGTTGTAGAGCCATTTTAAGGCAAGTTCAGCCGGTGTCCGCCCTTCTTCATCGGTGCGGAACAAATCTTTTGCTGATTCCGGTAAAAGATTGACAAGTCTGCCCCCGCGAAGCGGCTCCATAATAATAACCGGAAGTCCCTTTGCATTTGCATAACGCAGTCCTTCCACGCCTGCCTGGGAGTATTCATCCATATAATTGTACTGAATCTGACAGAAATCCCAGTCATAGGCATCCACAAGCTGTTTGAACATATCGGTATTTCCATGATAGGAAAATCCGATATTTCTAATCTGACCGGACGCTAATTTTTCCTCGATCCAGTCCTGCATGCCGATTTTTTTTAATTTTTCCCAGGTCGGAATATCCGTAAGCATATGCATCAGATAATAATCAATATAATCCGTCTTTAATCTGCGCAGCTCCTCCTGAAACATCTTTTCTGCACCTGCAACAGACTTGATCAGATAATGTGGCAGCTTCGTTGCCAGATAGATCTGATCTCTGCAGTGGTTGCGGTTTAAAATCTCTCCAACTGCCACTTCATTGCCTGCATAAACATATGCAGTATCAAAATAGTTGACACCTGCTTTTATCGCCGCCATCACTTCTTTTTCTGCCTTATCAAGATCTACACTGTTACCGTTTTTGGTAAAACGCATACATCCATATCCTAAAACAGACAGTTCATTTCCTTTTTTATCTCTGCGATGCTGCATCCTTTAACTCCTCCAGTTCCGACAACCATATAGCTGCACATGCATCCGACGGCATACGCAGATCCCCGCGCGGAGATACCGCAACACTTCCGACCTTCGGCCCGTCCGGGAGACAGGAACGTTTAAACTGCTGCGCAAAGAAACGGCGATAAAATGTCTCCAGCCATTTAAATATCGTCGCATCATCATAGGTTCCCGCAAATGCCTGTTTTGCCAGACGATATACCTTTGCCGGTGCATAGGAAAGACGCAGCATATGATACAGGTAAAAATCGTGCAGCTCATAAGGGCCGACTAAATCTTCCGTTTTCTGTGAGATTTTTCCGTCTTCCGGTGGTAAAAGTTCCGGGGAAACCGGCGTGTCAAGCACATCAAGCAATACCTGTTTTAGCGTTTCATCCCCACAGGTATCCGCATAATAACGCACCAGATGACGCACTAAGGTCTTTGGAACTGAGGCATTGACCGCATACATGGACATATGATCCCCGTTATAGGTTGCCCAGCCAAGTGCAAGTTCCGACAGATCTCCGGTTCCGATAACCATACCACCGGACTTATTTGCAATATCCATCAGAATCTGTGTGCGCTCTCTCGCCTGTCCGTTTTCATAGGTCACATCATGCACCGAAGGATCCTGCCCGATATCCCGGAAATGAATATTAACGGCATCCCTGATATCCACCTCAATAAAATCAGCACCCAGACACCGGATCAGCGATACCGCATTATCATAGGTGCGGTCTGTCGTACCAAAACCAGGCATGGTCACTGCCTTGATATTATCATGATTCATTCCAAGTGCATCAAAAGCTCTCACAGTAACAAGAAGTGCCAGTGTAGAATCGAGTCCGCCTGAAATTCCGATCACTGCAGATTTACAGTGTGTATGTTCCAGACGTTTTTTCAGCCCCATCGACTGAATGGATAATATCTCTTCACAGCGCAGTGTCCTGTCACTCTCTTTGGACGGTACAAACGGCATCGGATCGATATAGCGTGTCAGCTTTGTCTCCTCCATCTGTAAAGAAAATACATTTTCACGATACATTGGCTCTGTGACAGTCTCAAATGTCGTCATTCTACGGCGTTCCGATGCCAGACGGGACACATCAATCTCAGTGGATACCATCTGTGCATCAAAAAGTTCTGACTCCGCTAACAGCCGTCCATTTTCTGCGATCAGGTTATGTCCGGAATAAACAACATCCTGTGTGGACTCTCCATCCCCTGCACTCGCATAGATATAACCACAGAGCAGTCTTGCCGACTGTCCGCTCACAAGTTCCCTGCGGTAAGCCGGTTTTCCGGTCGTCTCATCCGATGCGGAAAGATTCACGATCAGCGTTGCACCGTGCATGGCATGTCCGATACTCGGCGGATTCATTGTCCAAAGATCCTCACAGAGTTCTGCCGCGATCACAAGTTCCGGCAGTTCCAGACAGGTAAATAACTGCCTCGTTCCCATCGGCACTGTCAGATTTTCCGTCAGCCGCACATCGACAACTTCTTCCATACCTCTTGTAAAATGGCGTACCTCGTAGAACTCATTGTAATTCGGAAGATAAGTTTTCGGCACGATACCAAGAATTTTTCCATGACTTAATCCCACTGCCACATTGTACAATTTACCCTTGTATGCAAGCGGAAGTCCGACAAATACGATCGCATCCACATTGATCGTAAATGCTGCAATATTCAGCAATTCCTGCTTTGCCTCCCGAAGCAGTTTTTCCTGCAAAAACAGATCACCACAGGTATAACCCGTGATACATAATTCCGGCAGAACAATTACTTTTGCGCCTGCCTCTGCTGCCTCTTTGATCGACTGGCAGATCACTTTTGCATTATAGCCTGTATCGGCAACCCTGATTTTTGGCGTTACCGCTGCAACTTTCACAAATCCCTGTCTCATTCTTTCCTCTTTTCCGGCTACGTTCTGAGCAGCACTTTTTATTTTGCGGAACGCATTTCTTTCAGTTCATCCACATCAAAATGGTATGCCTTATTACAGAACTGGCATTTTACCTCGATTGCCTCTCCGTCATTGATGATCGAATCCAAATCTTTTTTGCTCAGTGTGGAAATCGCGCGTGAAACTCTCTCCTTCGAACAGTCGCACTCAAATGCAGCCGGAATTTTATCTGTGATCTCCAGACCAAAATCTCCTAAGATTTCCTCTAAAATCTGCTCCGGTGTCATGCCCTGTTCTAACATCTCTGTCACAGATGCGATCTCTTTGATTTTATTTTCCAGTTTCTCAATGATCTCATCGCCGGTAAACGGCATCAGCTGGATGATAAAGCCTCCTGCCTGTCGCACTGACAAGTCTTTGTCCACCAGAACACCAAGTCCTACCGCAGACGGAATCTGTTCGGATGTTGCAAAATAATACGTCAGATCCTCTGCGATCTCTCCGGTCTGCAATGCGATCTGTCCCACATACGGCTCTTTTAATCCCATATCTTTGATGACACTCATCACACCAAGTCCAAGTGCACCGCCCACGTCTAATTTTCCCTGTGGATTTAACGGCAGTTCCACCTGGGACTCCATCGGGAATCCCTTGACATGACCGTGTGAATCTGCTGTTACGGTAAGTCCCTTTGCCGGGCCACCACACTGGATCTGTATCGTCAACAGGTCCTTATCCCCCTTCATCATCGTTCCCATCATGGCTGCTCCGCTCAAAAGACGTCCCAACGCTGCCGTGATGACCGGTCTTGTGTCATGGTCACGTCTTGCCTCCTCCACCAGTTCTTTGGAATTAATGGCAAATGCGCGGATCTGGCTGTCTGCTGCTGTTGCCCTTACAATATAATCACTCATGTTCTATCCTCCATTTTCGTGCTGTGCTCATAATTTTACTCAGTTTCTTCTGTCTTGCTGGCTTTACTCCTCGCGATCACATATATGCGCTCGCTGTCTTCTTTTACCGGCTCTCTCGTAAATGCGTCGTATGCCGCAACAAATTCAAGTCCCGCCTGTTCTAAGAGATGTTTTACCGTTTCTAATTCGTAGGCACGCTGGTAGTGTATCTCATCAAATTTGCGGTAAAGTCCTTCTTCCTCACGGATAAAAAGCGTTAAATCATATTCATTGATCTGCTCTTGCTCGTCGAAGTAGTTATCCCAGATGAAACTGCCCTCCTCGCGGTTTTCTGCGATCGTCGTCTCACCTAAAAGTTCTCTGTATTTATATACTGTGTTCAGATCGAAGATAAAAATACCATCCGGATCTAAATATTCATTGACACGGTAAAACAGGGACAAAAGATCTGTTTCTTCCAGCAGATAATTCATCGAATCGCAGATGCTCACGACTGCACGCACGCTTCCGTACAATTCAAGTTCTCTCATATCCTGTAACAGATACAAAATCTCATCCTCCGGCATCTCCTGATATCCGGTCTCCGCTGCAATCTCTAACATTTCCGGCGAATTATCCACACCGATCATATCGTAACCCGCTTTTTTCAACAACCTTGTAATCTTTCCCGTTCCGCAGCCTAAATCAAGTACTGTTCCGTCACAGATCCCATATTCATGAAGCAGTCCTATAATATACTGACTCCACTCTTCGTATGGAACATTATCCATGAACAGATCATACACCTGTGCAAAACTTGTATATGCTTCCAAATTATATTCTCCTTTTTCGCTGTTACTGATTTCAGTCATTTTAGCAGTACCTTTTAGTCATTTCTGCAGTACCTTTCCAGGCAAGTACCATCTTATCACAGGTTTTAGTTGAAATAAAGCAAAAAAGAATCTAT
>ERZ1034873.754-NODE-754-length-15259-cov-12.008813_pt1 | contig 15259 bp, 10 predicted proteins | sample MGYA00520689_ERZ1034873 | MGnify/ENA primary metagenome ERZ1034873 (study PRJEB33766, sample SAMN09781722) | gut metagenome | biome: gut microbiome | host: Homo sapiens | place: Madagascar | study: EMG produced TPA metagenomics assembly of the PRJNA485056 data...
GTTTAGTAGGGGGTGGTAGGTGTTTTTGTAGGAAATTGTTTTTTGTTATGTAAATTATGTGGAAGATATATCATAAGGACGGTAAAGGCATCACGGACAGGAGTGGTCGGGAAATAGAGATTCACTCGCTGACTTACAGCGGCGAGTGGATGGGCGAATGCGCTGTGACTACAGACATAAAGAGCGCTGCACCTATAGACTTCGCTATAGGCGACAGACTGACATACAGAGGCGAGACTTTTACGCTGAACTATGACCCGGGCAAGGCCAAGCAGGGACGTAGGGATGTTGTGGGTGACGCCTTCAAGTATGAGGGTGTGAAATGGAGCGCGCAGTCGGACGAGATGGCACAGGTGGACTTTCTGGACGTAGTGCTGAACAGTAGAAACGACTTGCACTATACCGCCCTACCCTCTTTCAGCTTTTACGTAGACTCACTGGATGACCTGCTGGACCGTCTACAGGCGAACATGGACGAGCAGACGGTGGCATGGAAATGGAAGTTCTACTCAAGAAACTGGGCGCGAAGCCAGCAGCGTGGCTGTGTGAGAGACAGATGGGAGGAGGTGTATGGAGGCAAGGTGCAGACAGACGGTAGCCAGACCGGCGTAGAGGACAACACCATAACCCCGACAAGTGTGAGCATACAGAAATTGTCTGTATGGGAGGGACTTGCCCTGGTGAACTCGCAGTTTGACGTGAACTTCATAGTGAGAAATACTGAGGTGTTTGTGGGAACGGCGGGACTGCCTACACGCAACATCTTCAAATACGGCAAGGGAAACGGTCTGTATGAGATTGAGGAGAATGCAGACTCGGACCAGAAGATTGTGACAAGGCTGCGTGCCTACGGTTCGGAGAAGAACCTGCCGACCCGATACTATGCGACGCTGAACATGGAGGTGTGGATGAACGGCAAGAACCAGCTTCGCGGAGACCACAACGGAACGTATCAGGTGAAAGTGGAGACGGACTTGGGAATATCGGGTCTGTCGGGATATTTCCGTACTGTGATAGACGGCAGACCGGGCGAGTATGCCGTGAAGGTAAGGGTGGACGGAAGGGAACTGGACGGTGTGATGAAGGAGAGCGGTCTGAGTTTCTGGCAGGACAGCTGTATGCTGCAAGTGGATAGCAGCAGCACTCAAAGCAAGGAGACGTTGACGGCTATGGCGGACGCTATAGGCAATGGAGCCAAGATATACGTAGTGAGCGGTGCGAACAAGGCTAATTTCCCCGATGACCACAAGGCATATACAACAGAGAATCTGCCAAACAACATGGCGTGCGAGAGGCTTATGTTGCCGGGATTTCCGAACGAGAGCCTGGCGGACTGGTGGGCGCGTCAGACCGTGGCTACGAAGAAGCGTCTGAATCCGACTGGTGCCGTACTGCGCTTTTCCGGGCAGAAGGACAGACCTTGGATAGAATCTGCCGAGGCTGACACGGTAGGGCAGAAGTCGGGCAGTGTGTATTTTGACACAGAGGACACGAAGAACAAGATAGACGAGATATATCCGACTCTGGAAGAAATGACGGTGGGCGGCGTGAGAGTGGACGAGATATACAAGGGTTCGGAGATAACGGACAACGGCGTTTTCAAGGAGGGACAGGACATTCCGGGATTTACTATAGAACTGCGACCGGAACTGGACATAGACATAAACGAGCTGAGAGGAAGCGACTTTACGGTGGTGATGAAGGACGGCATGTGTGCCGGACGCCCGTTCAAGGTTGGCGGCAGCGTGAAGGAAAACGGCCGATGGAAGCTGACGATGCAGCGTATGGAAGACGGGGGTCTGTACTATCCGTACAAGGACTTTCAGATAAATGCCGGTGACCACTTTGTGCTGACCGGCATAGAGATGCCGAAGCAGTATGTTGAGGCGGCATCGGAGAAGCTGCTGCAATATGCAATAACATGGCTGTTGGCTAACGACCACACGCGCAAGACTTACTCGCCCAAGGTGGACGAGATATTCATGGCTCGTCAGCACGACGAGGCTATGGCTGACACGACCAATGCGACAAGAAGCTTGCACGACACGCTGAAAGAAGGCGACATGATGCGTATCTATGACGAGGATCTTGGCATAGATGCCGATGTCACTATAGACAGCTTGACGATAAAGGAAGAGGGAGGCAGGATACCTACCTACGAGATTACGCTGAGGGACGACAAGGAGGTTGGCACGCTACAGAAGATACAGGAACAGATTACGGCTATCGCCAACGGTAACGGAGGAGGTGGCGGAGGAGGAGTAACAGCCGCACAAGTAAAGGAGTACGTGGCAAGTGAGGGCGGAAAGTATTTTCTCTCGAAGGTGAAGGAGGACACGGCACAGAAGGCTATCACCTTTAAGGAGGGTCTGAAAGTCGGTGATGGCAGCAAGGGCATTGATGCGGAGGGTAATGCAGTGTTGGGCAACGCTGTGCTGCGACGTATCGTGTCACTGGGCTATAAAGGGGCGACACAGCAGGGGTTTGGCATCGTAGACCGTGGCGACGGCAAGTATAGGCTTGACATTCACGAACTACAGGTGTGGGGCAAGGCTATTTTCCAAGAGTTAGAGGTGAGGAAGCTGTCGTATGCCGGTGGCAATGTGTACCTGAGCGGTTCGGGCGGCAAGATATTCAAGACTGAGGAGCTGTATGAGGCAGGCGTGCTGAAAGGCTGGCGCTGCTGGCTGCTGGCCGACGACGGCACTACGGCTACGCAGAACTTGTGGCGTGTGGGCGACCAGGCCCGCTGCCAGACGTTCGGGCTTGCCAACAAGCAGAAGCCGACGCGCTCGTGGTGGCGACTGGTGACGGCTGTGAGCGATGAGAATGTGGCGCTGACTGACGAGGAAGGCAATGTGCTGTATGACGGCAAGAAGTTCGGGTGGATAGAGATAGCCAAGGACAACTGCGAGCTGGGCAGCGACGTGCCGATGGCTGGCGACACAATTGTGCTTGACGGCAATCAGAATCCTAACGAGCGTGACCGCCAGGGCGTGATGATACTGGAGACGACGGGGCCTGGCACTCCTCGTATTGTGGCGTATAAGGGTGTTTTGGGATATTCGCATGAGGGCTGCGAGGTGTTCTATGTTTCGCCTGATGGCTGTAAGTTTGTGTCTACGTCGTTTGAGTGGGTGTCGCCTACTGGTGACACGATACACATTGTGAACTACAGAGGCGAGTGGCAGAATGGTGTGAGCTACAGCTATTATGACCAGGTTTCGCATAATAACGGTGTGTGGCTGTGTACTAACAGCGAGGGCAGCACTACGGAGCCTAAGGAGGGCAACGCCGACTGGCAGCTGGTGATGAAGGCGGAGAAGGGCGAGAAGGGTGATACTGGCGACCGTGGCCCTCAGGGAGCGCAAGGCAAACCAGGTAAGGACGGTGAGAGCGCTATTGTTGCGTTATGGAATCCTAATCCTCTCGTACTCTCTACTGAACGGGACAGCGACGGCAATGTATCTGCTGTGATAGATTCGGACAGTGTAGCACGGGTGAAATTTAGTCGTGACGGTGAGGACTGGGGTATGAGTCATATTCTCGGCTACCCTTCCGCGCAACCGAGAGGTTGTGACGCGGTAGTGGGAGCAGACAACGATGGTTTTTACGTCCGTATCAAGAGTGTCTTTCAACATACTGTCACGGCATCTGACGGCACGACCATTCTGGTGCCAGTGACTACTGCGAGTGTCACTTTAGCTGCGAGGTATAAAGCTGCTGATGGTACGGACAGCTATATCTATACCACGCTGAAGGTGGACATTGAAGTATCTGCGGTGTGGGGCGGCATCGAGATGAACATGAAGGGACTGAAAAGTGAATTCACTGAGGTGAGCAACAAGTACGACAAACTGCCGCTGAAGACTCCGGGCCAACTGACGGAATATACTTCGACTATCAAGCAGACGGCACGGGATATTTCGTTGAAGGTGAGCGAGACGGCTGTGGGCAGGAAGAATCTGCTTGTGGACAGTGCTTTCGAAAAAAGAAATGTGTTCGTGACGGATAGTTACAATAGTGGCATACGGGTGCTTGATAATGCATGCGGAGTGAACAGCTATTGTCTCGAAGCGGTGAATCCGGGTGAATATCCGTTTTTTTCGTGGTGCGGCGATGCAGGGGGTAATATTAAAGTGGAAAAAGGCAAGACTTACACGTTGTCGGTATGGGCGAAACGTAATTCAAGCTATGCATACTGTTACTGCGAGTTTTACCTTCATTCGACGAAGACAACAAAGCATGACGACAGTAACAGAGTAAGTCTTCCGGCACATGCTTTTACGTTTAACGCAAACAAGGTTTGGGAACTCAAGACTTACACTTTTGCCATCCCCGAAAACGCCACAATGGAGTACCTTGAAGTACTGTTGATACTTACGCCATTGACCAGCAAGACCAGTGCTGATAAGATACACTGCTGGTATTGTCAGCCTATGCTCGTTGAGGGCGACGAATATGTAGGATGGTCTATGTCGAAGGAGGATGCTGAGTATGTTGGCGGCAACCTGCTGGATAATACTGATACGCTGAAGACTGGCGGCACGCTGACAGTGGCGACTGAGAATACAGGGCTGCATCCGAACAATGACAGCGCGGACGAAATTGCACGGCAGACTTATAACGGTTGCGCTACGCTTAATTCGGACGCTAGCTACTACAGCGGCAATATAGACACAGTACAGTGGGATTTGGGCGATACGGGTTTTGTTAAGCAGGGACAGGACTATATGTTCTCGTTTATGGCAAAGGGCAATAAGGGTGGTCAGTTTACTGCTTACTTCTACAAAAGCGACACTACAGAGGAGGTGTTTGTCGAGGTGCTGGACAGAGTAAACGGGTCTAACCAACACTCGGCAGCCAACGGCAAAGCTCAGGTGGAGTTTGATAAGGATTACGAATGGAAGCAGTACTGGGTGCATTGGAGAGTGGTAGGCGGCAATCTGCCTAAATTTGTGCTGATACGCTGTATGCAGGGTTGTAACCTCTACATATCTCAGCCTAAACTGGAATATGGCGCTACGGTGACGGAGTACACCACAAGCCGCTCTATGTCGTCGCGACTGCTTGACGCTGGCATAGACATAAACAGCAAGCAGATAACGCTGACGGCAGACAAGACTAATTTCCGCACGCAGTCTGGGCAGGAGGTGGCTGTGTTTGACGCTAACGGTATTAATGCCGACTTGATAAATGTAAACCAGGCTGTTGCGAAAGTGATACAGACGGAAAAGTTGACAGCTAAGAATCTGCATGTGACGGGCGACAGTACGTTCGGAATCTGGAAGGTGGAGCACGACAACAATTTGAATTGCGACATTATTGTAGCGAAGGATTACAAGATATATGGTGTTACTGTGTCGGGTAGCCTTGTGCAATACACGCCTGCTTTTATGCAGGGAGGCTCTCTGCTAAACGGATATATGCGAGTAGGTCCACAGGTGACGGAGTTCGGCATGACGGATTATGTCGGGTCGGTGAATAATTATTCTGGCATCTGGCTCGGCAAGGCAGCTCGTAGAGTTGCGTCAGGTCAAGACACTGACGGCATGCGACTTCCAGTCGATTATGCCTATGCAGACTCTACGGAGAACAGGGCGCGAATAGTAGCTTATATTCATTCGCCTCTCACGGGAGAGAATCCGGGTCTGCTTATCAACAAGCCTAACGGAGGTCTTGCATTGCAGACAAACGGCGTGATACGTGCTGCGTTGGCAGGAAATGTAGAACGCATATTCCAGGACGAGACAATAAGTAATAGTGCCAGCGTGGTTTTATGCACCAACACTTCATATAGCATAACCGTGACTTTGCCTACGTCTCCTATCGAGGGACAGGTATTGCTGATAATACAGACGGGTACGGGCAAGGTGAGGATATACTGCAAGGATGGCATCTATACGTCGAATAGTTCGGTAGCGACAAAATATCGTGAGAGCGGCACTATTGGTACATTCAACATATTGAGCTATGCCGACGGCAAATGGAGGGGAGTGTATGTAGGAGGTCCTATGTCAGGCAGCAACACTTAAATGAAGGACTATAAACAACATTAGAACTATGAAAAAGATTGTAAGAGGCAACGATTTTACGCTGCGCATCCCGGTGCGTAAAATCGTGGGTGGGCAGATGGAGAAGTTTCCGCTGCCTGCCTGTGAGGAGGTGGAGGTGAATCTGGTGAATGCGTTCAGGCGCAGAAAACTGACGTTCGCGATTAGTGCGGAAGACGACTCGCTGATAGAGGCTACGGTGCGAAGCTCGGAAATGGCGCTGGGCGCTTATGCCCTGGAGGTACACGGAAAGCTGTTCGGCTGTTCTTGGCGCAGCAATGAGTATGAGCAGATAATGCTCGTGGACAACAATGCCAAGGGCGACACGGCGTTTGGCGAGGTGATAGAGGGCGAGGACTCGGTAGAGATGGACACGGCTATCGTTGTGCTGCCTCCTAACGTGGAGCTGGGCAAGCTGATTGAGAGTGCTGGCGAGGCTATCGTCAATGTGGACGCTAAACTGAGCGAGGTTGACGTGCGCATAAATAAGGCTGTAGGGGATGCTGGCGCTGCTACCGACTCAGCTAATACTGCTGCCGGATATGCTAACGAGCAGGGCGACCGTGCCAAGGCGCTGGCCGACCACCCTAATGTCATCGGCGCAGACGGCTACTGGATGCGGTGGGACGAAAAGACGGGAGCATACGTCAGAACGGACAACTACTCAAAGGGCTCGTTTGACTATCCGACGTTTGACGTGGTAGAAGGAAAACTGATTGCCTGCATAACGGAGGGAGATACGGACAGATTCAAATTGTCGGAAGACGGACATCTGCTTGTAGCACAGAACTAAAAAAGTAAAAGAGTAAAAAGGTAAAAGAGTAAAAAAACAGACTGATATGGAAAAGAAGTACATTGACATGGGTTGTGTGGGTATGCACCCTCGTGGCGCATACGACGTGAGCGTGACGTACAGCAGATTGCAGATTGTGACGCACGAAGGCAATACGTATCTGAGCAAGCAGGACGGCAATGTAGGAAATGTGCCTGTAGGCGAGGATGAGTGGTGGAGCCTGATTGTGGACGCTAAGAGTGCGCAGGACGGTGCTCAGAGTGCACAGGAGGCTGCTACGGCTGCAAACGCTGCTGCTAAAACTGCTAACGACAAGGCTGCGGAAGCGGCTAAGGCTGCTGAGAGCGTGACTACTGCTACGGCTGGGCTACAGGCTGCTCTGGACAAGGTGGATGCAGCGGCTAAGGCTGCGACTTCGGCTTCGGCTTCGGCACAGGCTCAGGCGAGTCGTGCGCAGGAGGCTGCTGAGCAGGGCGAAGCTCTCAACCTACAGCTTACCGACACGCTGCGTAAGGCTAAGGCGGAGGTGGATAAGGCTGTGGTTATTAACAATACGGCAACAGCTAATGAGCAGGAGCGCGTGAAGGCTGAGCATGAGCGTGCAGAGGCTGAAACTCTGCGCAACGAGGCTGAGACGCAGCGTGCGAGCAACGAGACGAACCGCACGGAGGCTGAGAACACACGAGGCAACGACGAGAAGCTGAGAGCGGAAGCGGAGGCGCGACGTATGGCTAACGAGAAGCTGCGAGTAGCGTCTGAGCAGGAGCGTGCTGATGCCAGCCAGCAGGCTGTGATGAACGCTAACACGGCTGCTGATTATGCAAATACTGCTGCCGAGAAGGCTAACGGAGGCGCAGAAAAGGTGTCTGCTGCGGTAACTGCTGCCAGCAACGTTAACGCGACTCTTGCCGACGACGGCACGCTGACTGTGACCGACCGCAACGGTGAGAGCAAGAGCGTGAAGGTGGGCGAAGGCGAGAAGGTGAATCAGCTTGTAGCGGACATGAAGGAGACCAAGGAGGCTGTGGCACAGAACGCTGCTGACATTGCCGAACTGAAGGAGGGTGTGAAGGACTACTACGTTGCCGAGAACGATGAGGTGACGGGCGACCCTCACTTCAAGAACTGCAAGGGAAACAAGGAGTTCTTGGGCGACTGGCACCCGTTCCTTATCGACCATACCGACAATACGGGAGAGGCTACACACCCTGTAGGTCAGCTGATGGACAACAATCACTTCCGCTTTGTGTCGGGTGCGTTTGCGCCCACCGTGGGTATCACTGAGGAGATGCGTGCTGCTTGCGACGTGCAGCTATATACCGATGTCGAGCATACCACCCCATTGACACTAAAGAATGGTGTTGTTGTGACAGATAAGGCTGGCGCACATCCTTATGATGCTGTGGAGGTGTACAACTCGCTTGGCTTGGTGGACTTGTACGACGGCGAGGGTAACAAGGTGCGGCAGTTGCTGCCTTGGGAGACTACCGAGACAAAATATTCGGTGATGATTGGTCGCTACGACACCCTATATCCAGTAGACCGTCAGACTGGCGAGAGCGGTAAGGTATTGACGGGCATCTTCAAGCGTCAGGTGCGCTATGACGGCATTGATACGGGCAGATATCCGCTGCTTGGTACGGCATTGGCGCCATGCCTGGTGACGACCGTTGGCAACAAGACTCGTAACTTCTTCTTTGCGTATGCGGTAGGTGACGCTAATACTGCAAGCGGTGCGAGCTCAGTAGGCGCGGACATGTGCTCGATGTTTGACGGAGAGGACAGGACTTATCCGCGGCACAGTATTAACCAGACGAATGACATGCAGTACGCACGAGCTAACAATGCTGACGTAAATGCACCAGTGCCGTTTGCCGAAGGCGGTTATCTTGCTATCAACACCTTTACGTTGTGCATGGAATTGCTTTATGGTACCAAGTATCTGCATGACAATAACTTGTTCGGCTCGGGAATATCGAGCAACGACCCATGTGCGTCGGCGGATGGCTGGATGAATAACGGTGGCGTGAGGGTGCGCGAGAAAGGCACTACAGACTGGACATATAAAAAATGGGGCGACCAAACGCCGTTTGGCGTAAAGTCGGATATGAGCAAGAGTAATTTTTCGGGTTTTGTCAATCAGGAAAAACCGAAGGAGCAGTGCATGGAGAGTCAGATGGCAGCATCGTGGGCTGTGGAATTTGGCATAGCTGAGGACACAGAATATGAGGCATACGGACAGACGTATCGCTACAGAAATGTGACAGGAGTAAAGGGACTGGCTGACGGCGTGATGAACTGCAAGGTGTATCGCATCAAGACAGGTACGTGTATGGGTTATAAGGCTGCGGACAGTAAGGTTGAGTATGACTGTGAGTTGTGTCTACGTCTTAGTCTTGTACATGGTATGAACCTAAGCGGAGACGTGTTCGGCTACTGGGGCGGCGGCATGGAAATGGTGGGCACGGGAAAGCAGCAGGAGAATACTATCCAGGACAAGATAAAGAACGCCTACATAGACTTCTACCTTGAGCCAAAACAGAAGAACTGGCTCATGGAAAAGAATACCACCCTTAGCGACTTCAAGACGTTTGTATTTGAGGGCGTGTATGCCAAGATAGGCACGTTCGGACCTCCAATATTAGGCGGCGGTTACTTCAAGAAGCGTATGGGGCTAACTCCTTACAAGACGGAGAACGGCGGAAATATTGGCAACGGTCAGTGCTGCTACGGCTGGACAGAACCGTATTGGATTGACCTTTACGGACAGCGCGCCCGCATAGCCGTGCGTCTTCGTGGCTATGCGACTAATGCGACTTGTTCCGCGCGCTTTCTCTATGCGCACGACTCAGCTGCGTTTGCGTTTGTGTTTAATGGCGGTTCTGCCCAGTGTCGCATCGTGCAATAGGGCGCAGCCAAGTGCAACTTAGTGCAACGTTGTGCAGCGCGGTGCAACCGCGCCATGTCCTTGGAGGTTTGAGAAAATTTTAGTAACTTTATGGTTGTTTAAGATGATAAATATGGATAGGAAAAGATATTCCTTCAATGTCGAGACAAGTCCGGCAGGAGGGCCGTGACCTCTGAAGCACGAATGAGGAGGTGATGCCGCTCCTTGTCAGAGCGGCTAAAGAGGTGATACACCCGAGCCGTGCGTCTTCGTGGCAATGCGAATAATGCGAATTGTTCCGCGCGCTATCTCAATGCGAACAACTCAGCTGCGAATGCGAATGTGAATAATGGCGGTTCTGCCCAACGTCGGGCATCAAAAAAAAATGATGCAGAACTAAAATCAAAACGGGTGAATCCCCTCGCTCAGGAGAAGCAGAGATTATCAAAGACAAGGGATGTGAGCGTAGCACGATGACTGTACGTGATGCAGCGGACGTGACCGAGAGACATCCTGACGGACAGACAGTTCCGTCAACTTTTTAGCCCGACACTGATTATTAACAGCGGAGCAATCCGCACAAAACATATTATTAACGTGCATAGACCCAACTATATACCATTCGTTGCTGACGACTTTAAGAAAGCCGTTGAGAGCGCTGCTAAAGGCAGAAGGAAACGACCGGAAGTAAAGGAGGCATTGAAGGATGTAGACGGGCTATGCGCAAGTATTAAACAACATCTCAAAGATGGAAGTTGGCGCAAGGACATCGAATATCGTAAGCTGACCAAGGTGAACAACAACAAGAAGGTGAGGCACATCGACGCTCCAACGTTCAGAACGTTGGTGTACGAACACTTGCTGAAGAACAAACTGGAGCCGATATATCGTAGGCGCGACCCTTTGGTATCGCTCAACTGCAAAGAAGGTTGTGGTATAACTCCGTCGGCTAAGCATAAGGAACTGAAAAGCAACTATGTGCTGCCAAGAGTGAAGCATCTGTTCTACGACCTGCGGGAGATGGACTGGATAGTGACAGCCGACCAACGACAATGCTATATGCACGTGAAGCCGAGCATGCTGCGCAAGGAACTGAAATATCTTATTGGCGACAAGTGGCTTATAGACTTTGCCGTGGAGCTGTGCTTTGTTGACGGACAGCTGCCTGTAGGAACACCGACGAGTCCGCTTGCACACCACATACTGATGCTGAGATTTCACGAATGGCTATGCCAAAACACCGAATGGCGGCTGTGCTATGCTGATAACTGCATGGTGGCTTGCCGAACAATGGAGGAAGCACAAAGGATGAAGTGGCGGATAAGACAATATTGGTGGTATGAACTAAAGATGAGAGCGAAGCGTGGCGATACAAGGGTAACGAATATCAACGACAAGCGAGGGCTTGACTTCTGCGGTTATAGGGTAATACGCAACGCCGACAAGAGCGTGACAGACCCGAACAAGGGCTATTGCCTTATACGCAAGGACACGTTGATGAGAGCAAGGATGTGCGACAACGACAATTCGTGGGGCAGCTACTTCGGACTGATGCGACATACGGACGGATTCGGAGAGATGGTAAAAATAGAAAAAGAAATGAAATTAAGAGAACTGACAAAGAAGATACGCATTGACCGCAAGATGGACGCTCCTAACATCAAGGCTATTGAGTTGGCTCGTAGCGGACAGGTGTTTACTGTCTTTGACTACGAGATACGCAAGAGCGAGAAATCGGGCGAACCCAACTGGATTAAGATGCTGATTGGTATGCCGGAAGTGACCGAGGATGGAGAGCTGACTGGCAAGACGATAGCAAGGGAGGTGCACGGCGGAATGATGGGCATTGTGGCGTGGATGGTGGAAGCCGAGAAGGAATACGGCAAGAAGAATCTGTTGCCTCTTGAGGATGTTCGTATCGTGGACGAATGCGGATATATATTTGAAGGCTCGACAAATCAGATGGAGTATATAGAATGTTGAATTTTAAGTGTTAAATGTTAAATTATTTAGAATATGGAGAAGTATTATTTTAATGAAGCACAGCCACGATTGACTGTTGGCGATGGTGTTGTTCTGCTGCTTATTAACGGCAAGCAAGAGACGGAAATCATGGGTGGTATGCCTGGTGAGAACGGAATGGAGTTTGCGGTGGCGGTGGAACGCACGGTGTGGGTGTATGACGGCGTAAGGCTGGAGACGGGCGGCATGACATCGGAGGCTGCGCTTACTGCTGCGGCACAGAAGATGGTGTTGGCGGAGATTGAGAAGCACGACACGTCTCCTGCTGTAAACAGCTTTATCCTTAACAGACAGCGTGTGTGGCTGGACAAGGCGACTCGTGTGGGACTGATGAACTCTACTACCATTGCTAAGGCGATGGGACAGGCTACAACGACGCTGTGGCTGGGCGATGTGAAGCTGGTGGTGGAGTGCGACAAGGCGATACAGCTGCTCTCGGCACTGGAGATGTATGCCCTTGAGTGCTTTAACGTTACGGCTGCGCACAAGAAGGCGGTGACGGAAATGAGCACGGTGGAGAGTGTACTGGGGTATGACTATACGAAGGGGTACCCGGAGGTGCTGGAAATGAGTGTTTAAGTGAAAAACGAAAAGAGAAAAGTGAAAAATCCAATAGTTAAGAGAGCACATGGATTTTTCACTCTTCATTTTTAACTTTTAACTTTAAGATTATGGTAGTATTTAGTTTTATTGCGACATTGCTGTTTGTGGCTTTGCTGTGCGTAGTGATAAATAAGTATGGGGTGCCGGAAATGGTGAGCAGCATCTACTATATGATGGGCAAACATGGTTGGGTGTTTCAGACGGTGATGATACTGTTCGGCATGCTGATGATGGTGTGCTTGCTGGACTGTGGCAAGGGTGTGCAGTGTCTGGCTTTCCTGGCTTGTGGAGGACTGATGTTCGTGGGTGCTGTGCCGAGGTTCTTGGATGAGAACGAACGTAAGGTACACAAGACTGGTGCTATTGTGTCGGCTGTGGCGAGTGTGGGCTGGTGTCTGACAGTGGACTGGAGGATAGTGGTAGCTCTGTCGGGGTGGTACGGTGTGTACTGGGTGTGCAGAGACGACGAATCGCGTCCGTGGTTCATGGCGGAGGTGACGGCGATATGGATGGTGCTGCTGACGTATTGGAGCACGGTGGGGTAAGTGTTAAATGTTAAGTATGAAGGTGATATATAACAACATCATTCCCTTTCCGGGCTTCAAGGCGATAAACATGTTTGGGGTGCTGTTCGTGCGCAAGGGATGCACGATGAGGGAGACGGACATCAATCACGAAATGATACATACAGCCCAGATGAAGGAGATGGGGTATGTGTTGTATTACGTTTGGTATCTGGTGGAGTGGCTAATCAAGTTGGCAATGCTCAGAGACTGCCACAAGGCTTACAGAGCCGTCTCTTTCGAAAGGGAGGCATACACTTACGAGCCTAACTTGATATATTTGGATCTGAGGAACAAATATGCGTGGAGAGAATATATAGTAAAAAGTAAAATATTAAAAAAGTAAGAGAATGATAAAGGTTACTAAGGGGCAGCTGTTGCAGATTATGCCTACGGCTGCGAGCAGGATTGACAAATACCTCTCGTATATCAACGGGTATGCGGAGGTGTTCGGTATTGACACTCCGCTGCGCATGGCTCACTACCTGGCGCAGATAGCGCATGAGAGTGGCGAATTGAGGTGGACTGTGGAACAGGGCACGAGGAGCTACTTCGATAAGTACGACACGGGCAAGTTGGCTCGGCAGCTCGGCAACACTCCACAGAAGGATGGCGACGGGTATAAGTACAGAGGCAGGGGTCTGATTCAGATTACTGGACGCTCGAACTACGACGCTTACAATCGCTCGGCTTATTGCAAGGGCGACGTAATTGAGAATCCCGAGCTGCTTGAAAAACCTCTTGGGGCGGTGAAAAGCTCGATGTGGTGGTGGAAGACGCACGGTCTGAACATTCTGGCTGACAACGACGACGTGGTGAAGATTACGAAGAGGATAAACGGCGGTCAGAACGGACTGAAGGAACGGTGCGGGTATCTGGCGAGAGCGAAGAGAGCGTTGGGGATAAGTAAGTGAAGAGTGAAGAATCAAATTGTTAAGTAAAGAATTGATATATATGGAAATGGACGGACTTGTTAACAATACGGGCGGACGGGCTATCGGGATGCTGATGTTCGGCTCGGAAATGGTGGGCATTGTACAGGAATTGCGGTGGATGCTGCTCGCTCTGGTAATCTTCATCATTGCCGACTTTCGATTCGGCTGGGGTGAGAGTAACAAGCACTATGCTCTTGCAAAGGAGGCTGGCAACAGAACTCTGATGGACAAATACAAATGGAGGACTTCACGAGCCTTGCGCAGGACTATCAATAAGGCTATAGACTATCTGATGTGGCTCGCTATTGGTGTCGTATTCGGTATGTCGCTGCTTGAGCCTGTCGGGATAGCTCATATATACGGTGCGGTGGCAGCTATGTTCGTGGCATGGCTGTGCGAGCTGAAGAGTATTATAGGGCACTTCTTTTATTTGAGGAGGGTGTCAGTTGAAAAGAAGACTATCAACGGGTTTTTCAAGGCTTTTGCCATTGCCTTTGCTAAGCGCAAAGACGAAGACGTAGGTGAGGCTCTGAAAGAAGCTTTTGACGAGGGCAAAAAAGAGGAGAAGAAGGAATGAGAAAGGGAATTGTGTGCTGCGTACTGGTGTGTTCGTTGTGCTTGAATTGGGTTTTATGCTGTGAAAATGGCAAAGGGCGAATAGAAGGGCGGATAAAAACGGCCACAACGAGGGTGACGGTTGTGGACACTGTCCCCTACGTGAAGCCTGTAGCGAGGGACAGCGTGGTGGTGAGGTACGTGACCAAGAAACTGCCTATTGTGCATGATACAGTGCACCCTATCTGCATAGATAGTGCTGGTGTTAATATACCGCTCACTCAAAAACAGTATTGCGACAGCACCTATACTGCCTGGGTGAGCGGATATGAACCATCATTGGATAGTATAAGGGTGTATAAGAAACGAGAGGTGGTGACGGTAAGCAAGATAATAAAAGAACCTCCTAATAGGTTTGTGATTAGCTTAAACATTGGCTATGGGCTTACTCCCTATAACGGCTTACAGCCTTATATAGGCGTTGGTGTCGGGTATAAACTATTTTCATTCGGTAAGTAATATGAAATACGTAATATTGATATTTTCTGGTATCTTTGCTGTTATCTCGGCATTTATGCCAAAGTATGAAAATAACCAAGTTGTCAAAGATAATTTGACAACTGACAAGAAACATTCAGTTATTAAGAAACGCTTAACAACTGAAAAAAGGAATAATTAGGTATGTTTTAGGTAATTAGATTGTTTTAGGATGTGCCTTGCTTGTCTGTGATAGATAGGCAAGGCTTTTATTTCCAAATTGTTGCAATAAACCTTTTTTGTGTAATGTTTTATCACATAAATCAAGTATATACTAACAATACGAAAAATTAACAATCAAAATAACTGCA
>ERZ1034873.756-NODE-756-length-15245-cov-5.443450_pt1 | contig 15245 bp, 16 predicted proteins | sample MGYA00520689_ERZ1034873 | MGnify/ENA primary metagenome ERZ1034873 (study PRJEB33766, sample SAMN09781722) | gut metagenome | biome: gut microbiome | host: Homo sapiens | place: Madagascar | study: EMG produced TPA metagenomics assembly of the PRJNA485056 data set...
CTACAAGCTGGATATAGTGCATATATTTCACTTCAATCATGAAAATGTATTACATTAGTATGGGATACTTTTCATGGATCGGATCGTTAAGATCAACTCTAAAGAACATTTTTCATTCCACAAAATCACAGAATATAAGACAATGGCAGGAGAGCATATGACTGAATGCGTCATAAAGAGTCAATCAAGTCAAAGAGAATCAATTAATTTCCACAGAGTATATGAATGAAAAAGTCATTAAGAGCTAAACAAGTCAAAAAGGGGGAAACGTATGGAAGGATTAAAGAATATGCTATTAGCGGAACAGGCACGTCTGGAAGCAATTATTGCGAAGGTGCAGAACGAAAAACAGAATCTACCGGATGGAAGACTCAGAGTGTCGGTGGATAAGGGATATATCCGGTATTATCATTGCTTAGAAAGTGAGAAGGCGGAAGCATATATCCGAAGAGACAAAATGGAACTGGCAAGGGGACTCGCACAAAAAGGATATAATGAGAAAATTTTGAAGCTGGCGGAAAAGAGGTTGGCACAGATTTGCATGATCCTTGCAGACTATGATGACCGGGAAATCGAGAATTGTTATTATGAAGAACATCTGGCAAAACGACGTTTGATTCAACCGGTTGAATCCACCTGGGAGGAACAGGTTGAGGACTGGTTAAAGGATACATACGAAGGAAAGCCGTTTTTACCTTCTTATCTAAAAAAGCAGGACAAGAAATTTATTGGGAGCATGATGGTAGGATGGATCAGGCAGATTATGCAAGACAGGCAATACGAAAGACAGAAGCGTATGAGAAGAATGGGATATTTCCGGGGGAGAGGCTGATACTGACTTTTGAAACAGAGCAGACCACATGGAATTCGGATCTTATAGCAGCACAGGTGGAACGTTATCTATAGATTTAAGGCAGAGAGGGGAAGCTTATGCGATGCATCCGCTTAGGCACGGGCGGATAGCGAAGCTATCATCTCATCTCTGCGAGCTGCGCATTCTGTCCGATAGGGCTTTTGCTCTATAGGGAACACAACTTTCACGCTTTCATGTAACATGGTATTTCCTATACAGTAAAAAATGCTCATTTACAATTCTGTAAATAAGCACTTCTCGGGTTGGGCTGTTATGAAAATAACAAACAGTTCGTAGGGGAATCGAACCCCTGATTCTGCCGTGAGAGGGCAGCGTCTTAACCGCTTGACCAACGAACCATAAAAAATATTAAATTATGACTTAGCAGTTCGTAGGGGAATCGAACCCCTGATTCCGCCGTGAGAGGGCGGCGTCTTAACCGCTTGACCAACGAACCTTGTGTAACAACCGAGAACTAGATTACCATAGGATTGCGAAAAAAGCAACACTTTTTTTATAAAAATTTTGAAGAAAATTGTAAAAAAGGCGTCAAAGCGTGATAAAATCTAATAAAAATTGAAAAAAATCTTGCATTCAGATAAAGAAAGTGGTATGGTAATTACGATAACATGATGGTGATTAAGTTGAGAGTGGGCATTCGTCCACTCTCAATTCACGTTTAGAAGCAGAAAGGTGGCTTGGTATGTCAAAAAAAGAAGTATATGAACAGCGGACGGAGGAACTCATCACGCCGATTGTTGACCGGGAAGGCTTTGAACTTGTGGATGTCGAATATGTCAAGGAAGGTGCAGACTGGTATCTGCGTGCTTACATTGATAAAGAAGGCGGCATTACAGTCAATGACTGTGAACTGGTTGCAAGGGAGATGAATGAGATCCTTGACAGAGAAGATTACATCGAAGGATCTTATATCTTCGAAGTGAGTTCACCGGGACTTGGCAGGCCACTGAAGAAAGAAAAAGATTATGTGCGGGCAATGGGTAAGGAATTAGAAATCCGCACATACCGGATGATCAACCATGAGAAGGAATTCTATGGAATCTTAAAAGCTTATGATGATGCATCCGTTACCGTAGAAACAGAAGATGGAGAAGAACTCGTTTTTGAAAAAAAGGATATCGCTCTGATCCGTCTTGCATTTGACTTTTAACATTAAATATAGTAAATGGAGGATAAAAAAATGGGTAACAACAATGAATTGTTAGAAGCACTTACAATCTTAGAGAAGGAGAAAAACATCAGCAAGGATACGCTGTTAGAAGCAATCGAGAATTCACTTTTAACTGCCTGCAAGAATCACTTTGAGAAATCCGACAATATCAAAGTAAACATCAATCCGGAGACTTGCGAGTTCCATATCCTTGCAGCAAAGACCATCGTAGAGAAGGTCGAGGATGAATGTACCGAGATCTCACTTGCAAATGCACGTATGATGGATTCCCGTTATCAGCTTGGTGAGGTTGTAAATGTTGAGATCAAGTCCAAAGAGTTTGGACGTATCGCAACCCAGAATGCGAAGAACGTGATCTTACAGAAGATCCGTGAGGAAGAGAGAAAGGTACTGTTCAGCCAGTATTACAGCATGGAAAAAGATGTGGTAACCGGTGTTGTCCAGCGTTATGTTGGCAAGAATGTATCCATCAATCTTGGAAAAGTAGATGCAATGTTAACGGAAAATGAGCAGGTAAAGGGAGAAGTATTCCAGCCTACCGAGCGAATCAAGGTATACATCTTAGAAGTAAAATCCACACCAAAGGGACCGAAGATCTTAGTATCCCGTACGCATAAGGAACTGGTAAAACGTCTGTTTGAATCCGAAGTTTCAGAGGTGAAGGATGGAATCGTAGAGATCAAGAGCATTGCAAGAGAAGCAGGAAGCCGTACCAAGATCGCGGTATGGTCTAATGATCCGGATGTAGATCCGGTTGGTGCATGTGTTGGTATGAACGGAGCACGTGTCAATGCGATCGTAAATGAACTTCGTGGTGAGAAGATCGATATCATCAACTGGAATGAGAATCCTGCAATGTTGATCGAGAATGCATTAAGCCCTGCAAAGGTTATTTCCGTAATTGCAGATGGCGAAGAGAAGACTGCAAAGGTCGTTGTACCGGATTACCAGTTATCTCTTGCAATCGGTAAGGAAGGTCAGAATGCAAGACTTGCCGCAAGACTGACAGGCTTTAAGATCGACATCAAGAGTGAGACACAGGCAAGAGAATCCGGTGAGTTCATGGATTATGAGAACGACTACGAGGATGATTATGAAGACTACGATGAGTCCGGTGAATATACAGAGGATGCCGGATATGAGGTAGAAGAAGAGGCTGGTGAACAGGCAGATGGCGACAACTAAAAAGATACCGATGCGTCAGTGCGTGGGATGCGGTGAGATGAAAGCCAAAAAGGACATGATACGTGTGATCAAAACGACAGAGGGTGGGATTTCACTCGATGCAACCGGAAGAAAGAACGGACGAGGTGCATATATCTGTGCAGACAGTGCATGTCTTACGAAGGCAGAGAAAAACCGTGGGTTATCCCGGTCACTAAAGACTGAGATTCCTCCGGAAATCTACGAGGAATTAAAAAAGGAGATGCTTGAGATTGAAACCAGATAAGATATTATCTCTGCTTGGAATCACAGCAAAATCCGGCAGTATCGCAAGTGGAGAATTTTCAACGGAGAAGGCAGTCAAGGAATACCGGGCGTATCTGGTGATCGTGGCAGGCGATTCTTCGGATAATACGAAAAAGAAGTTCTCGGATATGTGCAGCTTCTACGAAGTGCCATATGCAGAGTATTCCACCAAGGAATCCTTAGGACACTGTATTGGAAAAGAATTTCGGGCATCACTTGCAGTGACAAATGAAGGGCTTGCAAAATCCCTGTTAAAGCAGTTAAACCAGCAATAGATCGTAACGGAACACCAATGGAGGTATGAGATTTAATGGCAAAAATGAGAGTTTATGATTTCGCAAAAGAAATGAAAATAGAAGCCAAAGAAATAGTAACTATGCTAAAGGGTACGCAGTATGAAGTAAAAGCAGCCGCCAGCAACATCGAAGATGATGGACAGAAATATGTCCGCGAGCATTTAGGCGGAGCACCAAAAACAGAAAAGCCAAAGGCGGAGCAGCCAAAAGAGCAGGCAAAGCCGTCACAGCCAAAAACAGAACAGGCAAAACCGGCAGCTGAAAAAGCAGCAGAGAAACCGGCAGAAAAGTCAGAGGCAAGACCGAAGAAAAAGGCAAGTATTTCAGCAGTGTTTAATCCACAAAACAGTAAACAGATGAGTGGGGGACGCAGACAGAGCTATCATACAAATGCAACAGACAGAAGCTCCCGTTCACAGGAGAACCGCCCATCCCAGGCACGTCCACAGGAAGCACGTCCGGTTCAGCCAAAGCCTGTAACAGAAGCAAAGCAGCCGGCCGAAAAGCCGGCAGAGGTTAAGACTTCTGTAACACCGGAACAGCCCAAGGCACCGGAACGTCAGGTGGTAAATGCCAGAATGGTTCAGGAGCGTATTGCTGCACAGGCACGTGCAAATGGAGCAAACCGCCAGAGAAATAACCACCAGGGCAACCGTCCGCAGGGCGACCGCCCACAGGGTGACCGTAACGGAGGCAATCGTTATCAGGGGAACCGTAACAATAACGGAAGACCATACAATAACAATGGCAGACCGGGTTCTTATGGGTCAAACGGACAGAGCGGACGCAATGGCGCACCAAATCGCAATGGTCAGCAGGGCGGACGCAGATTAGATCAGGAGATCAACCGTTTCAACAAGGATTCCGTAAAGTCTGCTCCGGAAGAGATCCGTACCAAGGAGAGCCGTGAGAATCGTGACCGTGATAACCGCAGAAACAAGAATCAGGATTACGATAAGTTAGGCAGCAAGAAGCAGGAAAGATATATCAATCTTGAGAAGAATGGCGGAAAGAAGAAGAAACCACAGCCGCAGCCACAGCCAAAGGAAGAAGATACCATTCGTTCTATTGCCCTTCCGGAACATATGACGATCAAAGAGCTTGCAGATAAGATGAAGGTGCAGGCATCTGCAATCGTTAAGAAGCTGTTCTTAAAGGGTCAGATGGTAACAGTAAATCAGGAGATCAAGTATGAAGATGCGGAAGAGATTGCATTAGAGTTCAACTGCATTGCAGAGCCGGAAGTAAAGGTAGACGTGATTGCCGAACTTTTAAAAGAGGACGAAGAGGATGAAAGCACATTAGTTGCAAGACCACCGGTAGTCTGTGTTATGGGTCATGTCGATCATGGTAAGACCTCCTTACTTGATGCAATTCGTAATACACATGTTACCGACCGTGAGGCAGGTGGTATTACACAGCATATCGGTGCTTATGTAGTAAGTATCAATGGACAGAAGATCACCTTCTTAGATACACCGGGTCATGAAGCATTTACTGCAATGCGTATGCGTGGTGCAAAGTCTACGGATATCGCAATCTTAGTAGTCGCTGCAGATGATGGTGTTATGCCACAGACGGTAGAAGCGATCAACCATGCAAAAGCAGCCGGAATCGAGATCATTGTAGCAATCAATAAGATCGATAAGCCGAATGCAAATGTAGACCGTGTAAAACAGGAGTTATCTGAGTACGAACTGATCCCGGAAGACTGGGGTGGAAGTACCATTTTCGTTCCGGTATCTGCACATACACATGAAGGTATCGATAATCTGTTAGAGATGATCCTTCTGACCGCAGAGGTATGTGAGTTAAAGGCAAATCCAAACCGTCAGGCACGTGGTGTTATTATCGAGGCACAGCTGGATAAGGGACGTGGTGCAGTTGCAACCGTTCTGGTACAGAAGGGAACCTTACATGTCGGAGAACCGATCGCCTGCGGTAGTGCATTTGGTAAGGTGCGTGCGATGATCGATGATAAGGGACGCCGTGTGAAAGAGGCAGGACCATCTACTCCGGTAGAGATTCTTGGATTATCCTCTGTACCGGATGCAGGTGAGACCTTTGTAGCATGTGAATCCGAGAAAGATGCAAGAAACTTTGCAGAGACTTATATTTCCGAAGGAAAAGAGAAGCTGCTTGAGGAGACACGTTCTAGAATGTCCTTAGACGATCTCTTCTCACAGATCCAGTCCGGAAATGTCAAAGAGTTAGATATCATTGTTAAGGCTGATGTACAGGGATCGGTAGAAGCAGTAAAACAGAGTCTTGTGAAGCTGTCAAATGATGAGGTCGTTGTCAAGATCATCCATGGTGGTGTAGGTGCGATCAATGAGTCCGATGTTATCTTAGCATCTGCTTCCAATGCGATTATCATTGGATTTAATGTCCGTCCGGATCCTACCGCTAAGGTTACTGCAGATAACGAGGGCGTAGATATCCGTCTGTATAAGGTTATCTACAATGCGATCGAGGATGTAGAAGCAGCCATGAAGGGAATGTTAGATCCTGTTTTCGAAGAGAAGGTAATCGGTCATGCCGAGATCCGTCAGATCTTCAAGGCTTCCGGTGTCGGAAATATTGCAGGTTCTTACGTATTAGACGGTACGTTTGAGAGAGGCTGTAAGGTGCGTATTTCCCGTGAAGGCAAGCAGATCTTCGAAGGCGATCTTGCTTCCTTAAAGAGATTTAAGGATGATGTCAAGGAAGTAAAAGCCGGATATGAATGTGGTCTTGTGTTCGATGGCTTCAATGATATTGAAGAGTTAGACCAGGTAGAAGCGTATAAGATGGTAGAGGTTGCGCGATAATCTGTATATATCATGTGCTTTGCAGCGATGCAGGGCACATTGGTATCGTTGAATTTGTCAGGAAGGAAGAGGACGGAGACTATGCGAAAAAACAGTATGAAAAATATGCGGATCAACGGTGAGGTCTTACGAGAGCTTGCCGGGATCATCCGTGGTGAGATCAAGGATCCACGTATCAATCCGATGACCAGTGTGGTTGCGGTTGAGGTGGCACCGGATCTGAAGACCTGTAAGGCATATATCAGCGTCTTAGGGGATGAACAGTCCCAGAAGGATACGCTTGCAGGCTTAAAGAGTGCGGAAGGATATATCCGCCGTACACTTGCCAAAAACATCAATCTCAGAAACACACCGGAGATCCATTTTATTTTAGATCAGTCGATCGAGTATGGTGTCCATATGTCAAAAATGATTGATGAGGTAAACCACAAGGAAGAAGAAAACTAGATAGAAACAGACGGAGGAAGCTATGCAGTTAGAGACATTGTTAAAGGATGTACAGACCGTTGGACTTGCCGGACACCAGAAGCCGGATGGTGACTGCGTCGGTTCGACACTTGCAGTATATAATTATATCCGTAAGTATCACCCGGAAATAGAGGTCGTGCTCTATTTAGAGCCGATTCCGAATATTTTCAAGTTCTTAAATGGTGCGGGTGAGATCGTACACGATTGCAGTGCGGATCGCGTTTTTGATCTGTTTATTGCGATGGACTGCGGAGACATCGGCAGATTAGGGGATGCAGCAAAGTATTTTGCTTCAGCAAAAAAGACGTTCTGTATTGACCATCACATCAGCAATGACAGCTTTGCAGATGAAAATTATATTTTTCCAGAGTCAAGTTCAACGAGTGAACTGGTATTTGAATTGTTAGATACGGATAAGATCACAAAAGAGATTGCAGAATGTATCTATCTTGGAATCATCCATGATACCGGAGTGTTCCAGTACTCCTGTACATCAGCAAAGACAATGAACGCAGCAGGAATCCTGATGGAAAAAGGTATCAATTTCAGTAAGATCGTCGATGACACTTTTTTTGAAAAGACCTATGAACAGAACCGGATCATGGGACAGGCACTCGTAGACAGTGTCTTATATCTGGATGGAAAGTGTATCGCTACGGTCGTAACGGCAGAGGAAATGCAGAAGTTCCACGTAGAACCAAAGCATTTAGAAGGAATTGTCCAGCAGTTACGCGTAACAAAGGATGTTGAAGCAGCCGTCTTTTTATATGAGAATGGCGCAGACAGCTTTAAAGTCAGCCTGCGATCGAATGGAAAGGTGGATGTGGCAGCGATCGCCATGAAGTTTGGCGGCGGTGGACATATCCGTGCAGCAGGTGTGACCATGAGTGGTTCATCTGAAAAGATCGTAGCACAGATCGTGGCTGAGATCGAAAGCCGGTTATAGAAGAGAATCACAGAAAGGGATCGTTTTAGTATGAATGGAATTATCAATGTTTATAAGGAACAGGGATATACCTCCTTTGATGTGGTTGCAAAGCTTCGTGGAATATTGAAACAGAAAAAAATCGGGCACACCGGTACGCTGGATCCTAATGCGTGCGGTGTGCTTCCGGTCTGTTTGGGAAAGGCAACGAAGGTATGTGAGCTGCTGACCGATAAGGATAAGGTATACGAAGCAGTTCTTTTACTTGGCAGGACAACCGATACGCAGGATACAACAGGTGAGACACAAAGTACTCATGAAGTTACCTGTACGAAGGAACAGGTAACAGAAGTAATCAGCCGTTTTGTCGGGGAGTATGATCAGGTTCCACCGATGTATTCGGCATTGAAGGTGAATGGGAAAAAACTGTGTGATCTTGCAAGATCCGGGATCGAAGTAGAACGGAAGCCGAGAAAGGTACATATTTTTTCGGTTGATATACTGGATATGGAACTTCCGCGGGTAAAGATGCGGGTACACTGCTCTAAGGGAACTTATATCCGTACACTTTGTCAGGACATCGGAGAGATACTTGGCTGTGGCGGCTGTATGGAGTCCCTGCTTCGGACAAGGGTCGCAGACTTTGATCTGGCACATGCGTACCGTCTTTCCGAGATCGAAGAAGCGGTAAGAAATCAGACCATCGCACAGATGATCGCACCGGTCGATCAGGTGTTTTTGCATTATCCGGCACTTACGGTCAAAGCAGGTTATGAGAAGCTTTTATATAATGGTAACCGGATGCCGGAAGAGAGTATTTTAGAGCAGGATATGCTGATGGCACTAAAAGATGCCATGGCATCAAAAGAAACCAAGGCGCAGGATGCATGGGTCAGAATCTACGATGCGGCGGGTGCGTTTATCGGAATCTATGAATACAGAAAGCCACAGCAGGAACTGAAACCGGTAAAGATATTTATGGAATAAAGTGTGAAAAAAGGCGTGGGTATTACGATGGAATATATAAAAGGTACAACAAGCTTTCATATTGAAGATCAGACGGTGGTTTCGTTTGGAAAATTTGACGGGCTGCATCTGGGGCATGAACTATTGATGGAAAAAATGCTCGCAAAGAAAAAGACCGGATTAAAGTCGGTGATCTTCACGTTCGACATTCCACCAAGACGGCGTGCATTTGATGTGGAAGCAAAGGTGCTTACCACCAATGAAGAAAAAATGCATCTGTTTGAGCGGATCGGCATTGATTATCTGATCGAGTGTCCGTTTACGGAAGAGATCATGTGCATGGATGCGGCAGACTTTGTAAAAAAGATTGTAACCGAATTAAATGTCAAAGCGATGATCGTTGGTACAGATTTCCACTTCGGGCATAACCGTGGCGGAGATTATCACACGTTACAGCAGTATGCGGATGAACTGGGCTACGAGGTCAGTGTGGTAGATAAGATGCAGTATGAGAACCGGGATATCAGCAGCACGTTTGTGCGGGAGGAGATTGCTGCCGGAAACATGGAGCGTGCAAATCATCTGCTGGGTTATCATTATTTTGTACAGGGAAAGGTCGAACATGGCAATCATTTAGGCGGACCGGTACTTGGCTGTCCGACAGTGAACCTGCTTCCGGCTGAGGACAAGCTGCTTCCTCCAAACGGTGTCTATGTTGCAGAGGTAGTGATCGGGGATCAGATTTGTCAGGGAATTGCAAATGTCGGTTGTAAGCCTACGATCGAAGGAAAAAATCCGATCGGTGTAGAAACACATATTTTTGATTTTGATAAGGATCTGTATGGAACCATGATCCGGGTAGAATTTTTATCCAGAGTCCGTGCGGAACAGAAATTTGCTTCCATCGATGAGCTTCGTGCACAGCTTCAGGAAGATATCGCATATGGCAGAAACTTTTTTAAGCAATATTAAGCGATCTTTTTGTATAAAAGGAAGATAAATGTTACATAATTATTACATAAATGTGATAAAAGTATTGACAAGAGAAAGAACTGCGCTTATAATTCCAATTATGCGTAAGACAGCAGAAGGTACAGACGCGTGAATATAGACAGAAGCGTGTAGTGATAACGATAAATGGAGAATGTAGGAAGCAGGAGGTATTTATGAGACTGGGACTGGTAAAAACAGTAGGATTTCTAACCGTATGTGGTATCGTTGCCGGTGCATCCGGGGTTTCTGCAAAGGCAGAAGGGCTGAATTCAGGTGTTTCCGTAGCAATGAGTTCTTATATGAACCTTTCAGAGGTGGCTGTTAAGGCGGTAACAGAGGCAGCAACTACAGCAGCAGGACAGACAGAAGATACAACAATCTGTGGATATACGAATCTTGGAATCGCACAGGTAGAAAGCAACCTGAATGTCCGGACAGCAGCAGATGAGAATTCAGAGCTGGTCGGCAAGATGCAGAACGATGCCGGTTGTGAGATCTTAGGACAGGAAGGTGACTGGTATCAGATCCAGTCCGGTAAAGTAACCGGATATGTAAAGGCAGAATATCTTCTGACCGGAGATGCGGCAAGAGCACATGCGCAGGAAGTGATGAAGACGATCGCCACCGTTACGGCAGAGGGCTTACATCTTCGTGCAGATATGTCAACGGAGAGTGAAGTATTAGCGCTGATGCCGACAGGTGAAGAGCTGGTTGTATTAGAGGATAACGGAAGTGAATGGATCAAGGTGGATTTAGACGGTGAGCAGGGATATGCACACAGAGATTATGTAGAACTTTCCACACAGCTTCCGAAGGCACAGACAATGACCGAGATCAAGGCCGGAGAGGGCTATTCGGATGTACGTGTTGCCTGCGTTTCTTATGCAACACAGTTTGTCGGCAATCCATACGTCTGGGGCGGAACAAGCTTGACAAACGGAGCAGACTGTTCCGGATTTACCATGTCTGTTATGGCAAAATACGGTGTATACCTGCCACATTCTTCCAGAGCACAGGCAAATTGCGGAACAAGAGTCAGTGCATCCGAGGCACAGCCGGGAGACCTGTTCTTCTATGGAAGTGGCAAGGGTATTAACCATGTGGCGATTTATATCGGAAACGGACAGATCGTACATGCAAGTTCCCCATCTACCGGAATTAAGATCTCGAACGCATTTTACCGTTCCCCGATCTGTGTAACCAGAGTTCTTGGTAACTAAGGAGAAAAAAAGATTCCTTTATAAAAAGAAGTTTACAAAGGAATCTTTTTATGTTATATTATGTTGGTGTGAGTAAGCCCATATTCGGTAGATGGACACTCCGACCTTTTACTGAGTATCACATGTAAGTGGGCGATTAAAATATTTAGGAGGACATTTTTATGTTAGCAAAGGAAAAGAAAGAAGCCATTATCGCTGAATACGGAAGAACACCTGGAGATACAGGTTCACCGGAAGTTCAGGTAGCACTTTTAACAGCAAGAATCAACGAGCTGACAGAGCATTTAAAAGTGAACCAGAAGGATCATCATTCCAGAAGAGGTCTTTTAAAGATGGTTGGTCAGAGACGTGGATTATTAGCTTACTTAAAGCAAATTGACATCGAGAGATATCGTAGCTTAATTGAGCGTTTAGGCTTAAGAAAGTAATTCTTTCGGTAAGAAAGTGTAAGACGAATAGGGCGGAGATTCTCCGCTCTATTTTAAGTAATAGGGATTTTGCTATTACGAATCAAATGGCAATCTGACAGAAGTTCATACCGAGACCACTGAAGTGTGTGTGAGCACTCGGATATACTTCAGTAGTTTCGGGCTTCTGTCCAAAAATCGTGGAGACAGGCACTTCACAGAAGAATAAAGGAGAAAAATATGTATCAGAGTTTTTCAATGGAACTTGCAGGCAGAACACTGACCGTTGATGTAAACAGAGTGGGTAAGCAGGCAAATGGTTGTGCATTTATGCATTATGGTGATACAACTGTTTTATCAACAGCAACAGCTTCCGAGAAGCCAAGAGATGGTATCGACTTCTTCCCATTAAGCGTTGAGTATGAAGAAAAGTTATATTCCGTAGGAAAGATCCCGGGTGGATTTAACAAGAGAGAAGGAAAGGCATCTGAGAATGCAATCCTGACTTCCCGTGTAATCGACCGTCCGATGAGACCGCTGTTCCCGAAGGATTACCGGAACGATGTAACGTTAAATAACATGGTTATGAGCGTAGATCCGGAGTGCCGTCCGGAGATCGTAGCAATGCTTGGTGCTGCAATCTCTACCTGCATTTCCGATATCCCATTCGATGGTCCATGTGCAATGACACAGGTTGGTATGGTAAACGGAGAGTTTATCGTAAACCCATCCCAGGAAGTATGGGACAATGGTGATTTACAGCTTACGGTTGCATCTACCATGCAGAAGGTTATCATGATCGAAGCCGGAGCAAATGAGATTCCGGAAGCAAAGATGATCGAAGCAATCTATATGGCACATGATGTAAACCAGACGATCAATGCATTTATCAATAAGATCGTTGCAGAGGTTGGTAAGCCAAAGCATGCGTATACAAGCTGCGTAATTCCACAGGAGATGTTTGACGAGATGAAGAAGATCGTTACTCCGGAAGAGATGGAAGTTGCAGTATTTGCAGATGAGAAGCAGGTACGTGAGGAGAATATCCGCAAGGTAACAGAGAAGTTTGAGGAAGCATTTGCAGACAACGAGGAATGGCTTGCAATCTTAGGAGAGGCTGTATATCAGTACCAGAAGAAGACAGTCCGTAAGATGATCTTAAAGGATCACAAGCGTCCGGATGGCCGTGCAATCAATCAGATCCGTCCGCTTGCAGCAGAAGTAGATCTGATCCCTAGAGTACATGGATCTGCAATGTTTACCCGTGGACAGACACAGATCTGTGATGTTGTAACACTTGCTCCGTTATCCGAAGTACAGAAGGTTGACGGCTTAGATGAGAATGTAAAGACAAAGAGATATATGCATCATTACAACTTCCCATCTTATTCTGTAGGTGAGACAAAGCCTTCAAGAGGACCGGGACGTCGTGAGATCGGACATGGTGCATTAGCAGAGAAGGCACTTGTACCGGTACTTCCGTCAGAGGAAGAGTTCCCATATGCAATCCGTGCAGTGTCCGAGACCTTTGAGTCAAATGGATCTACTTCTATGGCATCTACCTGTGCATCCTGTATGGCACTTATGGCTGCCGGCGTTCCGATTAAGAAGATGGTAGCAGGTATTTCCTGCGGACTGGTAACCGGAGAGACAGATGATGATTATATCGTATTAACAGATATCCAGGGCTTAGAGGATTTCTTTGGAGACATGGACTTTAAGGTAACCGGTACACATGACGGAATTACAGCAATCCAGATGGATATCAAGATCCATGGTCTGACAAGACCGATCGTAGAGGAAGCAATCCGCAGAACACGTGAAGCAAGACTCTACATCATGGATGAGGTAATGTCTAAGGCAATTGATAAGCCAAGAACAGAAGTTGGAAAATATGCACCGAAGATCGTTCAGATCCAGATCGATCCTGCAAAGATCGGTGATGTAGTCGGACAGAGAGGAAAGACGATCAACGAGATCATCGACCGTACCGGCGTGAAGATTGATATTACTGATGAGGGTGCAGTCAGCATCTGTGGTACCGATAAAGAAATGATGGACAAGGCACAGGAGATGATACGCATCATCACCACTGATTTTGAAGAAGGCCAGATCTTTACCGGTAAAGTAGTAAGTATCAAAGAGTTTGGCGCATTCATTGAGTTTGCACCGGGCAAAGAGGGAATGGTACACATTTCTAAGATCGCAAAAGAAAGAATCAATCACGTAGAGGATGTTCTTACTTTGGGTGATACTGTAAAATGTATCTGCATGGGTAAGGATAAGATGGGAAGAATCAGCTTCTCGATCAAAGATGTTCCTCAGGACTAAACAGATCAGAATGCACCCCGTGAGTTTGCGGACTCATGGGGTGCTTTTTGCTGTATAGGATTCGGGCGCGAACGTGTGCGGCGGGCGCACACTTTATTTTTATGCAATAGGAAATTCTACCCGATTGCATAAAATAGGAAAAGGTAACATTCAAAAGGATCTGCTATATTCTAAAGTAAGAAGAGTATGGCAGGAACGAAGATGAATCGTGTCAGGGAACTTGTGCATGCAGAGGATGCACACCGAATGGGCATTAAGGGAACCGGTGTGACAGTGGCCGTGATGGATACCGGAATTGCAGACCATCCGGACTTTTCACACCGGATTCTTGACTTTGTGGACTTTACTGCGGGAAGATCCGGCATGTATGATGATAACGGACATGGAACGCATGTCTGTGGAATTATCGGTGGAACCGGATTTGCCAGCAGAGGCAGATATATGGGCATTGCTCCCGGAGTAAAGTATGTTGTGATCCGGGTTTTAGATAAGATGGGAAACGGGAATACCACGCAGGTCATCCGTGCGATCGAGTGGCTGATCCGCAACCATAAAAAGTACAATATCCGTATACTAAATATTTCAGTGGGTATGCTAAGTTCAGCAAAAGAAGAGGAACGGGAAAAGCTGTTAGAAGCAGTGGAACGTGTCTGGGAAGAACAGATCGTTGTAGTGACGGCTGCCGGAAATAACGGGCCGGAGGCAGGCAGTGTAACAATTCCAGGAATGTCAAAGACTGTGATCACGGTAGGAAGCAGTGATGATGAAACAGCAATCCGTGGACGCATCCGTATGGGTACCGGTTACAGTGGACGTGGACCGACCGAGAGTTGTATTGTAAAGCCGGAGGTGGTTGCGCCCGGAACGAAGGTGGTAAGCTGCTCAAACCGTATGTCTTATGAGACAAAGAGCGGAACCTCCATGGCCACACCGGTTGTCACAGGAGCAATTGCGCTGCTGTTAGAGCGTTATCCCTATCTGACTCCGGTTCAGGTGAAGCTGCGTCTGTATGAGACAGCCGTAGACCTTGGAAAACCAAGGAATACGCAGGGCTGGGGGATGATTGATATCCGAAGGCTGTTGTAGATTTGAAAAAATCAGAAAAATCATGTATGATAGGTAAGTATGTAATGAGCGCATGTAAAGGGCATGCACGAAAGGATAAGATAGAAATCTATATACAAAGGACACGGAATAAGAGGGAACATTACATGAAAAAGATTTGCAAACTGATTTTTAGCAGACTATTTATTGTGGTGCTTGGAATTGCAATCCAGTTTTTCTGGCTGCTTAATCTGTTGTATCGGTTTAGTT
>ERZ1034873.757-NODE-757-length-15242-cov-5.345032_pt1 | contig 15242 bp, 12 predicted proteins | sample MGYA00520689_ERZ1034873 | MGnify/ENA primary metagenome ERZ1034873 (study PRJEB33766, sample SAMN09781722) | gut metagenome | biome: gut microbiome | host: Homo sapiens | place: Madagascar | study: EMG produced TPA metagenomics assembly of the PRJNA485056 data set...
CTTTTTTTCAGTCATGGTCTTCCGGATTGCTCTCTTTATTTTCTTGACCTATTTCTCAATTTCTCTTATCTGAGCCATAAACCCGCACGCACGGTTGCGGTTTTGCCTTAAATCACGTATAATCACGTTGAAGATTATGAAAAACAAAGCGTGCGCTTCACTCTATATCATTTAAAATATAAATTTATCACTGCTTCATGAATCCATGTAAAAATTTCATGATCCACATTTGCAATTGATATACCATACAACGTACATATACAGAAACGAGGATGCTTATGAAGATACACAACCTGACACCGGATCAGGTGACACAGATCTACCGGAAATATATGAAAAACGATTTTCCTGCCTCTGAGCTTAAACCTCTTGCCATGATCTTACAGGCAATGGAATCAGGCATTTACGACTGTCTTGCGATCAGCGACGGACAGAAGAATCTGTTTGGCTATGCCTTTTTTACACGAAACGAAAAGGATTATCTATTAGACTACTTTGCTACCGTAAGAGAACTGCGTAATAATGGTATCGGCTCCGACATTCTTCAGCTTCTGTCAGAATACTACACCAACGCGGACAGTGTGATCGGAGAAGTCGAAGATCCGGAATTTGCCACGAATGAAGCTGACCGCACCTTACAGACCAGACGAATGAATTTCTATCTCAGGAATGGCTTCCGGCTTACGGGCGTAAAGGTCGTGCTCTTCGGCGTTCCGTTCCTGATTATCGAAACCGGGCCGAACGCCGGTCATACTCCGGACGAGATCCGTGCCCTTTACCGCATGCATTATCAGACAATACTGCCACCGGAATCATATCAAAAGCATGTCCGGATAAAAGAAGCCGGTGAATGCTGACTGCACGATCAGGACTCTTGCCACACTTTATGTATGCACAGCGGAAAATTGCATCTTTTGCTTTTTCATGCTACACTTGATGAAGTTTGAAAATATGAGCAGACACACAGGATTTGTGCTTCCGCACAAACTGGGTATGCGCAAAAAACTGCGCAGGAATGGAGATAATATGTTCTATACGATCAAAGAATTTGCACAGATGTTCCAGGTTACGGAGCATACGATCCGATACTATACCGATATTGGTCTGCTTCTCTGCAAGCGCGATGAGAAACAGCACCGTATCTTCGACGAAGATTCCATCAAACAGATGCAGGAGATCACGACCTTAAAGGGCTGCGGTGCTGCGATCGAGGATATCAAGGATTACTGCCAGCTCTGCCGGGAAGAAGCTACCGCGGAGAACTTACAGGCACGATATGACATCATCTTACGCCAGCGTATGCAGGCATACCGGCGGGTCGATGAAGCCAAGGCAACAGCTGCAACCATGGATGATAAGGCTGCCTATTATAAGAAACTGATCACAGAAAAAACGGAGGTCTAAGTCTCCGTTTTTTTCACCAACAGCTCATGCATCACGATCATAAGCACTAAAATAATACAAAGATATACCGGCAGAAGTGCAACCGAAATCGAATTTGCGATCAGTCCGAATACCGGCGGCATCAGACAGGTTCCGACATAGGCACTCGCCATCTGGATTCCGATAACCGCCTGCGAACGCTCTGCTCCAAAGTGTGCCGGTGTAGAATGGATCACACATGGATAAATCGGTGCACATCCAAGTCCAATGATCAGAAAGCCTGCCAGTGCAAGCTCACGTCCAAACGGCAGAACCATAATCACCACGCCAAGCCCGATCAGGCACTCTCCCATACGGATCATCCGCACATCATCAAACTTCATCGTAAGAAAGCCGCTAAGCGCGCGTCCGATCGTAATCCCGACATAAAACAGACTTGCAAAAGCCGCCGCCACATCCGCTGCCACACCCTTATACAGTGTAAGATAACTGCTTGCCCAGAGTCCGGTCGTCTGCTCTAAGGCGCAGTAACAGAAAAAGCAGATCATCACTTCCTTTGCGCCACGGATCTGAAATACCTCACGGATCGAAAGTGCCTTTGTCTGTATCTCCTGTCCATCCGCTAAGACCGGCCGGCTCTTCCAAAGCGGCAGGCTGAATACTAAGATCATGGTAAGTACGATCTGAAGGATTGCGATCACACGGTAACCGCCATTCCAGCTTCCACCACCTGTCATGACATATCCCATAATATAAGGGCCAACCGATGCTCCCACACCCCACATGCAATGCAGCCAGCTCATATGCCTGCTCTCATAGTGAAGTGCGACATAGTTATTTAACGCTGCATCGACACTTCCTGCGCCAAGTCCGTATGGGATTGCCCACAGACACAGCATCCAGAAAGAACTGCTGATCGAGAAGCCGAACAATGCCAGTGCTGTCATACCGACACTGATCGCAGTTACCTTTCCGGTACCAAGGCGTCTGGTCAGACGGTCACTCTGCAGGCTCGATACGATCGTTCCAAACGCAATGATCATGGAGATCGCGCCCGCATAGGAGATCGGGGCATTCAGCTCCTGATACATCGATGGCCATGCCGCTCCAAGCAGGGAATCCGGCAGACCCAAGCTGATAAAGGACAAATAAATAATCACCAATAATAATTGAAACACGAAAACAATCCTCCTCATAATTCCATTTTTGCTATTCGTGTGTTATACTTTCTTTTATGCGTTTTCAATGTCAAAATGAAGCAGTTTCTTATACTTGATTTCTAAAAAGTCATTGTTAACTACATATTGATCTAAGGATTACCATTCCTGTGTTTTTCGAATTACGAAAAGATCTATCATACGCATAAGAAAGGACAATCAAATGGAACTACTGATAAAATTTATAGTATGCTTACTCGCAGGACTTGGTGCCGGGCTCGGTACCGGATTTGCCGGCATGAGTGCTGCTGCCGTAATCAGTCCTGTACTGATCACATTTTTAGATATGGATCCTTATATGGCAGTCGGGATCGCACTTGCAAGTGATGTATTGGCAAGTGCCGTATCTGCCTATACCTATGGTAAAAACAAGAACCTTGATATTAAAAACGGAGTGGTTATGTTAGCCGCCGTGCTCTGCTTTACGATGGCCGGAAGCTATGTATCCAGCCTTGTTCCGGGTACAACCATGGGAAGATTTTCCGTATTTATGACTATGTTACTCGGAATGAAGTTCCTTGTAAGGCCGGTCACCGAACCAAAGGCTTCTTTTACCAATGCAACCGCAAAACAGAAGGTGCTCCGTTCCCTATTCTGCGGTATCCTCGTCGGATTCATCTGTGGCTTCGTCGGTGCCGGTGGAGGCATGATGATGTTACTCGTTCTGACCTCTGTATTAGGCTACGAATTAAAGACCGCAGTTGGTACGAGTGTCTTTATTATGACCTTTACCGCATTCACCGGATCGGTCAGCCACTTTGCCTTAGGCGGGATGCCGGACTTATGGATACTGCTTTTCTGTGTCTTAAGCACACTGCTCTTTGCACGTATCGCTGCACTGATTGCCAACAAAGCTTCTGCAAAGACCTTAAACCGTATTACCGGTATCATACTGATCATTCTCGGTGTGGTTGTACTCTTCGTCTAAGCATCACCCCGGTCTGCACATGGCGCAGCATGGGCAGCTATGCGGTCTGTTACTCACAGACCGCAAGGACAACCGCCTGATATCCACCAAGCTTCACGTTATCTCCATTCTTATCCACGATCCTGGTGTTACTTAACAACACCTCGGTCTGATCCGATGGAAGTGTCACATGCTCTGTCTCTTTCGAAAAGTTCACGAGTACAAGGATCGTCTGCCCCTCAAAGCTTCTCTGATATGCGATCAGATTCTCCTCTTCCCTTAAATATGGCAAAAATGATCCAAACACAAATGTCTCATGGTACTTCGGATTCTTATATAATGCAATCATCTGCCGGTAAAAGTGGTAGACAGACTCCTTATCTTCCATCTGGCTTTTGACATTGATCTTCTGATAATCCGGGTTCACCATGATCCACGGCTTATGGCCGGAGAATCCGGCATATGCCTCATCACTCCATTGCACCGGTGTGCGTGCATTGTCACGGCTGAACCGGTGTGCAAGCGCAAGTGCTTCTTCCTTACTGTAACCTGCATCAATGCAGACCTGATACTCATCAAGCGTACTGATGTCATCATACGCCGCAATGTCCGGGAAGTCACAGTTCTCCATACCGATCTCCTGTCCCTGATAGATAAACGGGATTCCCCGAAGGAAAAAGTACACACAGGCAAGTGCTTTTTTACTGGTCTCGGATAAATCTCCCACCGGGATAAAACGGCTGACACCTCTCGGCTCATCGTGATTCTCGATAATGTTTGACAAAAATCCGGTCTCTCCTACCATAAGCTGACTGTCAAAAATTGCATTCTTATACATCTCCGGTGTAACGGCCTCATGCTCATACCACGCACCATGCTTGCCGCACATTTCCGGTGCAAAGTCAAACTTCGAGGAAAAATGTCCATCCGCTCCGATAAATTCAATCACTTCTTCCGGCTTATCGTTAAAGACCTCACCAACCGTAAAGGCATCGTATTTTTCAAAGGTCTCATGCTTCATTTCTTCTAAGAATTCTCCGATGCCCCCGGCTTCCTCTAACATGTTCCCAATGCAGGATAAGCCGTCCTCACGATCCGGCTCATAGTCCCGGAACGGCAGCTTCTTTTTGATATTGATGATCGCATCGATCCGGAAGCCTGCAATGCCGCGGTCTAACCACCAGTTCATCATCCGGTAGATCTCCTTGCGGAGCTTTGGATTCTCCCAGTTGAGATCCGGCTGCTTTTTGTGAAACGAATGCAGGTAATATTTGTCGGTTCCCGGAATCGGCTCCCAGACACTGCCGCCGAAATAGGAACGCCAGTTGCATGGCAGCCTGCCATCCTTTTTCTCTGCAATGTAAAAATATTTTCCATATTCTCCGTCCGGATCCTGCATCGCTTTTTGAAACCACTCATGTTCATCGGAACAGTGATTGACAACAAGATCCATGATAATATACATATCACGCTTCTTTGCCTCTGCAATCAGACGATCCATCACTGCAAGATCTCCAAATACCGGATTGATGTCGTAATAATCCGAGATGTCATACCCCTGATCCACAAGCGGTGACCGATAGACCGGTGAGATCCAGATCAGATCGATTCCAAGTCCCTTTAAGTAATCTAACTTTCCAATAATTCCCTCCAGATCGCCAATGCCATCTCCGTTTGCATCCGCAAAGCTCTTTGGCCAGATCTGGTAAGCAACCTTTCCCATCCACCATTTACGCTTCATTTTCCTGCCTCCTGTGTACATTCCTGTGCATACTGGTTGTGTCACGTCTGCACCGACACATACTTTCTTTCATGATGCCTTTAGCAGCGATAAACCTTTGCTTCATACGGGCGGAGCACCTTACCCGCATCCTCTGTATAGTTTGCGATCAGAACCTCTGCCTGGTCCGTGATCTGGCTCATCACCGCATCTGATACAGTCACTTCATGGTCTGTGAAGTTGCAGATCACCATCAGATGCTCTCCGTCAAGTGTTCTCTTATAAATAAATACTTCCTCACTGTCCGGCTCTAACAGTTCGTAATCTCCGTAGACAATAACCGGATTCTCATGCCGTAACCGGATCAGCTTCTTGTAATAAGAAAATACAGAGTCCGGATCCTTTACCTGAGCTGCGGCATTGACAGTTACATAGTTCGGATTCACTTTGATCCAAGGAGTTCCGGTTGTAAATCCGGCATTTTTACTGTCATCCCACTGCATCGGGGTACGTGCATTGTCACGGCTGATGCGCTTTAAGTAATCCATCATCTCATCATGGGACACACCGCATTTTTCCGTAAGCTCATGGTATGCATTGATACTTTCGATGTCCCGGTAATCCTCTAAGTTCTCGAAGTATGCATTGCTCATGCCAAGTTCTTCCCCCTGATATACATAAGGCGTTCCCTGCATCATATGGATACAGGTTGCAAGCAGCTTCGCTGAAACCGCACGGTACGCATCACTGTCATTGCCATATCTGGATACGGAACGCGGCTGATCATGGTTCGACAGATACAGACTGTTCCATGCCTTACCCTCTAAGCCGGTCTGCCACTTCGATAGAATGGACTTCCATTCCACGAGTCCCATCTTATGGCCATCCCATTTTCCAAAACGTGTCTTCTGCTCCTTACCCTCACCGGTATGCTCGAACTGGAATACCATGTTCAGTTCGCTGCCGTCTGCATTTGCATATTTTTTCGCTTCGTCAAGCGTGACACCTGCTGCCTCGCCAACGGTGATCAGATCATATCTGGAAAGAACCTTCTGATTCATCTCCTGTAAATACTCATGCACATGCGGTCCATTTGCGCAGCCGCTGTCACCATAGCCGTTCTCACCGACTTCGCCATCCGGCAGTCCCGGACGCTTCGATATCAGGCTGATCACATCCATACGGAATCCGTCGATTCCCTTTTCACACCACCAGTTCATCATATCAAATACATGCTCTCTTACCGCCGGATTATCCCAGTTTAAGTCCGGCTGCTTCGGGGAAAACAGATGTAGAAAATACATATCTGTCTGTGGATCATACTTCCATGCAGATCCGCTGAAACAGGAGCCCCAGTTATTCGGCTCACTTCCGTCTTCCTTGCCCTGACGCCAGATATAGAAGTCGCGATACGGATTATCCACACTCTTGCGGCTCTCTACGAACCATGCATGTTCATCCGACGTATGGTTCACGACCAGATCCATCATAATGCGGATGCCAAGCTCATGTGCACGGGCAAGCATGGCATCAAAGTCTTCCATAGTTCCAAACTCTTCCATGATCGCCTGATAATCACTGATGTCATAGCCATTGTCATCGTTCGGGGACTGATAGACCGGAGATAACCAGATCACATCAATTCCCAGTTCCTTCAGATAATCCAGACGTCCGGTGATTCCATTGATATCTCCGATACCATCGCCATTGGAATCCATAAAGCTTCTTGGATATATCTGATATACCACTGCCTCTTTCCACCATGCTTTTTCCATTTATGTACCTCTTTTCCGAGCAATATCTTATGCTCCTGTATTTGTAGTTATGCGCGTTACCTTATATGTTCAAGGTATCATAGGAAGCCTGGAAAAGTCAAAGGTTAAATGCGTAACCTGGTGTATTATTTTTCGATAAAAACAGACAGCCCGGATACCGTAACCGGTATCCGGGCTGTCTGTTACATCTTCTTTTGCAGGATGCGATATGATATGGCAAATATAAAGAGGTCGAGATACAACGCTCCGATGCAGATCCAGGATGCCTTGTATTCTCCGAGGAAGGTAAATACGATCGACATGACTGCCATCAGCAAATATGCCACAACTCCCGCGATCGTATATGCTGTCCGTCTGATCATTACATTGCGTTCATCCTTCTGTTCGATCTCGCGCTCCCGGCGCTTTTCCGAGGAACCAAACCGGTTTCTGAAGTAACGCATCAGTGTAACAAATAAAATACCGGTTCCAAATCCACTCAGCATACTGCTTCCACTCTCATAGGCTTTCGCCTCCTTTGGAAGCATCCAGCTGATCACCAGACCAAGAATTATCGTTCCCACTCCGACGATCAGCCCTGCATAATCCATCCGCTTATCACATTTACCCATCCTGGCACTCTCCATTTCCCGATCTGTTATCGTATATTTGCTGTATGCGCATCAGGATTCTTCCTCATACAGAAAAATCTCCTCTATCGTCATTCCAAAATATCTTGCGATCTTAAACGCAAGCTGGATCGACGGGTTATAGCGTCCATTTTCCAAGGAGCTGATGGTCTGTCTTGAGACCTCAAGTGCATGTGCCAGTTCATCCTGACGGATTCCCCGGGCTGTACGGATCTCTTCCACCCTGTTACGCATACACATCCTCCTTTTCACAAAATCACTTTACGCTATATATACACCTTTTCTGTCACTATGTCAAGTATGCTTTACATCTATGAAATGGTCGATGCGATGATCTCAAGATCTCCTTCGATTGAAACCTCACCGTAATTTGCAGGAAGGATAAAGTGATCTCCCTTCTTTACTACCTGATGGTTAATGATTCCGGTTCCTTCTAAGACACTCATGATCAAAAACGGATAGCTCTGGGTAAATGCTGCCTGTCCCTCTGTCTTAAGCCTGAACACCTTGTAATACTTACAGGAGATCAGTTCATAAAGCTCATTTACCGGAGTAACGGATGCATCTAACACACTGTCGCCCACGGACTTTGCCGGAACTGTGATCACGTCAATACTCTGTTTTACATGAAGCTGGCGCGGCTTGCCATTGCTTAAACGGTCATAGTCATAGACACGGTAAGTAATATCACTGTTCTGCTGTGTCTCTAAGATCACGAGTCCACCCTTGATCGCATGGACAGTTCCCGGATCGATCTGGATAAAGTCACCCTTTTTGACCGGAATCTCACGAATGAACTCACTCCATTTTCCATCATGGATCATTTCTTCGAGTTCCTGTTTGTTCTTTGCATTATGTCCGATGACAAGGGATGCATTTTCCGGGCAGTCTAAAATATACCAGCATTCCATTTTTCCGAAGGATCCGTTCTCATGCTCTGCGGCATAAGCATCATCCGGGTGTACCTGAATACTTAAGTCTGCCTTTGCATCAATGATCTTGATCAGCAATGGGAAGCGGTCAATATCCACGTTACCGAATACTTCACGGTGGTTTTTCCACACTTCGGATAACTTCTCCCCGGCAAATCTGCCATCTGCAATCGTACAATCACCGTTTTCATGGGCAGCAACACCCCAGCACTCGCCGATATCATCGCCTTCGATGGCATAACCGAAGTCCTCACGCAGTCTGGTTCCACCCCAGATATTATGGGTAAATACCGGATCAAGGAAGAGAATCTGCTTCGATGGCTGATTGATGCTTAACTTTGCACCATTGCTTTCCATGATCTCTTTATACCAGTATGCAGAATCCTTTACGATGCGCTTCTGTGTCTGGAAGTCTACATAAACCAGTCCAAAACGCTCGCTATAGCCCTCGGACCACTCATAATTATCTAAAAATGTCCACAAGAAGTAACCACGGATATCTGCTCCTTCATCGGCTGCCTTCTGTAACTGACCGATATACTCATCTAAGAACCCGATACGGTTCGGATCATGTACCATGCCGTCTTCTGAAACATTGTCATGGCAGGACATTCCGTTTTCTGTAATATATAATGGCATATGATAACGTTCATCTAAGAACTTCGCTGCCCAGTAGAGGCACTCCGGTGTAACCGGCCAGTCGGTTGCTGCCTTTGCATGACCCGGCAGACGGTCTACGAACTCCGGCTCTCCATCCTTGCCTGCGCGTACCAGATAACCGTTGTAAATATTCTGTCCTAAGAAGTCGATCGGCTGATGGATCAGCTCCATATCTTCTTCGGTAATCTCAGGCAGATATTCTGCATACTTTTTCAGTCCCTCTTCCGGATACTTTCCAAGCAGTACCGGATCAGAGAACCATGCTACATTCCATGTCCAGTTTGTGATTGGATTATAGAAGCCAAAATATGCCTTTCTTGCAGCTTCAATATCCTCTGGCTTATTTGTTGCAGGATAAGCGACACTGCAGGTCGGTGCATAACCAATCCTAAGCTCTCCCTTTGCATATTTACGAAGGTTGATAACAGCCTGTCCATGTGCACGTAATACGTTGTGTGCGATCTGGAATACATCACTGGCAGGAAGCTTTAAGCCCGGTGCATGGACACCGGATAAATGTCCCAGTCCGACAAAGCACTGCGGCTCATTGATCGTAATGATCTTATCGCACAGATCGGTAAAGTTCTCTGCAACGACCTTTGCATAATAACCAAACCATTCGATCGATTCTTCGTTCAGCCATCCGCCACGATCCTGTAATGCCTGCGGGAACTCCCAGTGATACATGGTCAGATATGGCTCGATTCCATTTTTCTTCATCTCAAGAAGCATGTCACGATATAACGCAACTGCCTTCGGATTGACTGCACCGGTTCCATCCGGGATCAGTCTTGACCAGCTGATGGAAAAACGGTATGCCTTGACTCCGAGCATCTTCATCAATGCAAAATCTTCCTTATAGCGATGCATATGATCACAGCTTACCCTGGCACTGTGGTTCTCATATACATGTCCTTCTTCCTGAAAGGTATCCCAGATGCACTTTCCTGCTCCATCCTCTGCATCTCTTCCTTCCACCTGGTAGGCGCTGCTTGCAACACCCCATACAAAATCATCTCGAAACATAATTATCCTCCTAATTATATGTAAACTTATCTGATTACACGCTGTTTAAAACTACGCTTTCACATCTATGCCCATTATATTTCCTGACCATAGATCGTTCTAGCATAATTCTACTTGAAAATTGTATTTTTCTGTTTTCCGTAAAGATCCGGGTGTCAAAAGGTGTCGTACAGTTTCGGTAATGGCAAAATGCACAAAATATGTGGAGCAAACTTTTAAACAAACACCTTTTGACACCCGAATCTTGATAAGAAATTCCTATTAAACAAAAAAAGAGAAAGACACCCCGGAAAGGGGCATCTTTCTCTTTTGTCATGTATATTTATTCATTTACACCTGAAACTTCTGCATAGATGCGTTCAGACGCTGTACTTCTCTGCTTAACTTCTCCGCTTCATTTGCAAGACCTCTTGCATCATCTAACTGGGTATTGACCGTTGCGGTTACTTCCTCTGTGGATGCTGCTGCCTGCTCTGATACGGTTGCGATACTCTGGATCGACTCTAATACACTGTCCTTATCCTGAATCATATGCGACATATTCTCCGTAATCCGGTGCAGTACTTCTACCATCTGCTCCACATCACCGGCAATCTCACCAAATGCCTCAATCGTCTCATTGATCGAATTCGACTGCTCCTCTAAGAACGCCTCGGTCTTCTGTGCACAGACGGTTGTCTTATCGGTCGTATGCTGGATGTTCTCAATGATCTCCTTGATCTGGCTTCCTGCCTGTGCCGACTGATCCGCAAGATTACGGATCTCTTCCGCAACAACCGCAAATCCTCTTCCTGCATCTCCTGCTCTTGCAGCTTCGATGGAAGCATTCAAAGATAACAGATTCGTCTGCTCTGCGATTGCCTGGATCGTCTCTATGATACTTCCAATATTATTCGAATGCAGATTGACATCGGAGATATCTGCTACTAACTGTCTTGTCATCTCGGTTGCTGCTTCGGACTTCTGATTCAATTCTGCGATCTGCTCTTTACCGCGTTCCACTGCCTGCATTGCGGAATCAGAACTCTTCTCCATATGGTTGGTATGATCGTATACTTCATTCAGCTTATTCGAGAATTCAGACATCATCGTCAGGCTGTGTTCAGAGTCATCTGCCTGCTTGCCGACACCGAGTGCCACTTCTTCGATTGCGATATTAATATCGTTCATGGAATCTGCCATTGTCTCCGCTGTCTTTGATACGCCGACCGATGACTCGCTTACCTGATTGCTGAATTCTAACATCTCCTGCAAGATGCCCCTTACATTCGACATCATATCTGTCATTCCACGGCTCAGTAACTGGAATTCGTCTTTTCTCTTAGAAGAGAATACCGTCGTAAAATCTCCTTCTGATACACGATCCATGGTCTTGGTGAGTGTCGTTACTTCTTTACTGATATTTTTTGCAAGGATACTTCCGATAAACAGTGCGATAATACTTGCCATGATCACGATCGCGATCGTCACGGTACGGATGGAAGAAGCTGTCGATAAGATCGTACTCTTTGGAACCAGTACACAGACGAGCAGTCCCGACTTTCCAACCGGTGAGTATGCAAACAGATAACTCTTACCGTTGAACTTCACATATTTCTGGCCACCCTCTTTTGCTGCGGCTGCCTTTTCAAGATAATCTGTGCCGATAAATGCAGTCGTACCATCTTCTAACGGATCACCATCGATGTAGAGCACCTCTCTTCCGTCTCTCGGTGCAACCATGGCTGCGATCGTACCTTTTCCACTATCCAGAGAGCTTAAGATATCACGGATCTCCGCATAAGAGATATCGAAGTTCACATATCCCTTGCCCTTTGCAAGCGGCTTCGTATATGACAGCGCATAAGAATCTGTGGAAACCGAAAGCTTCTCATCGATAAACTTATGATATCCGGTCCAGACACCTTTATTGCCATCCATGTAGGCTGCTTCATCACTCTTTTCAAACTCTTTGTATGCATCCGACTGAAGCTTTCCGGAAGTCGATGACATATTGCCGCCGTTTTCTGAGAAAACGTTATAACTGTAAATATAGTTTACCGTTCCTCTTGCCGACTTCATCAACGCTTCGGAAGCCCGGTAATTCGACATTGCTTCCGAATCATTTTGGCCTGCATACTTCTTATAATAATCCGAAAATGTATCATTTGTTATGATCTCTACGGTCTTATCTTCTACCGTATTACACAGCAGGTGACAGTATTCACTTACCGTCGTTAATGTACCGTCTACAGAATTCTCGTACTGTTTTTTAATGTTCTTCGATGCGGACTGATAGGAAAGGATTCCAAGAAGTACAATCATACATACCGGTACAATAAATGCACCGATCAGCTTATGACGGATCTTTCCATTCTTCTTTGGCTGTCTGACTGCCTTTTCCCCTGTTCCCTGCGTAGTCTTTGGTTTCTGTTTCCTCTGTCTGACTTTCTTTTCCGGTTTTTTTGTAAGCATAACCTTTTCCCTGGTCTTTTTCTGCTTTTTCTCTGCCGTTTTTTTCATGTCATACCTCCTGTAATCCTCACTTCATCCCTCAGACTTTCCCCGCTTATAAAGTCTTATTTTGCACCGATTACAGATACCAGATAGAAAGGAACTACATCATCCGCATGCGTCTGCACAAGCGTGATCTCTACCTTATGCTTCTTCAGTGCGCCATGCTCTGTGATGGTATCAAGTTCTAACTTATCGCCCCATGTTTCATCAAAGTTTGCATCCAGAAGTACTGCATGCTCTTTATCACCGTCTACGACCACTTCCGCAATCGGTGCCGGCTGGTTTACAGACTTCCGATACTGCACGGAGATTCCCTTTGCTTCGATCTCAAAGGTGATCTTCGCTCCCTGCTCTGTCGCTGTCCAGCCATTTTTAAAGCAATCTGTAATATCTCTCTGCTCACTGGTATCCTTCGTAAATCCATCGGATACCGGCTCATAGTTATAATTCTGATATCGTGTAGAATCCTCATAGGTATTCGGTGTAATTGGTGCTGCAAGCTCCGGAGCCGGTTCTTCCGGTGTATCAATCTCTCCAAGAACTTTATCCAAAAAGTGGGTGATGACCGATGCTACCAGTTCGTGTCCCTTATCATTCGGATGCAGATCATCAGAGGTGATCTCACGGTTCGGTATCCTTCCTGCTACTACCTCCGGATAGATACTGCTCTGCATACTGATACACGGGATCTGGTAATGTCTTCCCACACATGAATGATATAACTGTGTATTGCCCCCATTATGATAATATACATTATGTACAATCAAAAGTGCCGGCTTTGTCTCAGATGCATACACCTTACGGATCAGTCCCTCATACGTCTCCTTAAAGTGCTCTTCCGGTTCATCATTGACCGAAAACTCTGTGATCACAAAATCCGGTTTCTTTGATAACAGATCCATATCTGCACGCGCTACCCCAAGCTGCGAATTCGTCGCACCAATGCCCGCGTTCACATATGTGAATTTCGCGTCCGGAAATGTTTTACACCACCATTCATAGATACGATAAGCATAACACAAATTCGGCAAAGATGCTAGACATCCTTGTGTAATTGATCCACCTAAAAATCCAAGTGTCAGAGACTCTCCTGCCTGTGCCCGTTTCATCAGTTTTTTCAGGCGGTCCAGGTTTCCTCTGTTGGCAATTCCGTTTTCTTTCTTGATCTGAAATTCCATGGCAAATGTACCTCTTTTCTTAATGATGTTTGCTTTATAAACAGATAGATATGAAGGAAGCCCGCATAACGCAGGCCCCCATCACAGCATATTATATTATATAGGATAAATTCGTTCCGGAGCGTATATGATTTGGAGAAGATACTCCGGAACGACATATCACACGCAGAGCGTATTCTATGTGCATGAAAAAGAAACCATTTTCTTAGCGTTTTCCGATCTCTGTATCAGTTTCACATAAAACGCTGTTTTCCTTGATGTAATCAACGATCTCATCCAGCTGTGTGAATGCAAGACCAACATAGCTGTCAGCCGCACCATAGTAGATTGCGATCTTTCCTGTTTCACTGTCATGAATGGTTGCACATGGGAAGCATACGTTTGGAACGAAGCCTCTCTCTTCATACCACTCTTCCGGTGTCAAAAGGAAGGTTGAACATCTGTATTTTACGATGGACGGATTGTCAATATCAAGGATTGCTCCACCAATGGAATATACGAATCCGTTACAGGTTCCGCTTACACCATGATAGAATAATAACCATCCTTCGGAAGTCTCGATCGGAGCTGCACCGCCACCAATCTTAACGGACTCCCACCATTCACTTCCCTGGCTCATAACATGTCTGTGTTTGCCCCAGTATACCATGTCCGGGCTCTCACTTAAGAAGATGTCACCGAATGGTGTATGTCCACTATCGGACGGACGGGACAGTAACATGAAGTTACCATTGATCTTTCTTGGGAATAATACTGCATTCCGGTTATATGGAATGAATGGGTTCTCAATTCTTGTAAATGTCTTAAAGTCTGTTGTCTTGGCAATTCCGATGGATGCACCGTAGAAGTCCTGACACCAGATGATGTAGTAGGTATCTTCTACCTTAACCAGACGTGGATCGTATGCATAACGTGGCATGAACTCGTTGCCGTCTTCATCTACGAAGTTGATCTTGTTCTCGTCGATATCCCAGTGGATCGCATCCTTACTTCTTCCCATATAGATATATGGAATACCGTTTGTCTGCTCGCCACGGAATACTCCGATAAACTCATCTCCGTAAGGCATTACTGCGCTGTTGAAGATTCGTGCTACGCCCTTTACCGGATTACGACCGATAATCGGATTCTCTGTATATCTCCAGATCGGTGCTCCTGTAAGTCCTTCCGGTTTCTCCTGCCACGGCACGTTTGGCACTGCCGGGCTGATCATTTTCACCTTACCCATAACTTATCCTCTTTCTTTCTTTCTTATATTTGCATTATTTGTTCTTTTCTAAAAATTCCAGATTCTTACGAATCAGATCACAACGCTGTGC
>ERZ1034873.758-NODE-758-length-15196-cov-7.421306_pt1 | contig 15196 bp, 13 predicted proteins | sample MGYA00520689_ERZ1034873 | MGnify/ENA primary metagenome ERZ1034873 (study PRJEB33766, sample SAMN09781722) | gut metagenome | biome: gut microbiome | host: Homo sapiens | place: Madagascar | study: EMG produced TPA metagenomics assembly of the PRJNA485056 data set...
ATCAGAAATCACATGATTCAGATTATGTCTTTAAAAAGATTAAATCTAGAAAATCTGTGAAAGCTGCTATCGAATCCGGACAGCTCGAATTGAGTAAGGTGTAAAAAATTATGGAAGAAATTAGGGTAACTAAATATAAATTATCTGATGGTGAGATTTTTGATACTGAAGAAGAAGCTATCAAGAGCGCTAATGCTAAATGTAGAGATATTCTTCATCAATTGATTGAAAGCGGAAATCTGACTGTGCATCATTATGATTCTAATCCAAAATCGACTGTGCCTTTTACTGATGGTATGACGATTCATTTCGTTGGCGATAGAACAGATGATGATTATGATAAATTTGTAATGGCTAAAATTAAAAAGATGTTTTATATCGCCGTATTTGACTTAAAGAATTTTGCATCATATTTTAATATTCCTTCATTTTTAGAAGGAGATATCTTTGGCAAAACATATAAAGTAGTATATGATTCTGATGGAATGCTTATTCTGGATCCAGAATCATTGGAAGATAAAATTTTACGTTTAAAACGTGAGCTTGAAGAAGCTACTAAATAAAACTCCAGAAGGGAGTGAGAGTATTGAAGAAGAGTGATAAGTATATGCAGACCAGTATCATCAATGAGATTATGAAGCATTATCCTGTTAGAGCTATTGCAGAAGAGCTTTGTGATCAGTTGAAGAAGGTTGGGTCTGTTGTTGTATATGAAGTGAGCGACGACGGTTTTGTTCTGAGAAGAAATACTGATGGTATTATCAGTTCTGATGCTATTGTTGAAGGTCTGGTAAAAACATTCAGAGGAATTGCTTCTGAGGATGATGATATCCAGGAGATCATTCAGGATACCTATGATTTCGAATATGAAAAGAAGATGATTAAAGAAGATCTTCTTTCTGAGGATATTAATGTACAGCTGAATGGTCGACTGATCTATGTCGAGATTGATATTTGAGAATATAAATGGGGAGGCATTACGCCTCCCCATATTCTTTTACTTACCGTAATAAATACGAATAGCCTCTTCACGAACTTCCTTTTCGGTGAACTTCTTCAGACCAAAAACATTGGCGGCTTCATACAGATTATAAAGCATCACAGAACGCTCACGAATCTTATCAGCATTGTCAGACAGAACTTTATCAACACCAACGATAGAACTGGAAGCTTCATTCACATCCTTAACAGCCAGACCAGCAGTAGCATTCATGATGGCATTCATCAGAGAAGTAGGACCGACGGCATTCAGCCTCTCAATAGTCTCGTTGACAGTCTTAGGATCATCACCAGCGGCAACCTTAGAGTTAGCCATATTCAGTGCATCCTTGATGGCTCTAGCCTTCTTATCCTCGGCCAGCAGAGAAGCAACAGCACTGTCACGAATCGTCTGGATCTGAACAGTAGGAGCCTTCTCATCAAACAGCTTATCAATGATAGTCTGATCCTCTTCGGAGAGCTCAACCTTCTCCTTACCGGAGCACTCAATACCACACTCATCAGCTTCACATGTCTTGGACTCAGAGATAACCTCAGCGACCTCAAGACAATCCTTAATGAAAGTACAAGACTCATCCAGAGACTTCTTCACTTCACTGATGGTACGATCATTCAGCTTCAGCATATCAGTATAGAAAGCCTCAGCCATCTTAGTAGCACGAGCAGCGTTCATAGGCTCCTTGGAAGGCTTGATTTCACAGCAAGCCAGCTGGATACGACCCAGGCACTCCAAAAGCACAGCATTAAAAGCGGATCTCTTATACGTAGATCTCTGCATAAAGTTCATAACATTTTCCTCCTTAAATTATACTTCATCCAGATCAATCTGAATATCAGTTACATTGAGTTGCTCAGGAACGAATCGATAAATGATATCCTTATTAATAAATTCAGGTACATTATACGAGAATTCCTGGAAAGACGCATCGAACTTATTTACACCCATATATTTGATCGATTTAACCTTCGGGAAGTTCTCTTCAATCAATGTGCAAATATTGGACATGTAAACGTTTGCGTCAGTAATATAGGTATCACGCAGATACTCATAGATATACTGACGAATTTCAGTGATATCGACATTACGACCATATACTTTGAAGTAGAAAGTAGGATTAAGATCATTCAGATCAGCAGTAACCTCTACTCCATCAATACTTCTACCACCAGTGACTGTAATATATTTGGATGCACCATAAGTAGCAATAAACTTTAAAGAGATTTCAAAGTCCGTTGTTAACTTAAGTAACGATCCATATACTTCACGGAAAGTTTCAAACGTGTCATACATTTCACTGATATTTTTAATACCGTAATTATATTCAATTAACGGTACTTCAGCAATAGTAAAATCTACAATACCTCCCTCTTTCCATCCTCTTACAGAAGATGAAGAGAATTTATTATATTCCATAAGAAGATCATATGGATACTGAGGTTTATTGTAGAACCCACACATCAGAGCATAACCATCAGTTCTTTCAGCAGGGAGATAAGAGAAAATCTGATCATTTCTTTCATATTCTCCCCAAAGATCATATTTGTACATAAAGAATACTTCAAGCGTTGCATCCTTAAAATCGATAACACTATTAAAGTTCTTATTTGTACCATTCTGATACAAACCATTCAGAATCTGAAGGTAATCATCCTCTGTAACAAAATCGTTTGTAGTCATAGAACCAGTAAAGGTAAAGGTACGACTTTCTGGATCATAACTATCAATTGGCATTGGCATATATGCGATCTGCGCATTACCCTGACGAAATACCACATAGCACATGATCTGAGTATTGTCGATAACTTTATTTGTTTCTCGATCAACGACTTCATAATCATTCGCGGTATTTAAGTTGCCTTTAATAGTAAAAGTATACTTATTATAATCTACCGGAGAGTGTGCATTGCGATAGATCTGAATACCACGAGTAATAACCTGGAAGGGGAAGATTGTGTTATTGGGTTTGCCGCTCAAAGTGATCTCGTCATTCACTGAAGTATAATAATAAGAAGCAATATTATACTTATTGAAGAGGATCATGAAAGGGCAGGTATAATAGAAAGAATCTTCGATATTTTCATCATGAGGAACTTTCACAATAATATCTTCTTCTCCATCTACACCAGGAACAACTCTCCATTTGTTGTAGGCTTTAATCAACTTACGATCTGTCACTTGATCCCAATAATCAAAATCTCCAAGTTTCAGTGCATTTCGAATACCAGCGACATGAGCTCGAATTGTATTAGCCGGTACAATCTCGTCATTATATCTTAATAGAGTATAAAGATAATATCTACGATCTTCAATATCATTACGTTTCTTAATGATTTGGACATTTGCGTCTACATCATTGATATATGTAATGATATCATGCTCAGTAGTAATATTATCACGACGAGTTTTCGCATCGATCAAACGTGCTTTAATATCTGCAAGAGAATCACCATCGGTTGCATCAAGCGTATCAGAAAGTAGTGTGATGATAACATTAACACCGGAATAGTTATAAGTACCATCACGATATAGACTGAAGGTAGTATTATTATTACCGATGGTAACCATACCATCAACACCAAGTGTTTCTCTGATCTCACATTTGATCATCGCATTTGCCCCAATATTCAATTTTGGGTTATTCAGAATAAAAAGAATATTGGAGTTATCATCATTGTAGTAAATATTAGAAGTCGTTTCCGTTGTCAGATAATGATCCTTACCGACTCGAGTATATGGATCATTCGCAGACTTTCGGTAATATACTTCAAAACTTGCTAACTTGTTCTCATAGTCAAATTCAATACCATCATACATGAATTGAATTTCATCAGTGACAATCTTTTCCTGAATATTATATGAGAACTGATAAATCTGTACAACAAGAGTAACCATTTCCTGTCCACGATCATTCTCTTGCTCATACATCTGGATATAAGAGTCATAAGAAGCATACTCTCCACCATAGGTAGCAGAATATACCATACCAGAAGATCTCTGCATAGCACGAATGATAATATCATCTTCAATTGAGAACGGAATACCATTATGCATGATAGTGGATCTTCTATCAATCGTAAATCGAATCTCATTATTCGGATATCTTTCACCCTTAGTTAAGATATCGGATTTTAAGACGCCAATAATTGCAAAGCACCTACCTGGCTTTGCATAATCAACACCAATAGCACGAATCTTTGCAGTCTGTCGTACATGAATTTCCGAGGTGGATAATTCAGGGCAGTAATCTGCAGCACGCCGTTGTTCCAGCGTAATCGTATCCTCCATGGATACAGCCATAGCTTCCGTGATATAACCCAAAATACTAGTACGATTTTTATCCAATGTATTTTCAGGAAAATACTTAGGAAGAACAATATCCACCAGATCGGATAGGATATCTCTACGGTTGATTAGTTTTCTGGCCAATTATTCTTCACCTCGCTTAGAATTTACCGCTTGTTCCAGATCCTCCAGTTTTGCGAGCAAAAGACCCGCTAGTACCGGATCCTCCGCCGCCCTTATGATCTCTACGTTTGTTTTTCTTGTCTTGGATTTGTTGCCAATATCTATTCTGCGTTTTCTTAAGCATATTCTTTGCAGTATCTTCTGAAACACCTGTACTAATAAGATCTTGGTAAGCTTCATTATAAGAATCAGACTGATTCATCGAGAAACTATCTTTATTTTCCCAAGTTAGATAATACTTTAAGTTTCCGCCACTATTTTGCCTTACAATATAGGGGTTTGTTGCCCATACATCACCTTTTACGAAAGGTGTTTCTTTATTATTGATCCATTGTTCATTTTTAAGAAGTGTTGCATCAGTTGTAAATACAGATCCATAATAACCATAAATAGTTTTGGCTTTAATAGTATCAAACATATCACCTGATAAGAAATTGATATCCATAAGAACACTTGGATCGCAAGGATCAGAACGAATAGAGTATGCAAAGTCAATAGACAATGTATCCTCCATAATCATCTGATCAGATGTACTAAAGATTGAGTATGGTACACGAGTGGGAAATACGCCAACGAGTTTTTCCCAGTATACAAGTTCTCTACCATCACGTCTACAAACGAGATAGTAGATAGATCCTGTATAATCCAGAATTGCATTTCGTTGATAATTCTCATCTGGTACAATATAATCATTCTTTGATACATTATAAATATAGGACATCCAAATTTGCATCATCTTCAAAATAGACAAATATCTATCATTTCTGAATTCAATTGAGATTGTACCGCCTACTTTATAATCTTCACTATGCTTACCATAAGTGATTTTATGACCGTAAAAAGTCAAACCTTTATCATAGTACTTTAGTTCAGCATCAGTTACGTTATAGTTCTTAGCTCTGGTAGTAATAATAGGTAACCAGATATTATTATTAGCTCGACTAAGCTGATACATCATCAATTCACCGTGCTTATCGTTTGTATATGCAGAGGTCATTGCCATATTTTTTATGGTTTCAAGATTAGCACGTGAAGTTTCAGTACCAGTATTCTTTCCCCAAATTCCTCCACCACCACTGGTAATATTAAGATCGGGTCTGGACATCAGGATATATGCAATATATGGTTCAGCTGAATTATCAACATCAGGCATTCTGCTGATATTATAATAATTCAACAATTGATCAAGAGTCGCATAACTATATCCAATCCGTTCTTTAGAGGATTTAAATTCATCCATATCGGTTGGGTAGAGATAGGTAGATTCTACTCCAAAATCTTTTGGAAATGGACCTACAGGATAGGGGCTATCAGGATTTTTAACACCTTGCATCTATTTCACCCACTTTCAAATAGGGTATTATCCCTGTTGTTACTTTATAGAGATGTTTCCCGTATATTTTTAGGCATTTATATTTTAATATGTATAGAAACTCTTTTATAATGAATAATGGAGGTAATAACAATGAAACATATGGAATATAAAACATATAATAATGCATATCGTATATATAAACCAATACCCAAGACTGCAATTGATAAAGTTAAAGATATTATAGTTGATGATCCAAATATGAAAGTTACTATATTACCTGATCATCTTAAAGATACTTATCCTCATCATGAAACATCTGGAGGTTTCTTAACTGGATCCGCTATTGCTCGTGGAGTTAAATGTAAAGTAATTCAGATCGAACCATACGATGAATCTAATCTTAATCCCAATTCTTATAATCTTACAATCGGTAATGAAATTCTATATTGTAAATGTAGAAAGAGTTTTTGGGTAAATGGTAAACCTGCAATTGATTTAAAAGATCCAATTGAATATGAAAAAGATATAATTCCGGAAGATGGTATTATTCTTTACCCAGGTGAACTATATCTGATTCCAACAAAAGAGTCCATCGGATCTAACTACTATATTCCAATGATTACCGGAAGATCCTCTATGGGACGTGCCGGTATTTCAGTACATCAAGAAGCAGGATTTGGTGATATCGGTTATCATGGAAAATGGACACTTCAAGTAACAGTTACATACCCAACTAAGATTTACCCGAATATGAAAATGGCTCAGATGTATATGGTAGTTCCCGCTGGTCCTATTGATATTTTATACAATGGTAAGTATCAAGGAAGCGAATCAGCTCATGGTTCTGAAGCATATAAAGATTTTGAGTAATTTATTTTCACGTATATATTATACAAGTGAAAGCAGGAATCATCAACCTGTAAAATCCGTTCTATACAAAAGACAATATGATTCCGTAGAACGAATTTTATAAGGAGGTACAAGTTATGAGTAAGGATAACAAGTATTACGATGAGGAAATGCCCACGGTTTTAATCCGTAGGAAAACACCTTTGAACATGGTTTCAAAGGATGCATATGATAAGCTTTCAGCAGAATATGATATCTGCTTTGAAGATAATAAAAAGCTTCGAAAGAAAGTGAAGGATCAAAAAATAGTAATTGATCAAGCAATGGATACCCTTGGTATGTATCAGTCGTATATAGAGAAATGTAATCCCTACCTACCCTGGACAGAAGAAGGAAAGAAAGCAAAGAAATCAAGTCAAGTTTTTAAATCGGTAGAAGAGAAAAAGAAACCTGAGTTGAAGATCTTAAATTCGGATGGTGAAAATATTCTCGATCCGAATTATATTAAGAAGCGTCTTTCTCTTAAGAAGATTATTGAGGGTGCTGTTATTCAGGTTGATCCATTTGATAAGACAATTACTTTTGGTATTCACACTCGAGAAGTTGAACGATAAAATAGAAGAGAACAGTGGGCCGAAACCCACTGTTCTTTTTTTGTATGTTTAATCTTTTTTCTATAAATTCAACAAAGTAATAATGCATAATACGAATGTAAATCCTTTAAAGAAAGGGGTGTTGGTTGCATGTTTAGTGAACTCGCTGGTCTCTTAGCAAGCTTAGATGTCTCTAAGGGTCTAGCTGGAAATAGTGCGAAGTCGAAGGCTCGTAATATTCTGATGCGGGCTAATAAACAGAAGATTGGATCTATCTCTGCGTATAGTTCCAATTCTATTTTTTATTTCCCGACGATTGTTTCCGATCAGATGATGCCAAGTGAGCAAGCAATGATCATTCGTATGATTGAAAAGAACTATGCATCTTTCGTTGTAGCTTGTGTCAGTTTGCTTCCTGTTCATCATATCAGTGCAGATGACTCTGCTGCTATTACAAACTATCTTCAGATTTTCCATCAGAATATGGGAATGAAATCTGTAGATCCTAATGTGATGGCAAAGGTCTTTGGTTATGCTTCTAAAACTCTTCAGGAATCCACTGGCGTTTCTGAAGATGATTTTAAGGCTTTCCAGGATTTCCTGTATGAGTGCTGGCAGAAATCGAAAGAAACTAACCAGGATTATATCAAGATTGTTTCTGAGACTGTGTCTATTAACGACATGTTTACCAAGGATCCTATTGATCCCAGAACGAAGCTTCTTCAGGAACAGTTCAATCGTCAGAATGCAGAACTTGAAGAGTGGGGCTTCTTAGGTGAAGCCACTGCTGATATGTTCGATGATGACATGGACTTGACTGATGATGACTATGCTGATCTGGATGAAGAAGATCCCGATGATGAAGATGAAGATCCTGAGCTGAATAAGATGATTGATAGTATGCTTGGTGAAAATGCTTCTATGAATGAAGGTAATGTTCATCAGTCTATCAATGCTATCAAGTTCTCTCTGGAATCTGTATCTGAAAACAAGATTCTGTCTTGCCAGTCTCTTACCAAGCTGAATGCTATGGAAGGAAAGCTGAATAAGCTGAAGGGTAAATATGCTAAATATTTGAATCGATATAAAGCGAAAGTAAAAGAGAATGCAGAGGAAGGAACGAAGAAGTCCCTTGCTATTCGTTTCAACAATGCAGTGATCTCTAACCCGAAGGCTTTTATGCAGCAGTATGGTGAGTATATCAAGATCATTAATAAGAGACTCAAGATGATTGAGAAGCGTCGTAATACTCTCCGTGATCGCAAGGGTCTCTCTGAATCCGTTGAAGTGAATCCGCTGACTGATCTGACTCAGATGGATTTTGATGCAGTTGATTATTGTATTCGTTCTATTGATGAATGTATCACTGCAAAGGATGAAGATATCTTTATTCTTACTGAAGCAAAGGATGAAGATAACTATACTCGCATTAAAGTTAGTGAGAAGGAATCTCTTGAGAGCGATAGAGAGAAGCTTGCCGATGCTCGTGATTTGATCAATACCTATCAGAGTGATGCCGATAGTTATAAAGAGAAGATTCAGAAGCAGGATGCTGAGCTTAAAACTATCAAAGATGCTAAGGCTAAGTCTGCGAGACTTATGCCTAAGGATTCTGTAAGACCTTTTGAGCGTAGTGTATTTACTGATATGGATATGAAGAAAGCTAATGATGCTATTCCGATGTTTGCGAAAGCAACTATCTCCTTTGTCATTGATGATACTGGTGAAGTTATGAATCGTGATATTCTGATTGGTATCAAGGCTTATCTACATATTGCTCCTGCAGCTGAGTTGGTTACTGATATCTATAACTGCATTATCAATAAGAGAAAGTTCCTTCGTTTCGTAAAGTTTATTACTGGTGAAGAGAGATCTCTATCTGATCTGCTGTTTGGTATCAATGAGCTTAAGACCGATGCTCTTTCTAATAAGAGTGAATCTGGTCGTTGGAGAAGCGCATTCCGTTCTCGTAGACGCTGGTCTAAGATCTCCATTCCTAAGCTGATGAAAGAGTATACTCCCAATGGTACTCTGGTTATCACAATGAATGAGGTTAACTACCTGAAGGATCAGTATGGTATCGATATTATGCGTCCTGACCATGTCAAGATGCTGATGGATGCTGACTTCCTTCTTGGATTTGTTGTCATTGATCAAGCTAATGAGATGGTCTATGTCACCTACGATGGACACGGTTATGGATTCCAGCAGTATACATATAATATGCTGGAACGTGCCGCTGAAATTTCTCAACGCGAAATGATGCAGTTGTATCGTGCTTTTAAGAGTTAAGGAGGTGAAGTCAAACTATGATCAATTCTACATATGCTAATTTTCTGATCGAATGTGGTTTTGAGGTAAATAAGTCTGACTTCATTTACCTTAATGAAGCAAATCAAGTTCAGGTCACAGATGATGCACTCACTGGTATGATGAAGTTCATTACTGATAAATACAATAGTATTGATTTCAGTGAAATTGAAAAGTCTGCTGGTGATATTACTCGTTTCAAGTATACAAAAATGCTTGAAGATAATCTGGAGACACTTGATTCTATATATAAGAACGCATCTGTAACTGATCCTGGTGCAAAGAAGTATGTGGAAGTAATTCTTCATTGCCGCAGTGTCCTTAATTTCTTGGAAAGCAATCGTATGATGTTCTCTGCGCTGTTTAAGGCTGGCAATGGAATGATTCAGCTTCTGTATACTTCTCTGGTTGCTGGTATCATTTATTGTACTGGTATCCTGGTAAGTAATACGATTCGTTTCGTAACAACTGAGAAGGATACCGATTGTGAAGTTCTCTTTGATGAGATTCCAGGTACGATCAGACATTGCCATATTAAGAATATGGCATATGCTTATAATAGCTTGAGTAACTTTGAGAAGTATTTGAATGAATGCTACAAAGTTCAGATCCAGAAGCGTGGTATCAATGAAACTATTGGTACAGTTGCTTTTGTGATTGGCGGAGTTGTTGTAGGTATTAGTCTGATTCCCAATATCATTAATCTGATTCGTGAGATTATCTATTCTATCTATTGTAGCAGAACTAAGATTTCTGAAATGCTTGCTGTTCAGCAGGAACTTCTGAAGACTAATATCGAATCTTTGGAAGCTGGTCGTGGTAATAAGAAAGTTATTGCTCGTCAGAAGAAGATTGCCGAAAAGCTTGAGAAGTGGAAGAATCGGTTTGCTATGAAAGCTGATACTACGGATAATCTGAAACGTACTCAGATGAAGAAAGAAAATGAAACCCTTCGGATTGATAAGGATAGTCCTTTGATGAATCCGGATAATTCTACTTCTGGAATTCTGCTGTAAGAAAGGGGTATGTAGAATGTTTACTGATATCAGTCTCTGCCCCGGTGGAGCTATGATGTTCCATGAATCCGTCGCAGAGTTCGATCCAAATGTAGTGAGTGCTCCTGTCCAGAGTACTCCTGCTGATGAAGAAGTTACAGATGCTATCAAGACTGAACTCGTTAAAGTTGAAGCAGATAGAGGTACTGAAAACCAGTATTGTCCGATTGGTGCAGTTGCTGAGAAGCTGAGACCTTGCTATAATCTCGTCCAAGAATTAGCACGGACTCCTTTGAATCCTGATACCAATGAGGAAGCAATTGATACGTTGGAAAAGATTTCTTCTGGTGTATCCACTATCGCTGAAACTGTTAGAATGTGTTTGGTGAAGCAGAATGCTGTAATGAACTATACCATCACGAATCCTGAGTGGGCACTTGAGCCCCTCAGTGAGCATCTTGGTTGGTTTATCAAAAATTATAACAGAATCCTTGGTCAAGGTTATGGAGTATATACACGCAATATACTCACTTTCTCTCCCCTGGATTCTTATGCTGTAAATCGTGCTCTTAGTTTGTTTACATCTGCTGTTGAGAATCTCACTGTCGTTCCTTTTGATATTTCTCGACTCTATGATATTACGAACTATGATCGTAGTGCACGTATCTTTAGTAGTACCGAAGATATGATGAAATGTCTGTTTGAAGATAGAGATCGGTTCGATCGACTTGCAAAGATGGTTCAGGAATCTACTGATGTGGAAAGCCTGATCTATCGTTGCACGAGTCGTGACTACGGTCCTGTTAATGCATATGGTAATAGAGATGCTGTTGCATCTTTGGTCAATTATATTAGTCATATTCTTCGTTTAGTTAAATGCGGTTGTTATGATCTTCAGTGTGAGTTCAGTGATCCAGAAGCAAGTCTCCAGGGAATCATTCCTCGTATTCGTCCCCTGATGGTCGGTACAATCAATATTTTCTATATTGGTGCTATCAAGCTCTTCTCCAATGCAATCGAGCTTAAGAATGTCATGGAGAATCGTGAAGAGCTGAAACGGTTTATTGAAGTTACTAAGGAAGCTGTAAAGTGATCCAAACTATCAATATACCAGTATTTTCCTATAATAATAAACAATGATATAATACCCTGCTGGATATTACCCTATATCCTATACCCTAAAATAAAATTTCGTTTTCATGAAAACTTACATTGTAAGGAGGTACTTCCAACATGTTTGATTTTAACAAGCTGATGGCAATCTCCGAGTCCGCTACCGGTTTTGCCGGTGGTTCTATGGTTGATGAGATGCCTGAATACACCCTGGATGAGTGCATTAATACTCTGCCCATGGTGATTATGGAGTCCCAGATTGAGCATTTCGGTATTGTTGATCATCAGAATGAGATCATGGTCGAGGCCGCTATTGATGCTGCTTCTGGTATGCCCGTTGATTTCGAGTCTATGGTCGAGGCTGGTAAGAGCTCTTTCCGTGAGGGCTTTGAAAAGTTCCTGAATACTGTTAAGTCTTTCCTGGCTTCCATCATCGTGAAGATCAAGGCTCTGTGGGCTCGCCGTAAGGGTGATGCTACCAAGTTGATTGCCAAGTATGAGAAGAGCATGAATGACGCTAAGTGTAAAGAAGCTGGTCTGGTAATTAAGGGCTATGATTTTGATCATCCTGTTGATACCAAGGTCAAGAGTGATGTTCAGGAGATCATTGGCGGCCTCTATGGTCTGAAGGGTCTCTCCAATCCCAGTCTTAGTGAATCTGAGTTGAAGACCATTAAGGATAAGTCTCCTGCCACGGTAGCTATGGAGATTGCTTCTAAGATCACTGGTATTCAGATGGGTGACTCTGGTGATTGGACTCAGGCTATGCAGAAGAAACTGTTTGGTTATGAGGATGAGAAGCATGGCGGTAAGCATGAGATCAAGTATGGTGAGCATTGCTTTACCATTCAGAAGGTCAAGGAGATGCTGCTGGCTCACAATAACCTGCAGAACCTGCTGAATAACTACACTGTTATGGCTAAGGATGTTGATGTTCAGATTAAGAACGTTAAGAACCTGCAGAAGCATACTGAGGATAACGATGAGAACAAGAGTGTTCTGGCTTACTATGATGTCTTCATGAGCACTTATAAGAATGCTGCTACTGCTGTCAACAAGGTCAATGCTATGATGAAGCGCTATGTTGATGCTCAGTGGGTCCAGGCTTCTCAGATGTGGATCATGATGGCTCAGGCTTCCGGGGCTAAGACCGAGGAGAAGGCCGAGGAAGCTCCTGCTGAAGATAAGGCCCCCGAAGCCGAAGAAAAGTAAGAAGTTTAGGAGGTAACTAAAAATGCTTAATGTTTTTACGCTTGCTTCCAGCATCAATGAGTCTGTCAGCAATGCTGACCTGATGCTCGGTGAAGCTTATGAGTTTGCCGGTAATGTTGATGATGCTTCTTATGACTTCGCTTACCTGGCAATGCAGGAGGCCGTTGAGGCTGCTCATTTTGACTCTTCTGTGAACGAGATCATGGTTGAGGCTGCTATCGGTAATCCCGCTGGTATGGAAGCTCTGACTGAGGCTTCTATCAAAGAGATCTGGGGTAAGATCAAGGCCTTCTTCAAGAGAGTTTGGGAGTGGGTCAAGGGTCTGATCGCCAAGATCATCAACTATATCAAGGCTACTATTGCTAAGACCAAGGGTTATCAGAAGTCTGTTCTGAAGCGTGCTGAGAAACTGATGAAGGATGGTAAGTCCAAGTCTGTTAAGATTAACGCTTACGAGTATAACTATGATGCCGTTGCTGCTCTGGAAAGCAGAATTAGTGCTGTCTATGTCAAGAAGGCCAAGGGTCTGGATGATGCTTGTGATGAAGCTATGCAGTGCTCTGCTTTCGTTATGACTGATAGTGATAAGGTTGATGATATTGTTGATGAGCTGAAGAAAAAGACTGAAGCTACTAAGAATACCACCAAGAACATGAAGAACGCTGTTGCCGAAGAGGTCAATGTTGCTCTGTCTGTTGGTATTAGTGGTGATGATTACAATATCAATACTGTTCTTAATGAGTTTGCTAAGAAGTGCCGTGGTGAGAAGAAGGAAATGACTAGATCCGCAAGCGAGGTTAAGGGTCTGGTTGATAACTTCGATAAATACACCAAGCTCCTGAATGAGGGCACTAAGAACCTGCAGGCTTATGAGAAGCAGCTGAAGGATATCAATAATCGTATTGCTAGAGTTAAGGGTACTGGTGATTATAGAAGTGACCTGCGTTCTGTCCAGGATCAGGCTGATACTAAGGCTGTTGGTAAGGCTAAGATCCAGGCTGCTGCTTCTGCTAACCTGAATGCAACTTATACTATGTTCACTAGTTTGACTGCTCAGCTGAATGCTATGCTCAGCGGTGCTAACAGCACTCTGCGCACTCTGTGCAATGGTATGATCGCTAATGATATGACTATCATTAACAAGATCCTGGGTGGTAAGGATGCCAAGGCTAAGAAGGAGAAGGATGCTCCCGCTGCTGAGGAAGCACCTGCCGAGGCCTAAGTTAATATAGAATCGTAATGATTCTTTCATAGCGAAATTTTATGGGGGGGGGGGGCAATTTGCTCCCCTCCTGTTTTTATTTAGAATATGGAGGTACCTTCTATGTTTGATATTACAAGACTGATGCAGATCAGTGAATCTGCATCACTTTCTTTTACTAAAGTACAATCTCCGTATAATTCAATGTCATTGGAGGAAGCTTGTATGTTTAGTAGAGCAGCTTCTAGAATCTGAGATTGAATATCGTGATCTTATGGATGAGTGTGCTAATGATATGATTGATGCATATTATAATAGCACTCAAGGAATTGTTTTAACGGAAGCTGCTGAAGCTGAGCAGAAAGAAAAGACTGTTAGCTGGTTTACGAAAGTAAAAGAGTGGTTTGTTAATCTATTCAATCGTGTTATTGAATGGTTCAAAGCTCTTGGTTCTAAGATTGCTGGTTTATTTAAGAAATCTGGAAAGCAGGACAATAATACTAAACAGGATGCTAATGATAAGAATGATAAGCCAGAAGAGAAAAACGTTGAGAAAAATACTCAGCAGCCTTCTACTTCTAAAGAAGAACCAAAAGCACAGCCAGAAAATAAACCAGAACCAAAGAATCGTGACATTACTTTTACTATTAAGTATGCTAAAGGATTCAATATTACTAATTTATCTAAGATAAATGGGGTTACTGACGATATTGCTTCAGATGCTTTAGATATTATGCAAGAAACGTATACACTGATGCATGAACTTAAAGAAGTTAGTGGATCTGGATTTACGAATTCATATAGTGGTAGGTTAAGTGAACTTATTTCATCCTATACTACCGAAAAAGGTAAACGTGAAGAAAAAATTGCAGATAAGCTTTTGGGATATGTGAATGATGTTTTTGCGAGTAGTAAAAACTATTCAGACTATTCCAGAATATCTCAAAGATATTAAGAGTTCTATTGAAACTAAAGATGTAACTGTTTCTACTAATAACATTGATTCACAACACATAGATAAAACTATAACGCAATTGATTACAAGTGAATCTGGTGTAAAATTAGATATGGATTTAAATCGTAATAATAGCGATATAATGTTAACTACTATTAATAAATCTATATCGTATGCAGATAAAATGA
>ERZ1034873.760-NODE-760-length-15131-cov-63.877753_pt1 | contig 15131 bp, 26 predicted proteins | sample MGYA00520689_ERZ1034873 | MGnify/ENA primary metagenome ERZ1034873 (study PRJEB33766, sample SAMN09781722) | gut metagenome | biome: gut microbiome | host: Homo sapiens | place: Madagascar | study: EMG produced TPA metagenomics assembly of the PRJNA485056 data...
TTAAAAAAATCAATTTAAGATATTTATAAGTAGATATAAAAAAAATAGGCGTATAAAAAATATACGCCTATTAAATAATTAAATTTTAACAGTTATAATACCAGAGTCATAATTTAATTTCCAATTATATTTAAGATTAGTTCCTAAAACAGGAATAATATATTTTGTTTCTAATTCTTGTTTTTTTTCTTTAAATCTTTTACAATATTCATCATATTTATTTTGATAAACTTGGAAACTATCATTATTGATATTATATTTAGATTCAATACATTGAGTTAAAACAGAACTATGGCTATCTATTAATGCGCTTAAATTGCGTAATTCATTAATAAAATTAATATCTTGAATTTTAATTTCCATAATAATTATACCTTTTAAACTCTCTTAAAATTATATGGCGTTCCGCCTAAAACATTGTCTAGAATAGAAAAATCACTATTTAAAACACCATCTAATGCATCAATTTTATTGATTAGAGAATAAGTAAATTCAATGTCATCAGCTAATCCATTACGACGATACAAAAAACTTAGAGAAGAAACATAAATACCTTTACGAGTAGTATCTCTTATATCATCATATTTTTCAATAGCTTCAATAAAATTTTTTAAATTAGGAATAACTTCTTCTTTAAGAGCTCCAGTATGCAAATGATTTAGAGCAATTAAACGCTATTTCATATCTTTAATATGTTCTTCAGATAAAAAATAAACATTTAATTTTAATTTTTTATATTCGCGGAAAAATATTTCATCATTAGTAAGATATTCTCCTAATAGCATCATAGCTAATCTATTAAATAAAAAACCATTAGATACATCAGTTCCAATATCTAATAATTCTATTAGTTCTTTACATAAATTTTCACTAGCTGATTTATTAATTTGCAATTCAGTAAAATATTTAGTTAAAAGATATTCATTTTTAGTTAATACACTCATATTTAATCTCCATTAATCAGGTACTGTACTACTTGAGCTGGCGCTTCCACGGCATCCTTCTGCACACTGACTATCGCATCCACTTCCACATCTACCGCAAGAGCCGCTAGAATTAGTGCAAGTACTGTGACAGCTTCCAGTACAGAAACCACCACAACCACTATCACAGCCAGAACAACCGCTGCTATCGCCGCCACCGCCGCCTCCACTTCCATCACAACCACCACTACAACCACCATCACAATCACCACTACAACCACCGCTACATGTATTATAACATGTACCAGTGCAAGTCTAATAACATAGTCCAGTACAACTTGCAGCACAGTGAGTTCCTGCTTGATTAGTAACCGTTATAGGATCAGCTTTTAATATTGTAGTTAATGCCTATAATATTAAAATATTTTCTTTATTAAATAAATCTTTATATTTTATTAAAACATCTTCACTAACTTTAAGAGCTGAAATACTACTTTCTCCTAAAATTTTAGAAAGTTGGCTATCTTGAGTCCCAATAATAGCTTGTAATGGATTTTTATATTGGAAATAATCTTCAGTGGTAATTATTTCATCAGCGACTAGATTATGATACTTTCCACTTTTACTTCCATAAGCATCTTTAACACTTCCTGAATAACATCGACGATCGCATTCTGCAGCGATAGCATTTTTTAAATCATTAAAAACTTTTGGTGTTATATATTCATCAACCAATTCTTTCTCACCCCTTAGATATTTTTAATAACATTTCATATTCTTCTTCGGGTATAACTTCTAATGCCCATTTTTTTGGAATAGTTAATTCATATAAATTAACATTATTATTTTTTTGATGAGTTATATTCTATAAATAAGAGATTGCTAATACTCTTGCTTTATGAGTAATACAAATAAATGTTGCTTTTTTATCTGGAGTACCATATATTTCATAATTATAAGCAGAACATTCTCCGCAACCTGAAGCAATTGGGCAATAAAAACATTCATCTGTTGATTCAGTGCGTCGATTAATACAATCTAAACATTTTATTCGTTCTAATTCGATAGGGTTAACCCCTATTCCATCATTTAAATTTCCAATAGTATAAGGTATTTGATTATTTCCTAATGAATTTTCTGCATAGCGTTGGCAAGGAAAAATTTCACCCTTCCAATTAACAGCTATCATTAAACCCGTTCCACCACACCATTTAATTAAATGATCTTCTGGTAAAGCGTGACCAAAAGTTGGGTCTAAAATAGAGAGAAAAATTTTATCTTCTAAATTATTTTTTAATAAATAATCACTAATTTTTTTTAATTCATAATATAATGTAGTTGCATGATGAGGCTCCCAACCTTTTTCATAGGTGCAATTAAGATTAATATCTTGATAACCATTATTTATCATTTCGATAACAGCATCAGCTAAATAATTAACATTATCAGGGGCTATGGTTAATTTAGAGTTTCTATATCCATGATAATAATTAACATAATGATTCATTGCTGCCATTGCTCTATCATAAGTAGGATTTCCTTTTGTATCAATACGACATTTATCATGAAGTGTTTTATTCCCATCAATACTTATGTTTAATGATAAAACATCTTTATTTTTTTCAATAAATTTTTGCACTTTAGGGTCAAAATAAGCAAGTCCATTAGAAGAAATACTAATTCTAAAATTAGTGGCCCAAGGATGATGTAATTTAAAAGTCTATTCTCTAAAATAATCAACAATTTGGTCTATTAACTCTATTTCAAGGAATGGCTCTCCTCCAATAAAATCCAATATACATCCTAAGCAATTTTTAGAATCAATATAAGAATCAAAATTTTTTTCTCCAGATAATAAATAATCAATAAATGTTTTAGCCGTTTCAAAATTCATATGGTTAGAAGATTTATTATGCTAATAACAATATGTGCAACGCATAGAACAGTCTTCAGTTACTATAAATGTAATACTTTTTACAGTATGTTTAATATCTCGTTTTTCATCTGGAAATAATCGCTCTAAATAATGTCCATAATCATAAGTTTTTTTATACATTGTTTAGAGACTCCCTTCATAAAAACATAAATTTTCACTTTGATAAAAAATTTCCCAAGGTGATTTACGGTATTCTTCTGGAGTAAATTTATTAATAATTTCTTGTTTTAATAAATCATATTCAACAAATTTTTCAAGATATTCCTATTCATATTTTTTAAAATTTTCAGAATTATATAAATTATTATTAATCGCAAATGTTAATAAACTTTGATAAGATTTTACTTCATAATCTACTCTTTCTAAATATACAACTAATGCATGAGGTAATGAAATTTCTTTAAGAATTTTTTTTGCCATAAATTATACCCTTTCTCTAAATATATATATTTTATTATACTAAAATTATTAGCATTTGTCAAATTCAAAAAAAAATAAGTAATGTATTAAATACACTACTTATTTTACTTTATTCTGTTTTAGTGGATAGGAGCGTATCTCTCGCTATCCAGCTTCTCATACATCAGGTCCTGTGCGGTCTTGCCACTCAGGAGCATCTCGTAGATAACAGGACTCATACCAGAGACATAGGATACATTTGCTTCGTCGCGCATAGGAATGTTGTTCTGACGGGCCTGAACATTCCAGAACACCAGATGAGGCATAGCGTACCCATGGGCCGCCCACTTAGCACGCATCTTCTCAAACAGAGTGTCATTGACGCCACCACCGCCCCAAGAAGAGCGATAGGCGTTAGAAGATACGCAGTAGTTAAACTCCATATCACTAATCACAATCAGGTTCTGAGGAATCTCATCCTGAGTGCAATGATTAGCGATAGCAACATCCAACATCATATCAAATGCGCCTTCAATGTTGGTAGAATCACCCCAAGGAGCACGGCTGACACGATACACCTTATCGCAGAAATCCACACCCTCAACCTCGATGAAGTGAGGATTAGACTCGAAGGAGATAAAGTGATTCTGGAAGGGGCCCTTCGCCTTCTCAGCACAGTACATACCGAGAGAAATGGCCACATTAATGGGAGCAGAAGCTTCAGAGCCACACATAGAACCAGAGGTATCTACGATAGCCATACCATTAAAGGTCTTACCATTGAAATAATCAGCCAGATTATCCCAATACTTGTTGATCATCAGACGATCAGTATCGTCCAATGCAACGGTAGAACCCCCGTTACGTCTCATACGATTCAGAGCCTTATCAACAACCTCATAAGGATACAGAGCCTTAGCATTTACCTTAGTGGTAGCGTCCTTAGCAAAATCCTCATAGGTGCGGGCACCATTCTTCTCGCGCTCAATATCATGACGCGCAAATGCATTCTTATAAATCAGACCGGCACGAGAAGGAATCTTATCAAACTCAATTTCGTCCCAACGATTCTCAGACATAAGACGCTCAACAATATTGATGCGGGCGCGCAGGATAGACAAAGTCTTACGATACTGGCGAGAAGTCATACCCATATAGGTCTTAGTGATATGAGCCAGCTTGCGGGACTCCGCAGAACTAGTATTCTCAGACTTCAGCCACTTACCCAACAAGGAAGGGGTCTTGCACTGAACATCCAGAGCCAACTGACCCTTAATGAACTCAAATGCGTCCTTCTCCAAAGGAGTGCCAACGAACACATACAGGTCGTCCCAACGACCATACTCAGGAATATGCTGAATCATATCACGAACGGCGTCTGCATTATGCTTAGCCATATGCTTCATAACAGTACGGAAAAAACGGCGCTCACCCTGGCCTCCGCGAACATCACGCAGATAAAACAGGCACTTCATAGCATATACAGGATTCTCCTTATATGCCTTCTGGAACATCAAAATAACGTCCTCGTCAGAACGAGTACGCATAGCACCACCCAGTGCGAACATATCATACAGGTCAGTGCCAGTAGACTTGTGAGTTAATGCACCGTTTTCAGTGTAGGTGAAATTGGTAGCATTCTTCATAGCGTTCAGAAAATCACTCATAGTTTTACTCTCCTTTTTCTCTTTGACTCCTCTTGGACAAGAGGAAAATTTATAACATCTTTAACTTTCTATAAATATTATATTATATTTTTTAAAAAAAATCAAATAAGAATTATTCTTCAGAAACAAAAAAATAATCACAATTGGGAATAGATTTAATATAAGCTAAAACATCTTTATAATAACTGGAATTAAAATAATCATTTAAAATATAGATGTAATAAACTTGGTCAATTCCTAATTCTTTTGCTAATTTTTGGTATTGTTGGAGTTTAAATCCACATGTTTGGAGTTTTTCATCGGCGCTTCCAGCTGTTGCTTGAAACTTTTTCTCAAAAATAGTTAAAACACTATTTTCTTCATCAAGATAGGCTTCATCTGGTTCTAGCGCACGAGAAAATAAATACTGGCCTTCTAGCGCTTTTGCGCGTTCTTCTTTATCAGCCGGTAGCCCATTGCTTTTGCTTGGACGTACCATAGAGAGGGCATAATATTTCTTAGTTTTTTCAGTGTAATATTTTCCCAGTTCTTTTTTATGAAGAGGAATGCCAATAGCCTCTCCTTTGGTATGCTGTTCAAACAAAAGTCCAGTAGTAGTATTGCGAGAAGCGTGAGTCATAATTTTCTCCTTATTTAATCAATTCTTCGATAATTAAATCTTTTGGTAAAAAATCTTTGCACAAATAACAGCTACCAAATGATACGCCATCTTGTGTTTTAGTCATAGCTTCATCTTTATAATAGTTAATTCTTTTGTCAAATCCTAAATACTGAATATTTTGTAAATAGGGAAAACGAGCTTGTCCTTGTAGCGAAGGAATTGGCAAGAGCATCGCATAAGGTTTATTCAATTCATACAATCTTTTCAAAATATCATCTTTCTGAGAAAATGGTGGATTAGAAATAATTATATCATAATTATCTGGCTCATAATAGAAAAAATTTTTATCATCATCAATATGAGTATAAATAATTTTCACATATGGAAGAGTAGATAATGTTTTAACATAATAACTAAATTCTTTATCAAATGGACACCAAATAGTCAGAGGATTATTTTGATTAAAATTATGTTTCTAAGCATATAGTGCAATATATTTTAATAGAGGTTTAACTGCATATTCAGGAGTAAATACTTCATCAGAAGCCTTATCTGTTTTAGCAGTTAAATAACCTTTATTTAATGGCATAATAATTCACTCCTTTATCATTATAAATATATTATAATATATTTTTTTATAAAAATCAAATAAGGGATAGTATTTCTACTATCCCTAAATCTTTTATTATCTATTGGAGGTAGGGGTCGGAGTCGAACCGACAGGCACCAGCTTTGCAGGCTGTTCTCTAACCATTGGAGTTCCCTACCATGGTGGAGGGCCCGATATTATAGTGGGCGGGCCTCCCGTTGCCCCACTCCATATATCTAATTAGGGAAGATATGCACAACCCTTAATCTTTTTCAAGATTGATAGACCTTCTTACCGTTATCAACGTTGATATATGAATTGTCGTCTCAAATTTTCTAAATTGAAAGGGATTAGGTGCCGTATTCACCTATGGTGCCCCAGGGGGGATTCGAACCCCCGACAGACGGCTTATGGTGGAGAAGGCAAGATTCGAACTTGCATTCGCGTTTTCTACCAATTGAATTACTTCCCCAAAGGCCGCTACTCTACCAGCTGAGTTACTGGAGCAAGTCGCTGGAAAAAATTTACCAAAACTGGAAAAAAATTGGAAATACACGTGAGAAAAAAAAACAAGGCACGTTGATTTTAAAAATTTCTAGCATTAATTGTAATCATCTAATAATTGCTGTTTGTGCCTTTACCTATTCAATAAATAACCTGCCGTTCTTCATTGCTTTCGAATGTTTTATCGATAATCGCTACATTCCTACCGGCTATGACCTCCTAAGAAGGCAAGTAAAAAAAGACTCACTGAACGTTATCGTTCTCAAATTGACAATGGTAATTTCCGAGAGCCCCATCATCGCATTTACACTTAGATAATTCTTCATGAGCCGTAAAGAGCTATTATTTGATAGCATTATCCTTTTTTAGTAGAAATAACTTTCTAATAAAAATTTGCTGCACGGCTCTCAATATTATATGAACAGTCCCATTAAAGGGAATGGAGCAAGATACCAGACTCGAACTGGCCCCGTCTGCTTACCTTCCAATGCTTCACAACTTACTTAAAACCTCTTTAGCCTCATAATCTTCAATAAACGACCAATTAGATTGATTAGGTTGTTTTAAATGAAGTCTTTTTTCGGAAGAACACTCATTTACTGGAACTAAATATACTTTATGATTCCAATAAGTAGCAAAATAATCAATTTCATCTAAACCATAAGAACGAGATTTATGTGTAATTGAATTTTTTGTTGTGCTCCTACAATTAAAAGTGATTGAATTTTCAGTTGCTTGTCTTGCTGTTTTTACTTGTAATCGCAATAATTTATGATTGACATCAACAATTAAATCATATCTACTATCTTGGCATAAGGGTTGAGAAACATTATACCCCAATGATAACAAATATGCTGCGACATACATTTCAGTCGTAATACCTTTTTGTTGTGTTGTTAAATTCATAATATTATTTTAAATTGCGAAGTTCGGAAGGAAGGCAGATATGCTAGCCACTAACACCAATCCTGCGATTAAAGCATTTTCTTTATGAAGTTGAAAATGCCAAACAGTCTTACCTTTGGGGATAGGGATTTAAAGAAAAGGCTTTGAAAGTTCTTTAACTTTCTATATATATTATACAAAAATTTTTTGAAAATGTCAAATTATTTGTTTTTATAATATTTACGGTATTCTTTACGAGTCTGTTCTCGTGTAGGATACGGTTCATACCAGCCATTAATCTGACGCGAATACCATTGGTCTACCATAAACTTATAATATGTTTCAAAATCAGGCGCAATAGTACAAAAATCGCAAATATTCCATGATTGATATGCTTTGCGATATGATTTATAATTCAATTTATCATCAGAATTTTTTAAACGCTGTCTAACTACTCGGTTAGCATAACGTTTCAAATCTTTGGATTTCTTGTCTCCACAATAAGGGGTTTTCTTATACGAACGAGAAATAATAATCACTCCTTTATTATGATAAATGGTGCCGCTGACCGGACTTGAACCGGTACGACTTTAGGGTCGGCAGATTTTAAGTCTGCTGTGTCTGCCATTCCACCACAGCGGCATACAACAAGGCTCTAAATATGTAAGAAAAATTTTTCAAGCAATTTTTCGAGATTGTTTTTATAAAACACAAATTTGCTGCGTGAGCCTTTATTCATTTTCTATATATATTATATTATATTTTTTTAAATTTGTCAAACAAGACTCTTTTATTTGGTTCCACCGCGTTTGACCACTTCGCTACCGACCCATATGGTGGGCCAGGGTAGATTCGAACTACCGAACCAATTAAGGAGTGGATTTACTATCCAGTTTTTGCTGTTCAAGTCTTTATATATATATTATATATTATTTTTTAATAAAAATCAAATATTTTCTTTCAAGTCAGCGCACATTGCTTCGATTTTAATCAAATCAGATTTTTTCCAGTTAATTGACCGATTATAATTTTTAGCGATTCTGCGATGACCTTTATTCCGCGTTTTTTCAGAACACCAAGGGCACGAACAATGAATTTTATTTTTTGAATATTGATGGAGATTATTATAATAATCGGGATTCTCACTCCAACAATAAACATTTCGTACAATTTGACGCTTTCTTAATGCTTTCCTCTTGGATACATCACGATTATAGGCTCTTGATAATGGTTTATTTTCCATAATCTTTCTCCTATCTTTATTTTCTATATATATTATATTATATTTTTTTGAAAATGTCAATTTTTTTATTATTGGCCTAAGATATTTAAATCATTTATATTTTTTTTTAAATTTATAAAAGATATAAAGGAGTTGTTAAATAAATGGCAGAAAAAAAAGTTGTAGGATTATAGAATCTTAAAGATTTTTATACACAGCTAAAAGAAAAATTTGCATTAAAAAATGACGGGAATAAAAAAGTTTTATACACAGATTCTATAAATGATGATCCTATTAGTTATACTAAAACAGAAATAAATGAAAAATTAGAATTAATAAATGGAAATTCGAATTCGGGAGGAGGAGGGAATCCTCTATTATTTATAAATACTACAGGTAATACAAATGAAATTTTTAATATCATTCAAGATAGTATGGATAATAAAATAATTAAAAGACGGATTAGCGAAACAGATGATTCTGCAGAATTATTAGATGCTATCTTCCTTAGCCCTAGTCAAGCTGTATTTTCTCGATTTTATCCATAGCAAGCTAAAAAACATGATAATAACAATCCAGAATGGAATCCTAATACTTATAATTTAGGGAATTTATCAACATTAAATAAAAATACTACTGGGAATCCTACTTGGAAATTTTCTAGTATTGAAGTAGTAAATGCGCAAGATAGTATTGATAAAATTAAAGAATTAGATACAAAAATTGCTACATTAGAATATGAAATTTCTCAATTAAAAACAAAAATTTCTAAATTAGAATCTAAACCTCATTTTACCAAAGCTCAAATTGAAAAAATTATTGCAGATTATAATACAGCTCATCCGCAAGGATAAAAAAATGGTGATATATAATATAAATATATATCACCATTTTTTTTTATTTGGCGCCGGGAGTGGGATTCGAACCCACGGGAGTAATTAGCTCACACAAGTTTTCAAGACTAGGCGCTTATGACCGCTTGCGCACCCCGGCATATGGGGTATTAAACCCCGTTTATATTACATTTCCTGTTCGAGACAAATGACTTCATTCTTCGCGAACTCAGCATCTCTGGACGCATCATTGAAATAAGTTCGCATACGCTTGTAATAGGCCTCAGCCGCATCCAACTGACGGAGCGCATCACCCATTTTCTTTTCTGCGCGCTTCACGCGCTTATCAGCCACCTTGGCATTACACCGAGCTGCTGCGAGCTTCTTACCATTGTCCTCAGAAAAATTATCACGAGGATCGCACTTGGCATAGCCCTTTACAGTTCTACCAGCATAGGTAGAAACTGCGGAAACCGTCTTCTTACCATTCTTGTCATAATAGATAAAATACTTATACTTATCCAGAGAATACTTCATAATAATACACCTTTTTCTCAAAAAAATAGCGAATGAGGGTCATACCACTCGCTTATAGGCCCATATTAATTTATATACCGCACTAAATCTCTAATAGAGCAAGTTAGCTAAACTTATGACCACGGCCATCCGTGCGGATATTATGGAGCCGGATGACGGATTCGAACCCCCGACCTATCGCTTTGTTAGCCAATATTTATCCTTTAATTAATCCAATTTGTTTGGGAAGCTCATAATCTACTGCATAACTAATTCCCACCCTTTGTCCATTTTTAGGAGGTATAAATCGAAGTTTTTTTGCTATTGAGCATTCATTCACTGGAACTAAATAACACATATCATTCCAATAAGTGCAAAAATAGTCTATTTCATTTGCAGTATAACGACGCTGTAAATTAGAATGAGTATTACTCCTTGAACTACGACAAGGAAATTCAATTACTCCAGAGTCTATTTCTCGTGAAGTTTTACATTGCACTCTAATTAATTTACCATTAATATCTGCTATAAAATCATACCTCGAATTTTCCCCATAAGGAATACTACATTGATAACCTAACTCATAAAATGCACTAATACATTTTAATTCAGTTAAATTACCTTTTTGTTTTGGCGTCAAATTCATTTTTATAAATTTGGCTAACAAGGCGATTGCACTACCACTGTGCTAATCCGGCATTTATATTTAAATTTTCTAAAACCATTTTTAATTTTGATTTTCGATTCTTACGCTCGCTCTCGCCCGGAAGCGCACTTATAAACAAAAAATCCCTGTTATTAATAATGTCATTGCTTACTTCATAACCACTAAAGCGCACCTTGTGTTATGCTACCTACCTGTTAACCATCAGCTACTTCACTATTAATAACAGAAAAATTCTGCCCAATAAAACTTATGTATTATGTTTGGCAGGTGAATAGGACACTTTACACTCATTTTATTGACAAATCATTAACGTACTCCAAACAGCTAATAATCATTAAACTATACCCTATAACTCACCTTGTCATTTCGACACAAGGGCCCGCCCTCGCTATTATAACTTTATGCTTGGGAACTCATAGGTAATCAAATATCCAACACACGCTCTCGGTGTATTGCCACTTGATGGGATTTCACCTTTATAACCTACTGGTGGGCCGGGGTGGGCTCGAACCACCGCTGTCCAGAGGAACCGGATTTACAGTCCGGGGCGATACCAACTACGCTCTACCGACCCAAATATTCGATTTTGTTTAAGGTAAATCGAGAACCTTGATGGTGTGTCTCTCGACCAAAAATCTACCTCGCGACCGCAGACTACTCTTTAAATGATGGGCACTTCAAACCCTACATTCCATCTAGCGAAGACTTATCAATGGTTTGTATACATATTGCTCCGCTTCTGGCACCGGCTCTCGGATTCGAACCGAGTCGACCTGATTTAGAGTCAGGCGGGCTACCATTACTCCAAGCCGGAATGTCTGACAAGGCTCTAATGAACAACCCAAGTTGAATCTTCATTCCTAAAATTTGCTGGATAAGCCTTTAATTTATATATTTATTATACAATAAATTTTTTAAAATGTCAAATTACTTCATCTTACGCAAATTACGCTCGGCCTTACGAATCAGATTGGCATTGACAACCTCACCCTTAGCCTTCAGTTTTGTGATACGATACTCATAATGTTCCTTGGTGCGAAAATTCATATTACTCTCCTTATCTAAAACCTACTTTATCATACATTGGAGCATAACTCTTAATATGCTTATGAGTTAAAACGCCCAATAATTTTTCATTTCCATCTACCTCTTGGATATAGATCTGAGAACTATCTTTAGAAACAGCAGAACGACCTCGCGGATAAGTTAAAGATTTAGCGCATTTTTCCAATTGATTCATATCAATTGTGCTAATTTCCATTCGACCGCGGCTACCAATAATTGTAAAAACAGGTAAACCATTTTTCAATTTAGGTTTCGCATCAAAAATTTTACCGCACCAATTCATATGATATTCTTCGTGAATATCAGTAATGATTAAATGGGTTTTTACCGCGACTTCTTCCATTTTTACCTCTGTTTAAATGAATTAAAAAAATTCATTACATCATCATTCATTTCCATCGTGTTAATATCTTCACTCCGAGGAGCAGGTTTTGATTGATGATATGGATTTTGTTCTTTCCAACAACTCAGAAAATGTTTTGCCACACCTTCTTCTGTTGAAAATTCTCTATTACAAGTTGGACAAATATACATATTCTTCCTCACTTATTTCTGGTCCGGAGCGGGTTATCTGCGTCATCTAGACCCATTTTTTAAATCCTCATATATTCGTTCAGAGCAGCAAATTCTTAATTAAATATATGATTTAGCAGAACTCCGGTGGCACGGCCGGCTGGACTCGAACCAGCAGATGCAGGAGTCAGGGCGAGAAAATGAGACTTGCACTCATACTACCAATCATTCCGGTTGGCGTCCTACTAACAGAACTTATATTATGCTACTTAACCCATCACATAATATAACCCATTTAAACGATTTCTCGAAAGTCCTGTGCCTTACCTGTTTGGCGACGGCCGTATACTAAATTGTGCGTCTATTGGCTCTCCCGATTCTCCAAGCCAAAATTTCTCTCTATAAAACCGTATCATTTTATTTTATGGTATGACTAAGAGATATAGTTAATTTATTTATCGTACTTTTACTATCATAGACGCGGGAACGAAATTTTGGACATTTTAATATTCTTGAACTAAATTTCGTTAAGCCCAAGACCCCTAAGTATGAATAAATTGATTATCAGTCAATCGCGTAAACCATTTCCGCCATAAACGCCAATGCGTTCAACAGGATTTGAACCTGTAATTCTTCATTAGAAGAGTTTGCTGCAAGGGTCTTTATATTAAATTATATCTTCATCTTCGGGGTCATAAATCTCAACCCCAAAATAAATTGTAGCATTATTGGGAGTTTTTATCATTCGATGAATAAATTGGAGTTCAATAAGTCCTTTTTCGCAATCTTCAACATCTTGTTTTAATTCTTTATTTGTTTGTTGGATTTGACCATAAATGTCGAAAAATTCATCTTTTGAACATAGCCGATACTGAATTGCAACTTGCTCATCATTATCTCTCATTGTTTTTTGATAAGCATCTCTCGCTGCTTTCAATTCTTCAATAGCATTTACTATTTTTGAATCAGTCAAACGAGTAATTTGCTCATAAGGAGCAGAATCAAATGCCTTATAAACCACGCGGTTGCGAGAAAAACTTGCGATTTGTTGATATTGATCTTTGCCAGTCCTAATAAAAAAATTAAGATATTGAGACATTTTTATCTACTCCTTATGATTTGACCTATAATGCCGTAGCTATTATAAGTATGAACTGGTGGGCGATAACGGACTCGAACCGCTGACCCTCTGAATGTAAGTCAGATGCGCTACCAGCTGCGCCAATCGCCCGCATAACGGAGTCAAAAACTACCTCTCCGCAATGTGGCTACAAACCCACGGTTTATAATATGTAGGGAATATTAATATAAAACGATATCAAATGCAAAAGAAAATGGTATCCCGTCGAGGATTCGAACCCCGATTATGTGGTCCGTAGCCACAGGTCTTATCCATTGGACTAACGGGACTTAGTTATACTTAGAAACGGGGAACAGAATTCTGCCTTTTTCCATTTCCTTACGAGAAATATACTGAACATCGCCCACAGTGCCATTCTTGATAGGAGCAAGGAAAATCACTTCATCGGTCTTATCACCATAATGAAATGCATTGCCCACAACCTTGTAGACATTGTTATCAAGGTCAGCATAGCGAGAACCAAAATTAATTTCCATTTTTTAAATCCCTTTCTTAATTTTCTATATATATTATAATATATTTTTTATAAAAAATCAATTAAAGATTTCTATTCTCGATGGTCCGAGTGGCGAGACTCAAACTCACGACCTCAGCATCCCAAATGCCGCGTTCTATCAACTGAACTACACCCGGATATTGAAGGAAGATTTTCTCCTTCCTTCATCTTATATAAATATTATATTATATTTTTTTAAAATTGTCAATATAATTACAAATTAAACTGCCAATTGAATTTCCAATAATACAAATAATAATAAAAATTAAAGCATCAATAGTAAATTCACGACTTGCAATTATATAATACATATTAGCAATACAGTGATTAAAATCACATATAATAAATGTAGGAATGCATAATAAAATTCCAATTATACTATTATGTTTCTTAAATATATCAACTGCATAATAAATGAGAATGCCACAACCAATAGATAACCATAATGTTAAATACCAAGGTTGATTGATTTTTGTAATAATAGTCGTTGTTTGTGGAATAATACCTACACAAAATACACCAATTAAATTGCCAATTAAATAAATTAAACAATTTTTAAAATCATTTAATGATTTAATATATCCAATTTTACCAGTATATAAATTATATTGCTAATAACAAATAATTAATAGTCCAGTAGAAAAAAGAAATGCTCCTAAATAAGGAACACTAATACTTAAATTAACTAGACCAGCAATACCGATTAAAACACCGGCCATTATAGCTTTTAACATATTATATCCCTTGTAATTGATTATATTGTTTTTCCAAATAGTTTTCATCTTTTAAATTATTTAAATTAGTTATATCTAAACTAAATTTATAAGGTAAAAAACTATGATTTAAAAATTCTTGATATCCATTTTCATATGAGTTAGATTGCAAATAATAACAATGATTTTCTTCCTATTCATAAGGAGAAAATTTATTATACAATTTATTCATTGTGTTATAATTATTATTATTAGCATTTTTTAAATAATAAAAATTACATTTGGAAAAAATAGATTGCTTTTGAATCTAATTAATATAATCATTTAATGTATTAAATGATAAATTATTTGGAATATAAATATAAATATCTAATAAACCATTTAAATATTTTATACTTAAACTTAATTTATTAAATAAACCAGGCATATCTCCAAACGATTTTCTCATAATAGGATAATGC
>ERZ1034873.762-NODE-762-length-15110-cov-6.200797_pt1 | contig 15110 bp, 15 predicted proteins | sample MGYA00520689_ERZ1034873 | MGnify/ENA primary metagenome ERZ1034873 (study PRJEB33766, sample SAMN09781722) | gut metagenome | biome: gut microbiome | host: Homo sapiens | place: Madagascar | study: EMG produced TPA metagenomics assembly of the PRJNA485056 data set...
TTTGTGAATATTTTTATATATTAGTCTAACTTATCAATATATTTTTTTATCAACTGACACTTATACTACATTGACACACACATTTTTTTTTGCTATTATAGAGAAACTAATATACTTTTTTAACAAACATTTATACAAGGAAAGCGAGGAAAATAAAAATGGGAACAATTATCGGTGAAGGAATTACTTTTGATGATGTGCTTTTGGTTCCACAGTATTCAGAAGTAACTCCGAACATGATTAATTTAACGACACACCTTACCAAAAAGGTCGTGCTCAATATCCCTATGATGAGTGCTGCAATGGATACTGTCACAGAGCACAGAATGGCCATTGCCATGGCAAGACAGGGTGGTATCGGTATTATCCACAAAAATATGTCCATCCAGGCTCAGGCAGATGAAGTCGACAAGGTAAAACGTTCAGAAAACGGTGTTATCACAGACCCATTTTTCCTTTCTCCAAGCCATACACTGCAGGATGCTGAAGACTTGATGCGCAAATTCCGCATTTCCGGTGTTCCGATCTGCGAGAATAACAAGCTCGTCGGCATCATCACGAACCGTGACTTAAAGTTCGAGACAGATTTTTCCAAGAAGATCAGTGAAAGTATGACTTCCGAAGGTCTTATCACTGCTCCTGAAGGCATTACCTTAGAAGAGGCAAAAAAGATTCTTGCCAAGGCGAGAAAAGAAAAGCTGCCGATCGTCGACAAAGATTTTCATCTGAAGGGACTTATCACCATCAAGGATATCGAAAAACAGATCAAGTATCCGCTCTCCGCAAAGGATGAGCAGGGTCGTCTGCTTTGCGGTGCAGGTGTCGGCATTACCGGCAACATGATGGAACGTGTGGAAGCTCTCGTAAAGGCTCACGTAGATGTCATTGTTGTGGATTCCGCTCACGGACATTCCAGAAATATCCTTGAGGCTGTCAAGAAGATCAAGACTGCTTATCCGGATCTGCAGGTCATTGCAGGTAACGTGGCTACCGGAGAGGCAACACGCGACTTAATCGCAGCCGGCGCTGATGCAGTAAAAGTCGGCATCGGTCCTGGTTCCATCTGTACCACCCGTATCGTTGCAGGTATCGGTGTTCCGCAGATCACTGCTATCATGGACTGCTATAAGGTTGCAAAAGAAGCCGGTATTCCGATCATCGCCGACGGCGGTATCAAATACTCCGGCGATATGACAAAAGCTCTCGCAGCCGGCGCAAATGTCTGCATGATGGGAAGTATCTTTGCCGGATGTGATGAGGCTCCTGGAACTTTCGAGCTGTATCAGGGAAGAAAATACAAGGTTTACCGCGGCATGGGTTCTCTTGCAGCTATGGAGAACGGCAGCAAAGACCGCTACTTCCAGGAAGGTGCCAAGAAGCTGGTACCGGAAGGCGTCGAAGGCCGTGTGGCTTACAAGGGCAATGTGGAGGACACTGTTTTCCAGCTGGTCGGCGGTATCCGTTCCGGTATGGGTTACTGTGGCTGCCCGACGATCGAGGATCTCAAGGAAAAGAGCAAGTTCGTAAAAATCTCCGCTGCTGCTCTTCGTGAGAGTCATCCGCATGACATCCACATCACAAAGGAAGCTCCAAACTACAGTATTGACGAATAGACATTTTCTTTATATAATGTCATTTATATTACACTTTTGTATTCCGGCGCCCTGTGTGCCGGAATACTATTAACCAAAGGCATGGCACATACATCTGTGCGCATCCTGCTATTTAATGAGGTGAACATACTTGGATTCAAGTGACATATTTCAAATAATTTTCTTAGTGCTCTTACTTATGCTCTCTGCATTCTTTTCATCCGCAGAGACGGCTTTAATTACCGTCAATCGCATCCGGATGCGTACCCTGGCAGAAGACGGGAACAAACGCGCTGCCACAGTTCTTCGCATCACAGATAATTCCGGGAAAATGCTTTCTGCAATCTTAATCGGTAATAACATCGTGAATCTGTCGGCATCCTCGCTCGCGACTTCTCTGGCAATCAAGATCTGGGGCAGTGTAGGTGCAGGTATTGCAACCGGCATCCTTACCGTACTCATTTTGATTTTTGGCGAAATCTCGCCGAAGACACTGGCGACGGTCAATTCCGAGAAACTGGCTCTCACCTATGCAAATGTGATTGAGGTACTGATGAAAATTCTGACTCCGGTCATTTTTATCATCAATAAGCTTGCCAACCGCATCTGCAAATTATTCGGCGTTGATCCGAATGCCGATACCCAGAAGATGACCGAGGAAGAACTGCGCACAATCGTGGATGTCAGCAAGGAATCCGGCGTCATCGAGTCTGAAGAACACACCATGATTAACAATGTGTTTGATTTTGGCGATGCACAGGCCAAAGAAGTCATGATTCCGAGAATCGATATGACCTTTGCGCAAGTAGACAGTTCCTACGATGAGCTGATTCAGATTTTTCAGGAGGATAAGTTTACCCGGCTGCCAGTCTATGAAGATACGACCGACAACGTGATCGGTATCCTCAATATGAAAGATCTGCTTCTCTGTCACGACAAGGATCATTTTTCTGTTCGTGATATTATGCGTGAACCGTATTTTACATACGAGCACAAGAACACTGCAGAATTGTTTATGGAAATGCGTAAGTCCTCTATCTCACTTGCTATTGTTCTGGATGAGTATGGTGCTACTGCGGGTCTGATCACGCTGGAAGATCTTCTGGAAGAGATTGTTGGTGAAATCCGTGATGAGTACGATACTGACGAAGAAGATCCGATTGTCCAGCTTAGCGACCGTGAATACATGGTTCTCGGCTCCACCAACCTGGAAGATCTCTGTGATGAGATCGGCTTGAATTTTACATCCGAGGATTATGATACGATTGGCGGCTACCTCATCGGTCTGCTGGATCACCTTCCGGAAAAGAACGAAGTGATTATTACCGATGATGATGTGTTGCTTCGTGTGGAACAGATGGATAAAAACCGGATTGAAAAGATCTATATCAAGAAGCCGGAAGCTCCGGTCTCAGATGCAGAAGAACACACATAAGGGCTGTCCGTAATCAACAAGAATATATTAGGGAACATCCTCTCCGCTCTTCCTCACAGAAGAATGAAAGAGTTGCAGCCGGCAGGCAGGAAACGCCTGCCGGCTGTTTTTTATTTTCATCTTACACAATTTGGCACAAGATACCGATCATACATTTCCTGTAATGCTCCGGCTTCTCTGCTGTCTCCGAATCCGTGCGCATCCACATATTCGCGGATCTTCCGGCGCGTCTCACCGTTAATCATATAGGTTTCAACCGGTGCATCATTTTCCAGATTTCCAAACGCCGTCCGAAGTGCAGACACGTACGCAGTATCCGTCTTCCAGATCGAATCATCCAAAAGCCCTCCCCGTTCATAAGAACTTCCGTAATATTTTTCATCAATAAAGCGTGTTGTTCTCTCCGTTCGTACATCTGCAGGCGTTGTATCCACCACATAAACCGTGATGCGCTTATAATACGTGCTTCCGGCACTGTCAACTACTGTAAGATTTTCCGTGCAGCTTCCCTCATGCAGGAACTGTGTAAAATCCGATGCCTGGTAATCTGGAATCGAAAAAGATGTACCATTTTCATGAAATCCCGGTTCGATCGGACTGCCATCTTCACGATCCGATGCAGTCGCATGGCTTAAAATCTCACTATCTGTAATAAAACCCTGCTGCGCCTGATTTAAAGTGTAATACAGATTTGTTGCTGTAATCCAGGGACAATCATCCCACGCCGCATATACAGTCACTACAGCGCCGTCTGTGTCTGTCACTCCAGCCGTTTCTACAAGTTGCGCCACAGTTATCTCCTGTCCCGGCAGCCACTGCGGAACAAAGTTTTCTTTTTCATCCTCCAACACCCATCCGGTATATACAGACGCATATGCCTTTTGATCCGCCGCAGGTTCTTCCTCCGCCGTTTCCAATTCTGCTTCTGCTTCCGGTTCCGGTTCTTCCTGTCTTTCCAATTCTTCCAGATTCTCTGTTTCCTCCAAAGTTTCCAGATTCTCCGATTCCTTTAAAGCTTCCGGATTCTCCGATTCCTTCAAAGCTTCCAAATTCTCCGATTCCTCCAAAGCTTCCAGATTCTCCGATTCCTTCAAAGCTTCCGGATCATCTGTATTATCCATTTCCAAACTGACCGCATGAAGATCAATGTCTCCGCGCAACACATCATCTGTTATATTGTTTCCATCCAGCGTATATTTCACGTATGCTCCGGATGCATCCGGCAGCATAACATTTTCATCATACGCCACTGTTACATCATCAAGATGCATTACCTCCGCTCCACTATTCGGATCAAAATGCAGCGTATAGGTATTTGCCTCTGCATCTGCTGTCATATCTACATCCCGTGCAGGCATTGTAAACGTGTACTGCTTTGTCTGCGTATCGTATGTACCTGTCCAGGTGCCCCAGTGATAGCCACGCGAAACAGCTGCATCAATCGTTACCGTTGTTCCGCATGCATATTCTCCGGCTCCGCTTACACTCTCTATACCATTCCCGGCATACAGTGTGACTTTATAATAATTTACCTGCCACATTGCAGTAAGCGTATCTGTTTTTCCAGATGCATCACCAAACGTATACGTCTTCCCGAAAAGTGCTCCATTCATAGGATTCGATTTCGCCCATCCTTTAAACGTATAGCCCGGCATTACCGGATCAGGAATCTCTTTTGTGGTTCCATATTCCTGTGTAAATGTCTGTACACTGCCACTTCCATTCCATGTTCCTCCATTTGGATTTATCACAAGCGTTGACTTATCTTCTGACCACGTTGCTGTAAGCGTATCCGTAATTCCCGCTGTTGTTCCAAACGTATATGTGCCATCTGCCAGATTTCCATAAAAAGCATCTGATTTTGTCCATCCTTTAAAAGTGTGCCCCACCCATGTTGGATTCGGGATGGTTTTCGTTGTGTTCTGGTTCTGGGTAAATGTCTGTACCGCGGTACTTCCATTCCATGTACCACCATTCGGATTGACGGTAAGACTAGACATTTTTACGTCTTCCGCTTTGATCCAATGTGCGAATGCAGTTACGTTGCCGTTAGTATAATTCCATTTCCCATTCTGCCAGAAAGAACCTTCCACAGCATGTCCGTCCTTGTCCCAGACCATCTCTCCATGATCTCGTCCGTTCTCCGTGTTGCCTGCATCAATATACCAGCCATCAAACACAAAGCCATCCCGTTTCGGCACCGTTCTTGAGATGTCATCATAATAATTCTTGCCATACTCCGCATAAAAAGAAGTTACATTCGTCCAGCTGTTGGTATTGATATAATCATAAAGTTCGCCCCAGTTTGCATCAAGTACCACCCAGGAGCTGGGAACCCAGTGCGCATAAACGGTTGCACCTTCTGACCGGTCCCATTTACCATCATACCAATACCCGGTATCATTCACCCTATAGCCATTCACATCATAAACCTGTACGCCACCATTCCAGTCTGTGTACCATCCGGCAAAGATATAACCGTCACGCTTCGGCTGCAGTCCTCCGATATTGTCATAGGTATTCGTCTGGTACTGCACCGGAAAATGTGTAATGTTCGTCCACCCGGTTCCCTGCGGATAGTCATAGAGTTCGCCCCAGTTCGCATCAGCGGTCACGGTATATTCATTCGGAACCAGACTCAAAACAACCTCCGACTGCTCCGCCTCACATACCGTCCGTTCAGGGTGCAAATCATCTACAAGACGTGTTCCCGACAGGAACATCAGATCACAGTTCATCGTCATTTCCGTTCCGGTAAAACTAGATTCATTGGAAATACGGCTGAAATCTCCACGATTATACTCTTTCGTGTTATCCCAATATCCGCTATCTCCTCCTGTTGGAACCCATACTTCAGCTTTTCCGTACAAGTTTTCCCAAAGTTTATTGAAATTAAATCGGTTGTCCGATTTCAACGCATTATCTCTGGATGATGCATAATAATCAGAAACGGTTCCGTCGCTGTTATACATATAGTTCCACGCATAGGCAGGACGGGATGTTCCATACGCGTACACATGGACATTATTCGCGTCATAATGATAACCTGTCGGAGCAGGAACATTAGTAAAAATAATGCTCAGTCCACATAAAATCTGTTCCTGCGCAATGTAACCATTGTTACTTTCATACGCTTGCGCATTATGAGTAGAATCTACCAGATCGGTTTTTGCTCTATCCCGATACCACCATGATTTTCCGCTATTAACGCCTGTCTTATAGACTTTAACCTGTTTAAATTCTGGTCTTGGAAAATCAGCTGGACTCCCATTGACGCAAACCATTCGCCACGAAAATGATTTTCCTCTCAATCCTGTTCTCTCGTTATCCGTTATATCATATCCTGCCATTCCGGATAATTCATAACGATATGTTACTGTCCGGGCTGCGTTCGATATGTAAAACCAGCTCTCGCTTCCATTCTGTCCGGAATCTGGGAACCGCCATTTTCCGCGATCCTGTGCGCCACGCAAGGATGAAGTTTCCATTGTAATCTCTGCTTCTGACTGATTTACCGTAAGAAGCTTCTGCTCTTTTTCTTCTTCCATCGTGTTTTCTGTAACAGCAGTCTCCTTTTCTGTTTCCTCGGATGCAGCTGTCCACGCGAGCGTTCCATCCGCAAGCGCTTCCTCATATGCCTGCATGCAGCTTTCCTCATAAGTACATGTCTGCTCTTCTCCTGTCGGAACAAAAGCTTCTTCTTCCTCGTCATAGACCAGCGTTCCACTTGTGACGATTGTCCGCATCACCGGAACGACCTCGCAGAGCGCTTCCCGCTCTTCCTCATCCATGTCGGACAGATATGCTCCTACATACATTTCCGGCGTCTGGGTCAGATAGTTATTTAATTCTTCCGGCTCCGTGTTCTTCCAATCCAGACCCATGATCTGCTCTTTTAAATTGTAAATCTCTGCCACACTTTTTTCCATTTCAGGATGATTCTGAAAGTAAAATGCCCCAAAACAGAGTATAAAAAGGGAGGCTGCCGCACAGCAAGCCTGTAGCAGCCTCCGGGAATTATTCTTAAATTGTCTCATTCTTATATCAACAGCCTCCCTCGAATCATATCCTCAATAGCTTTATTACTCAATATCTGTATAGACAACGTATAGAGAACAATGCGTTGCATATAATTTATATCCTTCTTTGCTAAACATAAATGCCTTTGGTTCATCCTCTGTCGAAAAGTCAATCGCAGCAATCGCATCTTTGACAGACTGTGGCGTTTCTTCTCTTTGCGCCATACGGTTAAATGCCGATCTTGTCATTTCCGCATCATACTTAAATCTTACAATTCCCGCCGGAGTCTGATATGAATAATAATTGCCGTTTTCATGATACTGTACTATTTGATAACCAGAACTTCCCATTCCAAAATCGGATGCAAGTAAGGAATGTCCATCATACAGATGATTTACTTCATTATCCTGATAAAGAAAATTTCCTCCAGAAAAATTCCATTTTTCCCCGCAATAAGCTCCTCTTTCTGCATCATACAGATAATTGTAATATCCCTCTTCGTCCACCTCATTTATGATGTCTTCTGCATCAAGAAGAACTCCTGTTTGACGGTCAAATTCATATGTAACACCATCAATCACAGCCGTCCCCTTTGCCATGGCACCGGTTGTCAGGTCAAAGTAATATACCTTGCCATCAAATCTCTGGCTGTAGTCCCAGCCCTTTACCATACGTCCAACAGAATTATAACGCACCCACTTGCCTGTACCATCTTCACGGTCGGCGAACTGTCCCGCATAAGACTCCTGGTAAACATCCTTGCTGACTGCCATTGCGCCATTATCTACAGCATCCAGCCAGTACCATGCATTAGACGCCGGATCGTAGATTTCCTTGCCACGTCCTTCCGTTCCTTGACGCACACCATTTTCTATCCAGAAATTACTTACGTTATGATTATTTCTATCATCATCATTTAAATATGCGATACCCCATCCATTTTCTTCCATAGTGCCTTTTTGGATATCAAATAATCTCGGCACACCATCAATCGTCGTGATTCCTTTTGCCATTGCTCCGGTCGTTAGATCAAAGTAATATGTACCCGCATCCGTGGTCTGCCAACCCTTTACCATGTGTCCGTTTTCATCATAGCGCACCCACTTGCCATATTTTTCTCCGTCTGCGCCGACCGTATCACCATATTCTCCAGCCCAGGATTCCTGATAAACATCCTTGCTGACTGCCATTGCGCCATCCTGTACAGCGTCCAGCCAGTACCATGCATCAGACGCCGGATCGTAGATTTCCTTACCGCGTCCTTCTGTTCCCTGCTTTACACCGTTCTCATACCAGTATTTCTTACCGTCAACTTCCTGCCAGCCGTTCTGCGTGGTCCCGGAAGATGTTCTCTCCGTTACACCACCTGCAAATGCAGTTGCAGGTGGTAAGACAGTAAATACAAACGCTGCCAATACGATAGTTACAAATAATATGTTCTTTTTCATATGCGGCTCCTTTGATCCCAATAATAGTAATTCCCTCCAGCAGTAAAACATCAACTGTCAGCAGGCTATCTCTACTATAACAGTATATACTATATTTATCGGTACGTCTATCACCGGTTACTCCCCATTCCTATAGAATCATTCCCATGCCGCATAATAATCACGATTTTCTTCTACCGGCTGTGAAAAATCTGCCATGTAGTCATTCCAGTCATGCCATCCTGCAAATACAACGCCACTGCCTCCCGGATCTGCCGGTGGCTGCAGACATTGTCCCTCCTCCACAGTGTATGCCTTATAACAGCTTCCCTCCCCGAGCATTCCCTCCCGGTTCCGGTAAAACCGCACCCGGTACTGCTCTTTTGATACATTTTCCCTCTTTTCCCGAATGATTGTTCTGACCGCCTCTGCCGTACCTTCCATCCCATTCGGATGTCGAAACTTTTCCTCCAATTTCATCGACAATACCCCCTTTTGAACATCATTCTGATAGATCTCCAACACCACATCGGAGTCTGTATCGATTTCCGCCGCCAGAAGTTCCACACACTCTGCCAACACCAGTTCCCCGGAAGAGCAATCCTCCTCTGCAAGCGTCATTCCCTCAATCGTCTTTTCCATCGCAGAAGGAAGAATCGTCTCCGCCTCACATCTGCGGTTCATGCTTCCGCCAATCGTCAACACAATCCCGAGTACCAGAAATCCCATGATTGCACTGACAATGATCATCGCTGCATTTTTCACATCTATCTCCTTTCCCGGCTTTCTGTCTTCTCATCGGTTCACAGGTATCTGAAACTCACAGACGCTTCTGCGGTTCGCTTCGTCTGCCGAACAGACCCGCACCGTATAAATTCCCTCCGCATCAAACACAACCTCACCCTGCTGTGATTCTATTGTGCAGCTGTTTCCATGCGGATCTGTCATCTCACACCACAAAACATTCCGTTCTTCTCCCATTCCGTCTACCGCTAAAAATAAGTCTCCAGGCAGATATGTTCCCCTGTGCAGCATACCGTTGTACACATACCGGATTGTGGGATACGCCACATTCCCCGCCTCCGCAAAAGCGTCGATGGCGGCGTTTTCTGTAATTGTGTCTTCCTCCGGTATCCATGTCTTTATAATATTAACAATCCCCTGATTGCCCTGTTCATCACGAATTCCTGCAAACAACAGTACCATGACTGCTGCCAGCACAATTCCTGCAGCAATTCCCTTTCCATAGCATTGAAGCACCTGCTCCATCTGATCCCACCTCTGTTCTTTTTCCTGTCGATCACTTTAACTCCCACAGATTCCAGTCATATAATACTGCAGGATCATACTGATAATTCCCTGTCCTCCCACAGCATGGAAGAATAAGAGCAATGCCCCTATTCCACCTGCAATCTGTAAAAATCCGTTGCCATAAACCTCTGTAATCTCTTTCATCCGCACTCTCCTCGCACTGTCAGACAATAAATCTCCCTATAACATACCTGCCACCTGCATCCATATCTCCTGAATTGCCGTGCATCCAAACCAGCCCACCAGCAATACCAGCATTGTCATTCCAAGTTCTTCCAGACTCCATTGCATCCTGCTCCTCCTTTTACCGTGCGATTCCTCTCGTCACCCGCTGCTGCGAGACCCCTAACAGTGGTATCCGGTATCTATAATAGAGATTGATCCCCGCAATCCTGCGGTCGCTTTGTCCACCGTAGGTGTAGGACTGCACTTCCAGTTCATACCCTTCTGTTCCTGCCTGCGCCTTGCAGCCATCAATCACGTACGGATTAAAGTCACTGTTCTCAATTTCTGCAATCATTGCAGCTTTAAATTCCTTCGCCGCTGCCACATCGGCACTCACCCCGAGCATACTGACGCACAGCAGCAGATTAAAAACCAGCACCAGCATCACACTAAATACTTCTATGATATATTTCACTCACGCACCTCCCATGCCTCCAAGAACCTGCATCATCAACGCCATTCCGACCGTAAGATCTGCCAGCAGTTTTCCAGTGGCTGCCAGCACCGGATATGCAAAAATCAGCTTCATCCGGAATGCACGTTCTTCACTGCGCAAAACATCGGCGCGCTCCTGCATCAGAACCACACGCTCAATCAGATGATTCATCTGCACATCAATATCTCCTGTTCCGTTTTCAGAAAAAGCATGCAGCATTTTCATACAGCTTAACATCTCGGGGAGATCAAACTTTTTGCAAAAGTCCGTGTATGTCTGTAATTGATCCGGACGCTCGTCCATTCTCGCGCAAAGCTCCGCAAGTTCGCTCCCGAGCACCGCCGGGGCATGTTGTGCAGATTTTGTAATCGCCATCTGAACGTTATTGTTCTGTAAAAGTAATACCATCTCAAAAAGCCAGCGCGGCAGCACCTGATACAATTCCGCCGTCACGTCCCGCTCGGCAATGCGGTAACTGATTCTCGGCTGCATTGCAACCAGTAAACCAGTCACCAGCAGGAGTATTCCCGTAATGCGCCATCCCACAGTCCAAAACACAAACGCAGTCATAGTCACAATTCCTGCAGGAATCAGGCGCCGATACTGCTGTGCTTTCTTTTCATACCCCATTACCAGTTCATAGCTGTGTCTGATATATGCCGTGTCATACAGCGGCTTTTCCTCCAGCCAGTCAGCCGTCAAGCTTCTGACACTCTTCACATAAAATGCAAGCAGTAGCAGAAGAAACACCATCGAAGATATCTGGATCACAGGAACGGTAAACACCGATACGCCAGCCTCTGATGTAAACATCTCCTGCATCTCATTCAAAAGATACAATGCCGCCGCGCACAAAAGAACTGCCACCACAATAGAAATCACATTATCCGTATGACTCTTCCGCTTCTCTGCCTGAAGCTGGTATCCACGCTTTTTGAACCGCTCAATATCCTCCAGAACAAGCGTGACCGATGCCTCCACATCCCCGCCATATTCCTCCGCATTCAGTAGAAGTTCATGTACCGTCGCCAGCTTATCACAGGCATAATACCGTTCGATTTTCTGTAAACCCTCACGCAGAACGCCCTGCTCTCCGACCGGATGCCCGTACTCCATATGCGCAATCGCTTCCTCCACGCAGAGTCGGATCTGCCCTTCACCAAAAATTCCGCGCACCTCCTTCAATGCACTCACAATCTTTCCGGTCTTCTGAAACGCATAGAGCAGCTGTTCCATGTAGGCACATGCATCTCCAAAACGCTTCTGCTCATACATTTTCTTATACATGTCAAGTACCAGTACCGGGAATACGAAAAGCACTGTCAAAAGCACCCCTGCCAAAAACAGCGGTTTTAGCTGAAACACCATTCCAATCCCACCGATTCCAACCAGAGCGGCTATCACCGCCATAAGATGCGTCCTCCACGAAAAACGATAACCGTACACATGCACTTCGCGCTGCAAATTTTTCGGATTCAACAGCCGCAGTTTCTCCCACAGTCCTTCTCTTTTCATCTATTTTCCCTCTCTCCTGTATCTCTGCCAGTGTGCGCAGCAAAACGGATCCTCTATTCCCGCCTGTCCAAGGCGTCTCACAATCGCAGGCGGTAGCTCTTCCGAGAGCAGTTCCCCATCCTCCAGTATCATATAAATACGATTCTCATACTGCTCCCTGCTATAAAAACACAGCTGATCCATATATCTTCGGATCTTTCCGTCCGGCTGTCTGACGCAGCGGATCAGAATCCCCACATTCACATAGCGGTAGATCCGGTTCTCCATACGCTCTGCGTCACGCGCATCGCTCATCATATTCTGAATGCGGTCCGGAAGCTTTCTGACATCATCCAGGTGGATCGTCGTAAAGCCGCTCACGCCGGTACTCCACTGCTCGAGCAGCGACGTCACCTCCACCGACCTTGCCTCCGAGAGGACAAGCCACTTCGGATTCTGCCGCAGGCTCGCCTTGATGGCATCCGTGTAGGAAAAATCTTCTCCGACACGAAGCTCCACCGCATCCGCCCCCGGATTGATGTCCCGGTAATGGATCTCGAGCGAATCCTCAATCGTAATTACCCGCTCCTCGCGCGGTATAAACTGCATAAAGAATTTCGCACACTCCGTCTTTCCCGCACCGGGTTCTCCTCCGAACACAAAATTCATGCCCGCCAGCACACAGTTCATCAAAAGCTGTAAAATCCGTTCCGGGCAATAGGATTCTTCCAGCATTCTCTCAATGTTCATGCGCACCATGCTCGGCGACTTCCGGATACAGATACTGGTGCCGGATGCGGCCGCCGCCTCATGGATAATACTGATACGCAGTTCTCTGGTATCAGCCTCCAGCACCTTATTGGCATTATTGAACTGACGATTCACGCAGTTGGAAATATTGTGCGTAAAAGTGCTGATAAATGCATCGGACAGATGCTCTTTTACACGATACCTTCCGATCTTTAAGTCCGTAATCCACAATTCGCTTCCGTTGTAGTCCACATCGGTAACATTCGGGCGCTGCAGATATTTCCAGAAAACCCCAAACTGCGCTTCCGTTGGTTCAAATGTCATGATCTCCCCCATGTCATCCTCCCTATGGCGTTAAGCCATTCATGCGGGAAAAGAATCCCGTCAGCGCATTCTTGAACTCCGTCGCCACATATCCGTCCGAGGAGAGCGCCGCAATAATGATTGCGCCGAGTGCAAGCAATACAATAATTGCAAGGATTGCATTTCCATAATGTTTCATTACCTGTTCCATAATAATTTCCTCCTTCACCCTTCTGTTGTGTCTTTTTCTTTTACCAAACATGTCCGGTTTTATCGATCTTACATACCTCCCTTAAAATACGATCCGCCGCTTTTACTAATCCGTCGATAAACTCCTGATTCCTGCCGCTTCTCGCAGACCCGTATTCCTCCGCTATAAAAGAGCTGCCCAGCCCGCGCTTCAATGCACAGTCATACGCTGCATTGTACCGCACGATGCCAATCTGCCCCTCATCCACCCGATATACTCTGTTTAGCACATCCGGCTCCGGTGTCCCGATGCAGTTGGCATACAGATACACCATGCGCTTCTCCAGATACATATGGCGCAAAAAGAACTGCTCCATTCCGTCGTAATCCTGCGGTTCAAAATTTACCACCACAAGATCCGCTGTCAAAAGGAGCTTCTTTTGACCCGCCGGACTGCACACTCCCGCATCCCACAAAAAGAGTGCCGAATCCTCGCATCGCTCCCTCTGCAGGCTGCCGCACACAATCTTCCTGTCCGGGCATAAGTGCGGCAAAATGCCTGCCATTGCAGTATAGTTCGCCGTCGTACCGCTCCGGTGTGTTTCTCCCCAAAATACAATATTCATTTGTTCCTCACTTCACTCTGTGCTGTGTGATTGTCCTTACTGGAATTATGGATGAAACTGCCTCCATATAGCGTGATACTTAGAAATGTGGATAAAATCCAACTATTTGATAAAAGATGTGCTTATTTTACATCGTTTTCTTACATATGTAAATAGCATTTTTCAAATTTATATTTTTTTTAGAAATTACTACCGGAAACTTTTCTTTTCGCATTGCTTCCATTATAATAAATACAAATACATGTATCAGGAGGTCTTATGAATAATTTTATCATTACAACCGATACCACATCCGATCTTCCGGCTGCCTATGTAGAACAGCATCAGATCGGCATGCTTTCTCTTACATATACGATTAACGATACTACTTATTCTTGGGAGCATCCGCTTCCGGTAAAGGAATTTTATGACTGCATGCGTCAGGGTTCTCTTCCCACGACCTCCCAGGCCAATCCCGAGGAGGCTGCCGCTGTTTTTGAAAAAATAATCAACGAACAGAATGCCGATATTCTTCATATCGCCTTTTCTTCCGGTTTAAGCGGAAGCTACAACAGCGCAAGGCTCGCGGCGGAGGAGCTTTCCGAAAAATACCCCGACCGGAAAATCATCGTCATCGATTCTCTCTGCGCTTCTCTCGGCGAGGGACTTCTGGTGCACAAAGCCGTCACCTTAAAGGAGCAGGGGCATACACTGGAAGAGACGGCAGACTGGATCGAGGCTAACAAGCTCCATTTCGTCCATAATTTTACCGTCAATGATCTGTTTCATCTCTACCGCGGCGGCCGCGTGTCAAAAACCGCTGCTTTTCTCGGTACAATGATCAGTTTAAAACCACTTCTTCATGTGGATGATGAGGGACATCTGATTCCGCTCTCCAAAGTGCGAGGACGCAAAAAGTCGCTGATTGCTCTCGTGGATGCCATGGAAAAACAGATCGGCAGCTGGCGTGACAAGAATGACATCATTTTCATCAGCCACGGCGACTGCATCGAAGATGCACAGTATGTTGCTGATCTCATCAAAGACCGTTTCGGCTATGAAAGCTTTCTGATCAACCATGTCGGTCCGACCATCGGCGCTCACACGGGTCCGGGCGTCGTTGCACTGTTTTATATGGGCGATTACCGTTAATCGGAAGCGCCTTTTTTGTGGAATTGTCCCAATAAGCATAGATCTCTTTGGGTTGATAAGTAATATTATCAGAAACACACTTCGGGATTTCATGTGGAAATGCAGATGGAATATTCGTTTGAGAAAAATGTGAGCATTTCTTCCAGCTGAATGTCTGCATCGGATTCCGTG
>ERZ1034873.765-NODE-765-length-15038-cov-5.361810_pt1 | contig 15038 bp, 17 predicted proteins | sample MGYA00520689_ERZ1034873 | MGnify/ENA primary metagenome ERZ1034873 (study PRJEB33766, sample SAMN09781722) | gut metagenome | biome: gut microbiome | host: Homo sapiens | place: Madagascar | study: EMG produced TPA metagenomics assembly of the PRJNA485056 data set...
CATCTATACTATGCAGGTGAAATACAGGAGTGCCTGTCTTATGCCGACTGCGGATGACGCACCGGAGAGGTAACCTCATCCCAGTGTGCCAGTACATATCTTCCGATTACCGGATCATACATGTTATTCAGATTCTTTTCGATCTCATGGTAGCAGAAATCAAAATCATGCGCCTTGCGGTAACTCCGGTTCGATGTCATCGCATCAATGGAATCACAGATTGCGATAATCCTTGCACCAATCGGTATCTTTTCTCCCTTCAGTCCGAGCGGATAACCCGTCCCGTCAAACCGCTCATGGTGGCAGAGCACAATGCTTTTCAGTTCACTTAAGTGCTGTGACTTGCTTAAGATATCCGCTCCGATTGCAGGATGTTTTTTCATCTGTTCCCACTCTTTGTCGTCTAACCTCGTGGTTTTGTTGAGCACCGCATCCGGCACTCCGATTTTGCCAATGTCATGCAGATGTGCTGCAATGTGTATCTTTTCTATGTCTTCCTCTTTCAGACCGATCAACTGGCAGATCACCAGTGCCATATCACTGACACGCTTCGAATGTCCGGCAGTATACGGGTCTTTTGCATCCAGTGCACAGGTAATGCATTCGATGATCTCGTGATAATCTATTTTCTGATTCTGTTCTCTCATGGATACTCCTATCTGTACATCCCCATAAAATCCATTGCCATTATACTACTTTCTTTTATAAAAGCCAGAAAAATGCCGGAGTTGAGATTTTTTCTCATTATCCGGCATTTTTGCTTATTCCGTCTTTAAGGCACGCATAGAATTTAAAATTGCGATGACGGAAACTCCGACATCCGCAAATACTGCTTCCCACATATTTGCCAGTCCAAATGCGCCAAGGATCAGTACCAGCGCCTTGACTGCCAAGGCGAATACGATATTCTCCCTCACGATCCGAAGTGTCTTTCCTGCAATCTTCACAATCGATGCGATCTTTCTGACATCATCATCCATCAGTACCACATCGGCAGCCTCGATCGCTGCATCAGAGCCCATGCTTCCCATGGCAATACCAATGTCAGCCCTTGTCAGTACCGGTGCATCGTTGATTCCATCTCCAACAAATGCAAGCTTCTCCTTACCGGTCTGATGCTTTAAGAGTTCTTCGACCTGTGTTACTTTATCGCCCGGAAGCAGTTCTGCATGGAATTCGTCCACACCAAGCTCTTTTGCAACTGCTTCTGCTGCCTGTGTTCTGTCACCGGTCAGCATAACTGTCTTTTTCACGCCTACCTTCTTCATGCTTGCAAGTGCCTCTTTTGCACCCTCTTTTACCGTATCTGAGATAACGATCGTTCCGGCAAAGCTTCCATCACAGGCAACATAGACAACCGTTCCGGCACTCTTACATGGGGTATATGCGATCTGTTGTGCCTTCATCAGCTTCTCATTGCCGATCAATACCTCACGTCCATCAATGCTTGCATGGATACCATGTCCGGCAGCTTCCTCGGTATCGGTCACACGCGTCAGATCGAGATCCTTTCCATAAGCCTCACGGATCGATCCTGCGATCGGATGTGTCGAATAGCCCTCGCCTAGTGCTGCCAGCTCTAAGAGCTCCTCTTTGCTGACCTGACCTTCGAAAAGCTCTGTCACACGGAATTCTCCCTTTGTTAAGGTTCCTGTCTTATCAAATACGATCGTGGTCATCTCGGAAACAGCCTCTAAGTAGTTACTTCCCTTTACCAGAACACCAATCTTAGATGCTGCACCAATTCCTCCGAAGAAACCAAGCGGTACAGAGATTACAAGTGCACACGGACAGGAAATTACAAGGAAAATACATGCTCTCTGAATCCATTCGCCCCAGTTTCCACCGGTGACAAGCGGTGGCAGGATTGCTAGTAAAACTGCTGCGATCGTTACAACCGGCGTATAATATTTTGCAAATCTTGTAATAAAGTTCTCGACCTTTGCCTTCTTCGAGCTTGCATTCTCCACCAGTTCTAAGATCTTTGCAACTGTAGAATCCTCGAATTCCTTTGTTACACGGACCTTAAGTGTTCCGCTTCCATTGACGCATCCGCTGATGATCTCATCGCCTGCTGCTGCCTTTCTAGGAACTGACTCCCCGGTCAGGGCTGCCGTATCGATCAAGGACTCTCCTTCTAAAACCACACCGTCAAGAGGTACACGTTCTCCCGGCTTGATTACGATCACGCTGTCTACTTCTACGTCATCCGGATCTACCTGGGTCAGCCTGCCATCTGCTTCGATATTCGCATACTCCGGACAGATATCCATCATATCGGATATGGACTGACGGGACTTTCCGACTGCATAGCTCTGGAACAATTCTCCAACCTGATAAAACAGCATGACTGCAACTGCTTCGGAATATTCCTTTACACCAAATGCACCAAAGGTTGCGATCATCATCAAAAAGTTCTCATCAAAGACCTGACCATGGCTGATATTTCTTGCAGCCTTCCATACAATGTCGTATCCAATGATCAGATAAGGGATCAGATAGATCAAAAACAGATACCATGTTCCATCCAATGGCTCAAGCCTGCCTGTATGTTCACAGAAAAACAAGATCAGAAACAGTACCAGTGCGATCAGAATGCGACCCAGTGTTTTTTTCTGCTTTTTTGTCATTTTACACTCCATTCTTGCGCTGCTTTTTGCGCATCCCAAGTTTGTGCGTATGCACAAACCTTGTGTGTGAAAAGTCTTGCTTTTCACACTGAACTCCATTCTTGCGCTGCTTTCTGCGCATCCCAAGTTTGTGCGTATGCTGCTTTTTACACTAAGATCCTGCAGTCCGGCTCTACCTTCGCACAGGTATCCTGCACCTGTTTTAAGATTTCATCAAAGCGGTCATCTGCTGCATCTAACATTAACTTCTGCGTCATAAAGCTTACACTTGCATCGTTGACACCCGGGATTTTTTTAATTGCTTCTTCCATTTTCGCTGCACAGTTTGCACAATCAAGATCCTGTAATTTGAATTTTTTCTTCATGGTTTTAACTCCTTTTCCTTTACTTTTATACTTTGTTTACTCTTCGATATGTTCTCTACCCTGGGCGATAATCGTTCTTACATGACCATCTGCCAGTGAATAGATCACGGTCTTGCCTTCCCGCCTGTTATTCACAAGCTTTGCCTGCTTTAAAATCCTTAGCTGGTGTGAAATCGCTGACTGTGTCATCTGCAGTGCCTCTGCGAGATCACATACACACATCTCGGATTCAAAGAGCACAAACAGAATACGGATTCGGGTCGAATCGCCAAAAACCTTAAACAGTTCTGCCAGATCATATAACTCATCTTCTTCCGGCATTCTTGCATTCACTGCCGATACCACATCCTTATGCACCTGACAGGCGTCACAGTGCTCTACATCATGTAATGCCATTTTTCCACCCACTTCCCATCTGTATGAACACATGAGCATCTGTTCATATGTTCATCATAAATCAAGCAGTTGACTTTGTCAACTGCTTTTTTCACACAAATCTGTTTTTCTTTAACATCTCTTTACAGTTCACGGATCTTTCAGTGCTGTGATCTGTAGAAGTATGTACGCCTCTCTACATTTGTCTGTTCGCTATCCATAATGATATCTTAGCTTTTGATCCGAAGCAGATGATCCTACGGTCACGCTCTTGATCTTATGATCTGCCTGATAGCCGCATGCCCGCAGTCCTTCTTCTAAGACGCGGTTCCACTTCCCCGCGGACAGATGATACTTGGTAGCATCCTCTAACTCAATCGTACATGCATCCTTCATATCGCACGGTTCCTTACAGCAGATCCGGTACATGTTCTTACGGTCAATCGCGCCGATCTCCTCTAAGGTATTGATCATTCGATATACGGTTGCCGTTCCTATGTTCTCGTCTAACTTCGATGCCTTATAATAGATCTCCTTACAGCTCGTGCATTCTCCTTCTAAAATCACATCTAAAAGTACCAGCCGCTGCTTAGTGATCCTGCACCCGCATTCTTTTAATTTTTGGATAATGATATCTTTTTCCATCTACTCAACCTCTGTCAATGTATAACCTGCCTGACTGATTACATCTTCAAGATTTTCCCTTGGTATATCCGCAGAGTATGCAATGACTGCCGTTCCCTTACGATGGCTGATGTCCATTACCGCAACATCTTCCATACGATCTAAGGCACGCCATACTCTGTTTTCACAGTTTTCGCAGGTCATGCCGCTGATCTTAAGAATGGCTGTACCAATCGTATCCTTTGCCAATACCTTTTTCTCCGGCTTCAGGGTTCCGCCGCAGCCACCGCCGCAGCAGCTCCCTTCGCCTCTCATATGCTTTCTTGTACTTCGAATTGCAATTACAGCAATAATTGCGATAAATACGATTATGATGATATTTGCTGCCATATACGTTTCCTCTTACTTCTTATGTTCTACTTTTCTGTCTTTACTGTATGCGGCCCGCATCCACCATGACAGTGCGCGCAGTTTCCACTACAGCTTCCACATCCGATACATTCCTTACGCTTCATCTTGCGAAGAATATATCTAAGGTCAAGTCCTAATAACACAACCAGTAACGCCACAATCAAAATATCAATCATAATACTTCTCCATTCTACAGGTATGTATGACCTGTCTTCCTACAGGCGGCAGTGTTTATTCTGCCACAGAACGACGTACTTCAAAGCTCTGGTTCTTATATGGATCCGGACGGAATAAGAAGTACATCATAACGATGAATACTACGATCGATACAACGGTTCCTACACCAAATACGCCATTGATAAACCAGTTACCAAACTGATATACCATTAATGTAACCAGGTAAGCAAATACGTTCTGATAAATCAGTGCAAATGCTGTCCACTTCTTACTGTTCATCTCTTTTGCCATGGTAGAAATAGCTGCAAGACACGGAGAATCTAATAAATTGAAGATCAGGAAGGAAACTGCTGCAAGTCCGGTAGGGATCATAACAGATGTAGCTGCCCATAAGGAGCTGTCTGTCTCAGCAAGTTCACCAACACCACTTAATACACCGATTGTTGTTACAATACTTTCCTTTGCTGTGAATCCGGATAAGGAAGCTGCTACAGCTCTCCAGTTGCCGAATCCAAGTGGAGCAAAGAGTGGAGCAATAAATCCACCAATGGATGCAAGTAAACAATCTTCAGACTTTACTAATCCGAAGCTTCCATCAGCAAATCCAAAGCTTCCTAAGAACCACATTACTGCACATGCGATGAAAAGAATAGTTCCGGCTTTGATTAAGAAGCCTTTGATTCTCTCCCAGACATGAATCCATACACCCTTAAAGGATGGGATATGGTATGCCGGAAGTTCCATTACGAATGGAGCTGCCTCGCCATGGAATGGCTTTGTCTTCTTTAACATGATCGCTGTTACAAGGACAGCCGCAATACCCATAAAGTACATTCCAAGTGCAAGATTTCCGTTGTTGCCGAATAACACACCTGCAACTAATGCGATGATCGGCAACTTCGCACCACATGGAATGTTCGTACATGTCATGATCGTAAGACGACGGTCATTGTCATTTTCGATTGTCTTTGTTGACATGATACCAGGAATACCACATCCGGAGGAGATCAGAAGCGGGATAAAGCTCTTTCCTGATAATCCGAACTTACGGAAAATACGGTCCATAACGAATGCGATTCGTACCATATAACCACAATCTTCTAACAGTGATAAGAAGAAGAATAATACAACCATCTGTGGTGCGAATCCAAGTACCGCACCGATACCACCGATGATACCATTCACAACTAAGCTTACTAATACTTCGGATGCACCGGCATTCTCTAATAAGCTGCCAACTGCCGGCTGGATCCATTCACCAAATAATGTGTCGTTTGTAAAGTCTGTTAAGAATCCACCCATGGTTGTTACGGAAAGGAAATATACCAGCCACATCACACCAAGGAAGATCGGGATTCCAAGCCATCTGTTTGTTACGATACGGTCGATCTTGTCGGAAGTGCTTAACTTCTCGCCGGTCTTCTTTACGGACTTTGCAATCACCTTCTGGATCAGTGTATATCTCTGGTCTGTGATAATGCTCTCTGTATCATCATCATATCTGGCTTCTGCTTCTGCTACGATCTGATCTAAAACAGTCTTGTTGTCTGTAGAAAGCTTCACCTGCTCAAGAATTTTTTCATCCTTTTCAAACAGCTTTACTGCATACCATCTGCGCTGTACAACCGGAACGGACTTCGGAAGCAAGTCGGTAACCTTAGCGATTGCTTCCTCGATATCTGCCGCAAAAGTCTCTGTGCTGTCTACCTGCTTTGCACCATAAGCGGTATCGATTGCTTTCTTCATCAGCTGATCGATTCCCTTATTCTTCAGCGCGGATATCTCAACGATCTCACAGCCTAACTCAGCAGAAAGCTTTGCAGTATCGATCTTGTCCCCCTTCTTCTCTACCAGATCCATCATGTTTAAGGCGATGACAACCGGAATACCGATCTCTCTTAACTGTGTGGTCAGATACAGGTTACGTTCAATGTTTGTTCCATCTACCAGATTGACAATTACATCCGGTCTTTCTTTTAAAAGGTAATCACGGCTGACTACCTCCTCTAAGGTATATGGAGATAAGGAATAAATACCCGGTAAGTCTGTTACGATAACATCCTTATTTCCTTTTAATTTACCTTCCTTTTTCTCTACGGTTACACCCGGCCAGTTACCTACATACTGTTTTGCACCGGTCAGAGCATTAAACAACGTCGTTTTTCCGCAGTTTGGATTACCCGCAAGGGCGATTGTTACTGACATTTTCATTTCCTCCTGTTCTTATGCCTACCTTGATTTCGTTCACACTACTTATGATTAGTTTTCGCTAACCTAAGTGTGAAAAAAAAGCAGCAGCATCTGCCGCAAACACTTACGCAATCTCTACGATTTCTGCATCTGCTTTACGAAGTGTTAATTCATATCCGCGGATTGTGATCTCAACCGGATCTCCAAGCGGAGCTACCTTACGGACATAAATCTCACTGCCCTTGGTAATTCCCATGTCCATGATTCTTCTTTTTAAAGCACCACTTCCATTGAGCCTGGTTACTTTTACTGTTGTTCCGCATTTTGCTTCACGTAACGTCATTTTCTTGTCTCCTTCCTAATATTATAAGCAGTAAAATACTGCATATTAACTAAATCAAAATCTTCTTTGCAAGATTGCTGTCGATCGCTACTCTTGAATCCTTAATGCTTACGATCACATTCTCACCAACTCTGGAGATAATGGTAACGACAGTTCCTGCCACAAATCCGAGATTCTCTAAAAAACGTCTTGTTTCATCTTTTCCACTGATCTTGCGAATTGTCGCAGTATCACCAATTGCAGCCATTGTTAAAGGCATAGTCATTACTCCTTCCATATATGTAACTGTTGTACTATTTTCTTTTTCGTCGTTAGTATATTCTAACTTTTCTTCGTTGTCAATTTGTTTTTTATTATTTTCCTAACTTTGTGAAGTTTTAACTAATCGATATATATTATCACTAACTTTTTTCTACATATTTGTTATGACTGATATTGACTTGTATTTTCTGCCGCCAGACGTAGAAAAACCCGGTCAGTGGCCGGGTTCCCTACAAGTCGACAAAGTCTTTGTTGGTATATTATATTATTTTATAAGGAAGCTAACTGTTTTCCAAGACTGCGGCATTCTGCCAATATGGACTCATCCGGTGTTTCCATACAGATCAATCCTTCTCCGCCTACAATCTTGGCACCGGCAGAATTCATACGATCCTCCCAGTCTCTCATCCACTGTCCATCGCCCCATCCATAAGAACCAAACAGCGCTATATTTTTACCGGATACCATTGTCTCAAGTTCTTCAACAAATGGTTCCATCTCACCTTCTTCTAAGACCTCGGCTCCCATTGCAGGACAGCCAAGTGCCATCACATTACCGGAAGCAAATTCCACAGCGGATGCTGCGCTTACCGGAAGCACTACCGCTTCCTTTCCTGCTTCTTTGACACCTTCTGCAATCGCATTTGCCATTGCTTCTGTGTTTCCCGTCTGTGACCAATAAACAATCTGAATGCTGCTCATTTTTTTCTCCTTTCACATTAAACTGCGAGTAAATTCGCAATACGATTTCCTGCAGATACGAAGCGGATTGCTTCTTCCTTTGCCCTGTCATACGCTGCAAAGATCTGCTGCTTTTCTGTTGGTCTGCTATATACTTTCCAGTAACCCATACACTTATAATTTTCTCCGTTGTGACGGATAAATCCCATCACATCCTCCGGCGGATATCCTAAGAAGTATCCAAGTTCATGTGGAAATTCTCCTCCCCTCTCCTGATACCTCTGATACCGCTCTTCAAGCAATGTCAACTGTTCCTCCAGTTCCATACTATCATATCCATATGTCTGCAACTGCTCGTTCACAGCCGGGCATCTCAGATACTCTATCAATAACTCTCTCCGGAAAAGCAGATATGTATACCTGCGATTCCAATCGCTTAACAGGCTGACGGAGATTCCGGTTCCGGCTAACGCCTTATGCAGATCCATATCCTGTTCGCCGTAGATCACGGTAAACAGATTCGACACCTTAAGCCCTGCAAGTACCGGTGCGCACTGGAGTGCAAGCTGCACATCCACTTTTGCCATATCCATCCGCTGAAGAAGCTGAAATGTTTCCTTACTCATATCCTCTCCTCGCTGTATGTGTTAGTTATCTCTAACTCGTGTTTATCTTACCTAATCTCCGGGCATTTGTCAATAGTTTTTTTGATTTATTTTTCTCACCGTGTTTTTCTAGTGTTTTATTTGCTATCCCTGTCTAAATATGCTATGATAAGTGCTATAGTTTATATATTGTTATTTTGAAAAAAGGGGGAGTTTTCCTTATGCATAAAAACGAATCTGCAGAAGATTATCTGGAAACAATACTGATCTTAAGCAAACAGCTTCCGGTCGTACGTTCCGTCGATATTGCAAATGAAATGGGATTTAAAAAATCAAGCGTCAGTGTTGCCATGAAGAACCTCAGAACGAATGGACATATCACGGTAACGGATGCCGGTTTTATCTACTTAACGGATTCCGGCAAAGAGATTGCCGAGATGATCTACGAGAGACATGAGATGCTGACCTCCTGGTTAGAACGGCTGGGTGTCGATCCGAAGATTGCGGCAGAGGATGCCTGTAAAATGGAACATGTGATCAGCAAAGAGAGCTTCGAAGCGATCAAGAAACATATCGTATAAAAAACAGCAGATATGGATTGAAATCCTTATCTGCTGTTTTTTATTGTCCTGCTAAAATTTTCCTCATATAAAGTGGTAGGTCCTATTGCATATAGTATGGGCTGTACGGTGGACGATAGCGGAACTCGTTTGAATTGCTAATTTATTGATATAGATTTTAGACTCGTTTGACTATTTATGTTCATTCGACAGCTGTACAATCCTGCCGTGGTGGCCGCCTGTGTCACACGCTCGATTTATGACGTGTCGTGTGGGAGTTACATGCCGTTCGACAGCGAAAGGTTGCGCGGGCGCGGCTCGTCCAAGCTCGTTATCTATCGATTATCAAAAAATAAAATGCGCGTTTGGCGCACCCGTGCATGATAAACTTAGCTGGAGACGGCATTTACTCCCACTAAACTAAGGATTCCTGAGAGCGTGTGCCACAGACGTACACCACGACGCAATTGTGCATCTGGCGAATGTACACAAACCTCGAGTCTAAAATCCACATCTAATAAATTCACGCAATTCCAACGAAAAGTTCCGCTATCATCCGTCGTACAGCCCATACCATTCAAAAAGCTATCCAACATTTACATGTGGAAAATTTTTATGTACTATTTGTAATACTGCTCCAGCTCTTTTACCAGCACCTGTGCATACTGTTTGTGTGCCTCCACGCCCGGATGCTCTCTTGATCCGGTTGTCTCCGGTGTTACGATTGGAAGCTTTAATGCCGAGACTCTGGTATCACCCGACTTTTTCTTATAAGCTTCTACTACATCTGTGACAACCTCGTTCACATCTGATACCATCATATTATAGAGCCAGATCATCTGTGCCTTCGGATTATTCTTACGGATCTTAACCAGGAATGCTTCCATGGCATCCATCAGACGCTTCCTGGAAGCTTCCTCAAAGGTTCCGTCTGCATTCGTCTTCTGGTCAAACAACGCACCCGTCGTCACATCCGTATACTGCGCAGGCTGTTCAAAGGCTGATGCGTCATTCGTACCAAGTGCGATCACAACGACTTCCGGCTGCCAGCCGGCAAAGTCGTATGGCTGATCCGCACCAAGCTGTTTGTTGCGTTCTCCCTTTAAAAGTCCGCAGACCTGTTCATAGTACTGTGGCAGACTACAGGACGGATCGCCGTCCCAGCTTGATAAAACGCCCCAGCCGCTCTGTGAGATCACATGAAAGTCAAGGTTTAACGCATCCGCTGTCTGAACCGCATAACCATTGACTGCACTAAATACCATCGAATTCCAGTTCAGTTCTCCAACTGCTCCGATCGTTCCCTCACCGGAGGTAAGACTGTCCCCGATAAATTCGATCTTCCCTGCTTTTTCCTCTAATGGGCAGAATTCTCCATCGATCCGCACACCATGGATTCTTAACATGCAGTCTGCATCTCCACTCATTGCCTGCACCTCACGCAGGATTCGGACCTTGCGCATCGTATCGCGATCCATCCCACGCAGTACCGGGAGCCAGTATCTGCCCTTCACTAACATCTGTCTTGCGACCACTGCTCCATCCACGGCAATACTGATCCATGGCTCATAGCCGGAATAATCTGCTTCCACTTCGATCCACAGTTCTGCAGCCTTTACATTCATCTCAATTCCACTGCCTGTCCAAAAAAGTGTATACGGTGACAGTGCTTTGTCATTTCTTCCATAAACACGTAGATATCGGATCTCATCCAGTTTGTAATCCTTCATTATTTTCCTCTCCTTGTTTGGATTCCTATGGACATTCTTATGTGCCCATGCTGCTTTGTGATCACCTATATCTATATTATATGCCTCAATCCCTTTGGATAATGGTTCTTCATCGTACCGCCGGCTGACTTGCCCCAGCCGATGCTATACCCATCTACGGTGATCAGATACCATCCCTTGTCTCCATCATGGGAAAATGTCTGACCATTGATATAATCTGCGATCGTCTTCTCCTGCGACGACAGATTAACTGTATGATACACATTTTCGGGACATAATGCAAGTGCCAGCGCATGCGACGGCTCGAAACGATTCTTCTTAAATGTTCCAAGGTGCAGTCCCGGTCTTAATACCTTAAGTCCCTTTAAGGCTGGTGCATCCTTCGGAAGTTCATAAAGCTGTTCCCCAAACCGGATGATCGTCCGACTCTCCCAGTTACGAAGTGTTTCCTCACAAAATACGGTAAACTCTTTGTATTCCTTTGGCTCAATTCCTTTTTCGTATCCGGTGCGTGCACCTGCCCGGAAACCGGGATCAAAATTTCCCTTCTTTTTTAACACCGCAAGATAATGCCCCTCGCCATGTAGATGATGTGGGAAAAGACGGATCGTATGCGCTAAGCCGTCTGCCGGTTCCTCCGTCCAGTCTGCGCGTCCCTCCGACATCCCGTCTGCCTTTTGTACCGGTTCGATCACAAATTCCGGATGACGTTTTAAAAAGCGGCTGATCGTTCCTTCGTTCTCATCCGGTGCGAATGTACAGGTGGAATAGACGATCCGCCCGCCTGCCTTTAACATATCTGCCGCACAGTCTAAGATGCCGTCCTGTCTTTTTGCACAGACTGCTACATTTTCTAAACTCCACTCACTGACTGCATCTTCATTTTTGCGGAACATTCCTTCCCCGGAGCATGGCGCATCGACCATGATCCGGTCAAAATACTCTGGGAATTCCTCACTTAGATGCTCCGGTGTCTCATTCGTTACGATCGCATTTTTCACACCCATCCGTTCCATATTCTCGGATAAAATCTTTGCCCGGGCAGGATGGATCTCATTGCTGATCAGGATTCCCTCGCCCTGCATCTGCGCTGCGATCTGCGTGCTTTTTCCACCCGGTGCAGCACACAGATCAAGTACATACTCCCCCGGCTTTGCCGCAAGATATTCTGCTGGTGCCATTGCACTCGGTTCCTGGATATAATAGACTCCCGCATCATGATACGGATGCTTGCCCGGCCGGTCTTCCTTTGTGTAATAATAACCATATTCTGTCCATGGCACCGGTGTAAGTGTAAATGGATTCTGTGCAAAAAATTCTCCGGTCTGTCCCTTTAACGGATTCAGCCTGAGTGCCTGATACTTCTCACTGTCATAGCTTGCCACAAAATCCTCATATTCCGATTGCAGCATCTGTTTCATTCGTTCCGTAAATTCCTCTGGAAGCATGCTAATTCTCTCCTATCATTTCGCGGATCTGCCCTTCTGTGCGGGCAACCTCTTTTTCAAATTCTCTTGATGAGATCAGATGACAGCCCTGTCCTAAAATAATGATCTGCTCTAATCCATCGGAGGTAACCACAGTCACCTGATACTTTCTGCCATTCTCATGTGCAAACTTCTCGATAAACTGATCAGCCGTTTCTGCCTCTTTGGTAAACACAACATGGATATTATGATAATCAAAGGCCTCCGTCGGATGCCCCTTGATCCGGTATGCATCAAATACTGCGATCAGCTCACAACTTTTCATCCCCTGATAATTGCAGAGAATATCTAACAGCTTGTCCCTTGCACTGTCAATATTGATCTTCGCAAGTTCGTTTAATTCCTCCCATGCAAAGATCACATTGTAACCGTCTACCAACAGATATTCCTTCTGTTTTTCCTTCGGCGCATATGTCCGTGTCACGCCATACTGCGGCGTGGCTTTCTTTTTCGTCCAGGTCTTACGCTTTACATTCTTACTACTGCGGTTCGCATAGGATGTCCGCTCTATGATCGCATCGATCTCATCAATGTCAATCCAGTCTTCTACACATCTTGCGCCCTGCTTTGCGACACAGATGCTCTCCTGCTCCTTCTGTTTCTCATCATCTAAGACACTTGGTACATGCATATGGGATGGTACTTCATACCATGGCACAATGTATCCTGCCCCATGTGCACAAAAGACGGAATCCGGTGTTTCCTCCAGATCACGTTCGGCATCATAACCTCTTTGTGCGATCACTTCCTCGGTATTGTGACATGGTGCATACCCACAAAGCTCTACCCGCAGCCTGCCATTTCCCTTCGTATAGGAAACCACCTCCCGCGGATAATCCCGCATCGTAGCAACCGGGGCGATTCCGGTAAGTAGTACCATTCCATCCGCTAAAGTCTGTGGCGCATCACACCGTCCGTACATTTTCTCAACATCCGTCATGGCTCGTCCCACGGCATAGTCCGGCACTTCTAAGGAGAACCGGTAATATGGCTCTAACAATACCGACTCAGCCTGCATCAGCCCCTGACGCAGTGCACGATAGGTTGCCTGTCTGAAATCGCCACCCTCGGTATGCTTTACATGTGCCCGTCCTGCTACTACCGTAATCCGCATATCCGTGATCTCCGACCCGGTCAGTACTCCATGGTGCGTCTTTTCCCGCAAATGTGTCAAGATCAGCCGCTGCCAGTTCTTATCGAGTACATCTTCACTGCAATCGGTTTCAAACTCCAGTCCGCTTCCTGCTTCGAGTGGCTCTAAAAGCAGATGTACCTCCGCATAATGACGGAGCGGTTCAAAGTGTCCGACACCCTCGACGGTATCTGCAATCGTCTCTTTATAAACAATATTGCCGGCGCCAAAGGTCACTTCAATTCCTAGCCGCTTTAAGATCAGATGCTTTAACACCTCAATCTGGACTTCTCCCATTAACTGTGCCTGAATTTCCTGCAGCTTCTCATTCCAGACAATATGAAGTTCCGGTTCTTCTTCCTCGATCTTTTTTAAATCCGATAACATCTTTGCCGGACTGCATTCCTCCGGAAAACAGATCTGATAACTTAAGACCGGTTCTAATAACGGCAGATTTACGCCTGTCTCATGTCCGAGTCCCTGTCCCGGAAACGTTGTTCCAAGACCGGTTACCGCGCAGACCATTCCCGCTTCTGCCTCGTTTACCGTCTCATACTTTGTACCGGAATAGAGACGGATCTGATTGACCTTCTCTTCTGCGAATGGCATCTTCACCTTCAGACTTCCACCGGTTACCTTAAGATAGGTCAGGCGGTTGTTCGCCTCATCCCGTGCGATCTTAAATACACGCGCACCAAACTCCTTTGGATAGGAGATCTCATCCATATATTCTGCCATTCCGTCTAAGAACTCCTGTACCCCGGTCAGTTTTAAAGCAGACCCGAAGTAACATGGAAACAGCCTGCGTGTACGGATCAAATGCCGGATCTGCTCGTCCTCTACCCGGTCATTTTCCAAGAAATACTCCAGTGTCTTTTCCTCACACATGGCAACCGATTCTGCAAAGTTCTGATACGCTTCCCCCGCAGAATGTGCCTCTGTAAAGTCCACACATCCGTCCTCGAGCGCGGTTTTTAACTCCTGCATCAGCCGCTTTTTATCCGTCCCCGGCTGATCCATTTTATTTACAAAAAGAAAGACCGGTATCTGATACTGCGCAAGCAGCTTCCATACCGTTCTTGTATGTCCCTGTATGCCATCGGATGCACTGATCACTAAAATGGCATAGTCTAAGACCTGAAGTGTACGCTCCATTTCCGCAGAGAAATCCACATGCCCCGGGGTATCTAGCAGCGTGATCATCTTATCTTCCAACGGCAGTCTTGCCTGTTTGGAAAAAATGGTGATTCCACGCGCCCGTTCCTGTTCATCGGTATCTAAAAACGCATCCTGATTATCTACACGCCCAATCTTACGGATACTTCCACTGCTATAGAGCATAGCCTCTGATAATGTTGTTTTTCCTGCATCTACATGTGCAACAATTCCTACACAAATCTGATTACTTTTTATCATGACCATCCATCGCTTTTTTTATCTGATTCATAAATCTTGATTCAATATGAT
>ERZ1034873.766-NODE-766-length-15016-cov-5.483256_pt1 | contig 15016 bp, 16 predicted proteins | sample MGYA00520689_ERZ1034873 | MGnify/ENA primary metagenome ERZ1034873 (study PRJEB33766, sample SAMN09781722) | gut metagenome | biome: gut microbiome | host: Homo sapiens | place: Madagascar | study: EMG produced TPA metagenomics assembly of the PRJNA485056 data set...
CTGTAAGTGCTGTGATCTTTGCATCCGGGATCTGATCTGCCAGAGTAAGCGGCTCGATTTCTGCAAGCGATAAAAGAACCGGGATCAGCTTCTTCGGGTACATACCGACCAAAAACTCTTCGGCAGTTTTTTTGCCACTGCGGCATCTCATCTTTAAAACAACCTCTAATTCATGGAAGGTCAGCTCTCTTGCAAAATCAATACCGGCAGTTACTTTTTGCCCGTTTAACAATGCCTTTGCAGCAATTCTGCTGAGCTGGAAAACAGGTATTCCGGAGATACCATAGTCGGTCAGCTGTACTTCTCCGGACTCCTCTGTTTTTACAGTTCCATCTACGTATAATCTTACCATTGCATCTGCACGAATTCCTGCAATATCCTTAAAATATGACTGTTCAGCCTGCAAGGCGACAAGCGCAGGCACAACATCTATGATATGATGGCCAAGTGCCTCAAGATATAGGAAACCGCTTCCATCACTTCCGGTCTTTTTTGCCGCTTTTCCACCTGTGGCGATCAGACATTTCCTGCTGCGATAATTCTCTGTCTTCGTCTCAAAGGTAAAGCCGTCTTCGTCCGGTATGATCTTACGGATACCGATGTTGCAGCATATCTTCACATTCAGACGGCGAAGTTCCATCTGAAGCACTTCTAAGACTGCGGCTGCCTGCTCACTTGCCGGATAAAAATATCCGTTTTTTTCCTTCGGCCAGATACCAAGCTTTCGCATAAAATCAATCGTCTTCTCAAAGCCAAACTGTTCAAATACAGGCAATACAAAGGCAGGGTTATCGCCATAGTACCATTCGATGCCCTGCTTTCTGTTTGTATAATTGCATTTACCATTCCCTGTCATAAGGATCTTTTTCCCAATGGTATCCATGTGTTCTAAGATCACTACATCTGCACCATTTTCTGCTGCAACGATTGCCGCCATCATACCTGCCGCACCGCCGCCAACTACTGCTATATCGTATTGTCTCATAGTTACTCGTTTCTTTCTGTATTGTTCCCCACAGGCTCCCATTCATCGTCTGAGGAATCCGACCGGGTCTGTATGATTTCTTCCTCTATATCATCTTTGGTATCTATATCTTTTGTATGCTGAACTTTTTCGTCATTCTTTGTTTTCTGATATTTTTTTACGCGAAGCATTAAAAAGAGCATGCTGATCAGCGTAAATACCCCATCTGCCACAAGAATTATATACGTAAAATGATTCCTGTCAGCCGGCTGTGTAAATGGATCTAAGATAATGATCAGGGCGCAGACTGCGATTGCAGCTGCAAGCAGGCAAAACAGAACCCAGATCCGTTCCCCTAATGCCTTAAGATCCAATGCATTCTGTAACTTAATGACCGCTGCGATCAAAAGAAAAATACCCATGCCTAAAATAAAGTATTCTGCAACCTGACCTGCACGGACCATCATACAGCTTCCTAAAATCACCAAAAGCGTTCCGGCGGAAAAACCATACTGGTTCATATTCCGGTATGCTTCCTTCAGAAAATACTGCACGATAAAAACAATTCCTGTAATAATAAACACACCGCCGAGCAGATAGATTACCGTAAGAATCTGGATCTGTGGAACAAACAAAAGTACCAGACCAAGACCTGCAAAAATTGCAGATATGACTAAAATGATTGCCGTAATCGCCGGCTGTTTGTTCTTTTCCTTTGTATTTTCTGCCATGGTAAGCCTTCTTTCTATATGATTTGCAATCCAAGCTGTCGTTTTATCCGTCAAACAGATCAGCAACATTGTCTGCCTGACGGAATTATCATAGCATAACCGAATCTAACATTCAACGGTCAAATCCATGTCAACTTGAGTAATTTTCTAAGAAATCATACAGTTCTTCTAACGTTTCAAACTTCATTCCCTGACTGATTTTCTTCTGCAATTTCTCCGGCAGGCGTTCGTAACGTATATCGGTATACATATAAAGTGTCTGCGTGTCCGCCAGATAAACGGTCAGATAGCCGTCTTCTGCCACCATAATATACTGATATGTGACGTCCATATTCGCACTTGGCAGATCGGTCTGTGTCTCCTGTTCCTGTACAATATAATTACTTTCTTCTGTGTCCGTAAGTGTTCCGTTTTTCCCTGCCGGAAGCTGATATTTCAGATACAGTCCAAGACATCCGGATACCAGACAACAGGCAAAGAAAATGCGGATACAATTTGCTTTTTTCATTTTCATCACCACAAAAAGTATCCACATTTTTCCGTTTTTTATTCAATTATCTGAGCAAATGCATCTGATGTGCTATTTTTACCAGAAGATGTCCCTTCGGGAAACGAAGCAGTTCTTCTTCGTCAATACCCTTCATCAAAAGCAGTGCCACAAAGTATACGGCTGCGCCGATTCCGATCACAAGTAACGTTACGATCTTATTATGTGGGAACACATAAAAGATGCCCTTATAAACGAAAAAGATCACAACGCCCATCACCGCAGAAGAAAGGAACGGGATGAGGAAGGTCTTTATCACTTCCTGCCTGTAACCGCTATACTTTTTGATTGATATTGCATTCAATACGCACATCACAAATGCAAAGAATGCGTTCGCATAGATGACAGCGTAGATGTTCAGACGGAATCCAAACAACAGCAGCAGTAAAAATGCAATATGTATCACAAGTGCGATCGCTGCATTTCTGACCGGTGCCTTCATCCGGTTGATTCCCTGCAGCAGTCCGTTCGATAAGGTCGACATTGAATAAAAGACAACCGAGATCGCTCCCGCGCGAAGCATATTTGCCGCAAGTTCAGATGAATCGTTAAACAAAAGCTGCATGACCGGGGATGCCAGTACGCCAATTCCCATTGCACACGGGAATGCAATAACCATGATAAAACGGATCGAGGAATTGATCTGCCGCTTGACCGACTTCTTATCCTTAATGGAAAACGCTGCCGTCAGACTTGGCACGCAGGAGGCTGCCATTGCCGATGCGATCGAAATCGGGATATTCGTGATTGTCTTATACTTACCGGTGAAAATTCCCCACCAGTTACTGATGTCCTTTGCCTTATATCCCTGAAGCGTTGCGATATTCTTAAAAATACCCTGATCAATGATACCGCTGATATTGTAGATGGTCGTACTCATCAATACCGGAACGATCGTCCAGAGCAGTACATGGAACACCTCCGAATAGGACTCACGTTTCTTGCTCTTGTCCCGGCGCATCTGCCGTTTGAAGATCGGCTTATATGCCAAAAATAAAAATCCAACAAAAAGCAGGCCAAAAAGTGCACCCATATTCGTACCAAGTGTTCCTCCGGCTGCACCATAAGCTGCCCCGTAGTCCTCGCTGTTTCCAAGCACTGCCCCGATCCTTGATCCATAGCCGAATAAAATAAATGCAGCGGCAACACTGACAATGGCGTTCATGATCTGTTCCACGATCTGTGATACCGCACTCGGCATCATTGTACCAAGGCCCTGGAAGAATCCACGGATTACACCTAACACAGCAACCACTAAGATCGTAGGTGCAAGTACTTTTAAAGCAAACACACTCAGTGGTGTCTTTAACATTGAAGTAAATGTAGGCGCACCAAAATAGAGAATCAGCGAAGCTGTTCCCCCGGAGATCAGAGCTAAAATCAGGGCTCCCTTGAACATCCGGTATGCATTGACACGCTGTCCCTTTGATAAACGTGCAGATACCAGCTTTGATACCGCAAGCGGCAGACTGTATGCAGAAATGATCAACAGCACATTATAAATTTCAAAAGCCGTTCCATAATAGTCCATACCGTGATTCCCCAGAATACCATTCAGGGGAATCCGGTATACCAGACCTATGACACGGCTGATCATCGAAGCGATCGCAAGAATAGAGCCCTGTACCAGGACATTCGTCTCGCTCTTTTTCTTTGAACTATCCATAAAAATCCAACCTCAAGTCAACAATTACTGTGCTGCGTTAAAATCATCCTCAGTCGCATAAATGCCGACTCTTGATGTTGCATCATTCAAGACAATACATACGCAGGTCTTACCCTGGTTGAGTGTGATCTCATTGCCATCTGCATCATAATATTTTGCAGGAGAATTCTCGTCCGCTTTTTTCCATGTAATATCAATGGCTTTTCCGTTTGTGATGTATTTTCCGCTTCCTTCACCGGTTGTCTTGATATCTAAGTACTTATCATCCGGTTCCATTGCATAATCCGAATACTGGAAGATAATATTCTTAAAGGAAAGCTGTTCGTTGGTGCTTCCATCGATATGCTCCTGCTTATACTGGAAACGGTAATATTTTCCATCATCTGCATGATATACAAACCATGGCTTATCAACTGCAAATCCAGGGCATACCACTGCGGCATCTTCCCCGTTCTCTAACTTCACGCTGTCTGCCTCGGAAGCAAATGTGTAATGACCCAGATACGTATCCTTATACTGTGTTTCAAACTGCTTGTACTCAATTCCCTTCTGGATTCCTTCCGATGTGGTAAATGCATTGTGTGGTGCCTTACGGCTGGAATCACGGTAGAAGGCAATACTGTCTACCTGCGGATCAAGTCCGTTAAAGTCTGTTACCACTCCACTGTTTAACAGCGGCTCTGCCCATGCAGCCTGTCCATAGTGCATATAAATAGCATCAAATTCCATTGCATAATAAGCAAAATAATGACGGCAGCTTCGTACGGAACCTAACTTCTCAATATTTGAATAATCCTGAAAAATACCCATTAAACGTGTCAGACCGCCCTCTACCGGCACTTCATATAAAACATCTGCCTGACCAATGCCGTACTGTGGCAGTGCATCTACGGTATTTCCAAGCATACATGCAAGTGGACGCTTGTTCGCAGTTTCCTCATCCATCGGCTCACCGGTTAAAAGATTGATTCCGCTTGGCTTAGTGGCTACAGCAGTCTCCGTCTCTGTTTCAGGCTCCTCACTTACTACACTTTCCGTCGCTATCGGTACTACTTCCACCTTCTCTTCTTCCTTCTTCTTACATCCTGTCAGTAAGATACCACAGGTACCAAGTAACAGCATGGTTACAGCAATTTTTTTCATCTTGTCTCCTCCTTGATTATCGTAAGATATTTAATTCAGTTAAAATCTGCTTCTGCCGGTCTTCCATAAATGCAGCTTCCTCAGGGGTCATATGATCATATCCGAACAGATGTAACATACTGTGGACGATCAAAAACGCAAATTCCCGTTCCACACTATGTCCGTATTCCTCTGCCTGCTCATATACTTTCGGTACACAGATAATAATATCGCCCAAAAGGACTTCGCCGGTATCCGGATTAAAATTATCCATGACATCTTCTTCAATCTCTGAAAAATCTCCTGCCTTCGGATAGCTTAACATCGGAAAGGACAACACATCGGTCGGCCGGTCGATCTCACGGTACTCCTTATTGATCTGCCAGATCGCATCCTTATCCACAAGTGTCAGATTGATCTCTGCCTCGTATGGAAAATCCTCCCGTTCTATTGTATACGAAATCACTTTATTTGCAAGTGTTTCATAGTCAAAAGGGAAATCTGCCTCTGTTTCTGCTTCTACTAAGATTGTCAAAACAGCTTCACTCCTTTCACAAGATATTCCCGGATTTTCAAGTACTGATTCATACTAAGTCCGGACTGGTCATAGATTCCATTAGAGGAAATCTCATCTAATGTCTGATAGACTAAAATACTATGATTCCAGGTATTTGACAAGGTATCCTTGTCTAAAAATTCAAACTTTGCGATCACCGCATCTACCATATGTACGATCGCTGATTCGCGGCTCGATGGCAGGTATCGTTCTCCGTTATATTCCCTTAAGATTGTAATGACCTTCGGCGGAAAATTATTCTGTTTTGCAAGCAGAACACCATTTTCTACAAACGGTTCGCCCTCAAGCTTCCCAACCCGGTAATAAAAGCCCGCAGCAGCCGCTACATCCGGATCTGCACCAACCTGTAAGGCACACTGATAGGCGATCTTTGAAACATTACAGGCATGCCGGTAATCCACGTCTGAATACTCTCTGATCTCCTTTGCAAGTGGGAATTCCGGTGCAATGATATCCGTCAGGCTCCGGTCATGTTCCGTCCCTGCACGCACCGCCACTTTTTCATACAGCAGCAGGAAAATGGCTGCTGATACAACACCACTGATCCCGCTAAATACGATCACATAGGTATTCTTATCGTAACTGCCGATAAAATACATCAGTCCCGGAATGCTTACCGATACCGCAACGACCAGTACCGCCATCTGTATCCGGTATTTTTTCTTCTCAAATAAAATCGAAAGCAGACTTCCAAACAACGTTAAGATGAGGTATGCCGCCAGCTCATAGAAGCTTGATTCCGAGATCATCCCAAGAAAAATATTAAAATACATCCCGATCACAATGCCCACTGTCGGATTCGTCACCAGTGTCAGAAAAAACGCCGGGATCATCACCGGTGCCGTATACGCCGGTAAAAAGGTAAAGATCAGATATGCCACTGCAGATAATATAAAGGTATAAAGTAACAGTGTATAACAGGTTGCCTCGTTTTTCAGCAGATGCCCATTTCTGCGTTCGGATTCCAAAAACAGGATCAGGATTGGGAATAAAATACAATGAAAAAAAACAACCGCAAGTACCTGATCGATCGTAAACTTATGGTAAATGGCAAAAAAACAGCTCATGCCCGCAAGGGACAGGATCATCCCTGCAATTGCTGCAAACCGCTTGCCCAAAAAAATCTCATTTTCCATTATCTGCTCCCCTGTTTTTTCCGTCTGTCCGTGCCTTTTGCCGGGGTACGTTTTGTGTTCCTGCTTTCATAATCCTCGTATGCCTTGACGATCTTTTGTACCAGAGGATGACGGACAACATCTGCACTCGTCAGTTCACAGACTGCGATCTCATCGACTTTCCGTAAGACCTTTAATGCAACATCTAAGCCGGATGTCACACCCGGTGCAAGATCCTTCTGGGATGCATCACCGGTTACAACCACCTTCGAGCCAAAGCCAATTCGTGTCAGAAACATTTTCATCTGGGCAGGTGTTGTATTCTGTGCTTCATCTAAGATGATAAATGCATTATCTAAGGTACGTCCACGCATATAAGCAAGTGGTGCAACCTCGATCAGTCCCTTTTCCATATTCCTCTGGAAGCTCTCTGCCCCCATGATCTGATACAGTGCATCATATAACGGACGCAGATACGGATCAACCTTACTCTGTAAATCACCCGGCAAGAAACCAAGCTTCTCGCCTGCTTCGATCGCAGGTCTTGTCAAAATAATCCTTCCAACCTCTTCATTCTTAAATGCTGTGATTGCCATCGCCATTGCAAGATACGTCTTACCGGTACCCGCCGGACCGATTCCGAACGTGATCATCTTATTGCGGATCTCGTCTACATAACTCTTCTGACCAAGTGTCTTTGGCTTTACCGGCTTTCCATTGATCGTATGACAGATCGTGTCCTTATCGATCTCAACGATCTCATGTTCCTTCGATACCTTCTGAAGTTCTAAGGTATAGTCGACATTCTGTTCTGTAATCTCGTTGCCACGTTCGGACAGTGTAAGCAGCTGCTCGAACACATTACAAGCGCTCTTAATATTCGGTTCACTTCCAAGGATCTTAACGGAATCATTTCTTGGAACTACCGTAACATTAAGAGCGCGTTCAATCTTTTTTATATTCTTATCGAAGCCGCCAAACACATTTGCCATGTGCTCAGCCGGAATATTGATCGTTGTTTCATTCAAGTTCATCTGCTGCTACCCTCTCGTCTGCAGGCTTCTCAGGCTCCGCTACCGGTGCCGTCTGATATAACGGACCACACACGGTAATCGTTCCCTTCGCACTGCATAAATTGTCATTTACATCTATAATAACATTTTTTTCCTGAATTTGAACATCTTTTTCCTGAATTTTTTTGAAATATGCCTGCAAGTGGCTTTCTGCAATGGCTTTTGCTTCCTTTTTCGTATATTTTTCCGATGTAATCTGATATTCTGCATACCGGTCCGTCCGTAAGATCACCGGCAGATAAAAATCCGAGCAAAGCCTTGGCTGACGGTATTCGGTTGTCTTTTCACTTTTGGGGTAAGTGACCTTCCCCATCGGAGCCGGATAGATGTGGCCAAACAGTTCGATTGCATAACGCTTCTTCTGATTTCCGGTAAAATGCTTCTTCTCATAGGACAGTGAAAAGGTATCCTGATACGGCAGTTTTGTCTCGATCTGGATATCCGCATCTGCCCGGCAATATTCATATCCGGAAACTTCCTGGTTATCATCGATCAGATCAATGCGTCCACTGACTAAAACCTCGCCCTTTTTTACCTTCGCCTGTTCCTGTATCAGCGGTGTACCTGTCCTTGTTATCATCTTAAGAACGGTTCCGTCACAGGCTGCAATAAGATCCCGTGGTTCCTCTTTTTTTTCATCCTTCTTTTCCCCTGTGATCAGATTCTCTTTTACCCGGATTGTAAGCTTCGTTCCGGAGATCTGTGCGGAAGTCCAGATGATCTGTCCGTAATGCAGGCGGATCTTTTCTTCTAAGCCGCTACAGTCAATTTCCTTTTTTGCCACGCCAAATCCGCAATGCTCTGCCTCTAAAAACTGCAGGAGATTATCATCGGTCACACTGCTGTTTCCAAGGATCTCTATATTCCAGATAAAACGCGACAGGAAAAACAGAAACAGGAAAAAAACTGCGATCCCGCCAAAAAACAGCTTCCGTTTCCGATACCGGAACATCACAAACGGAAAGCCATAACGCTTTAAGATCCTCAGATGCGTCTTTGTCTTTTTCAAAAACGGCTTTAATTCCCGCACTCCGGATAAGCTGATAAAAAATTCATAGCCGGATTCGATATGTACCAGATCCCAGATTAGAATATCGTGATTGCTGCACAGGTTCAAGAAACGCTCCGGTGCATATCCGGTCACCTGCACCCGTACATACCCGGACAGATATTTGATAAATGATAAGACCATCGCTTCTCCTACTCATACTGAATACTTTTTATGATACCACTGATCTTCATCTCTTCATTCGTATAATACTGGATAAGCAGCGTCTTGCCCTGTACACATACCTGACAGTTTTTCGCCTGGATCCGGATACATTCCGGAGAATATTCAAGGATTCCCCTGTAATTTTCAATCAAAAGCTCCCGCTGGCCGGTTATGGTCACAAGCACCGCACCATACATCAGGTCTTTTGGCAGTTCTAAGGTTTCTACCACATTTTCTTTCCATGATTTTGCACTGATTTTTCTCATATAGTACTATATGACAAAATGCTTAAAACTATTCAGTGATCACCTCATGGATCGTCTCCTGTGCAGTATATTCTGTATCAGAAAAAGTATAGGACTTCTGCAATAAGTCCTCTGCTTCTCTTGCTTTTTTCAGATCGTTGGCATAGATATAAGATAAAATATCACCCTTTTTCACATATGCGCCTTTCTTGTGAATCAGTTCGATTCCAACCGCCGGATCGATCACATCCTCTTTGATGCGGCGTCCACCGCCTAAGAGCATACATGCAACACCGATCTGTTCTGTCTCCATTTCACTGATATAACCGTCCTTCGCAGCATAAACCGGGATCTTATGGGCTGCCTGTGGCAGCAGCGACGGATCGTATACCTGTGCGGCATCCCCGCCCTGTGCCTCTACGAACTCTGCCATCTTATGCAATGCCTGTTTCGAAGCAATTACTTCCTTCATTTTCCGGACTGCCTGCTCAGGGTCAGCTGCATCACCGGCAAAAAGCAGCATATAACTGCCGAGTGCATAGACGTCTTCCATCAGATCTTTTGGTCCGTTTCCATTTAAGGCCTGTATTGCTTCGATCACTTCTAAGGAATTACCGACCATATTGCCAAGCGGCTGCGACATATCCGTAACGATCGCTGCCGTTTTCTTACCTGCCATATTACCAATCTGTACCATCGTACGTGCCAGCGCGATGGCATCTTCTTCTTTTTTCATAAAGGCACCATTGCCCGTCTTGACATCTAAGACGATCGCATCACTGCCACTTGCTAACTTCTTACTCATAATGCTGCTGGCGATCAGGGAACGCTGGGCTACGGTTGCCGTGACATCCCGCAGTGCATAAAGCTTCTTGTCCGCAGGCGCAAGTTCTGCCGTCTGTCCAGCAATTGCAAGCCGGATACGGTTAACATTCTCAAAAAACTTCTGTTCTGAAAGTCCAGTCTGAAATCCGCGGAAACATTCTAACTTATCGATCGTTCCGCCGGTATGTCCGAGTCCCCTTCCGGACATTTTGGCAACCGGAACGCCAAGTGCTGCAATGACAGGGCCAAGCACCAGCGAGGTCTTATCACCGACACCACCGGTGCTGTGCTTGTCTACCTTCACGCCATGGATCGCAGACAGGTCTAATACCTCACCGGAATCCCGCATGGCAAGTGTCAGATCCAATGTCTCCTGTTCGTTCATCCCCTGAAAACAGATTGCCATTAGCATGGCAGACATCTGGTAATCCGGGATCTGATCTGCGGTATAGCCTTTTATCATCCACTGAATCTCTTCGGTGGAAAGTACCCTTCCTTCCTTTTTCTTTTCGATCAAGTCATACATTCGCATACGAATTCCCCCTTACTTATGGTATGGTTCATGGTTCATGATCCGGTATCCACGGTAGATCTGTTCAAGCAGGATCACACGCATCAGCTGATGCGGAAATGTCAGCTTCGAAAAGCTCAGCTTTTCATCTGCACGCTTTAGCACTGCATCGGAAAGCCCAAGGGAACCTCCTATCACAAAAACAATATGGCTCTGTCCACGCAGTCCAAGCGATGCCATCTTTTCGGATAATTCCACGGAGTCCGGCATCTTCCCATCGATTGCAAGTGCGATCACATACCCCTGACTTTCCTCTATGTACTTCATCAGCCGTCCGCCCTCTTTTTCTTTGATCTGACGCTCTACGGTCTCACTGGCATGATCCGGGGTCTTTTCATCTGCGACTTCAACGATCTGTAACTTACAGTAACGGCTTAAACGCTTTGCATATTCGGCAATTGCATCACGATAGAACTTTTCTTTGATTTTCCCTACGGTCAGTAATGTGATCTTCATGTCTGCTCCCTATCTTAATTCTGAAAGATTCTTCCATACAATTCTTCTAACATATGATCCTGATATGCGCCATCGAGATCCGGATACCGGCTGCTTATGCAGCGTTCCATTACCTCATAACGCTGGAAATAAAGCTGTTCCTCGCCTACCGATGTGTCGTCAATCCCCGCATCAATATCATCTGCGGAATAAGTGTCTAAAAACCATCTGATGATCTCTTCGGTTAACTGCTTCTCACTTCCTGCTTCTTCCTTTACACTTTTTAAGCGCATCTGATACCGGAGTCCGATGATCAGAAATACCACAAACAGTGTTCCCATCACAAGAAACATTAAGATCTTCATGTAACCTTCCATCTGTAACCGGATGACACCAAATCCCCACAAAAGCAGACATATAATTCCAAGTGTACCAATGCACAAAAAGGTAGTTGCAGTAGACTTCATATCCTCATATGCGGTTTCTTTTTTTACATAGACATGTCCGCCGGCAGCAGGTGTTACGGTATCCGCTTCCTGCTCCACTTCATCTGAAGCTTCCTGCTCTACTTCATCAGAAGCTTCCTGCTCCTTCTTTTCATAAAATTCCTCTGCGTCGGCTAATGTTTCTACAAGCGGGATATGACAATCCGCGCATTCCGTTATTCCCCTGACATATTCATTCTTACATTTTGGACACCACATTGTTTTCTCTCCTCTTCATTCATTGATTGTACCATCAGACCGGAACCCCACAACCTCATCGAATTCCTTCTGTTTTTATCTATTATACCAAATATGCCATCGCTTTTGTATAGCCCGCATCCTTATTTTTCATAAATATGCGGATAGACCTGTACTTCAACCGTGTGATCCCTGTCATGGATCAGAAACGTAATAGACGTTCTGATAGCTTAACGGAGGCCGGGGCATATGAAGTTCTCTTGCAGCACCACAGATCGTACCGGTATCTACAATCGCCCGGAAATATTCTTTGAGCTGCTCTTTCCATACTGGTCGCGCAGCTTTTGAACCTTCTATATAACATTGTAGACCGGATTTATTGAAAAACGGGCTGAGAAAAGAACCGGTGCATTGATTGACACACCCTCCATCCGGTGTTATCATCTGCAATATCAGTGAAAATAACTTATAAAAACGATATTCGTTGGATCAATAGAAAGGAAAAACAACTTATATGTGCAATCAGAACCAGGCATATCAGAGATTAGAAAAAAGCTTAACCGATGTGATCGCCGAAGAGCAGGCAAAGCTCGGATACCGTAAGGAAGCAATCCGGTTATATTATCCCTTATCATCCTTAAACCACTTTTTTGACAGTGACATTTCTGCCAAAGAAATGCAGGAAAAACTGACCGGCTTTATCTCCTATGTAACCCCACGCTTTGGCGATACGAAAACTGCCTATAAGGGAGATCGTTTCTGCTTTTATCTTGCACCGGAGGCTTCTGAATATGTCCATGGGCATCAGGCGGAAAATACCTTTATCTTTGACCTCGTAAAAATGCTGCAGGACGAAGGCATTACACTTGCTGATATCACTGCCTTTTTCCAAAAATGGGATAAAGACTGCGTCATAAAGGACATCAACAATGGAGAGTTCGACATTCTGATTACCTTCACCACGCGTAATGATCCATACTACTATTGCTTCAAGGATGAAGGCTGTCACATCATCTATCACCGTTTTTTACCAGAGGACTATGAGGACTTTGGATTTTAATCTTACACTACCGATAAAATTCCGGTCTTCTAAGCTGCGTATAGGGTCTTTTTGCTCTTACGCGGCCAGCTTCTGATAAGTCCTGCATCTACATACATGATCTGCCTCATTTTCTGCTGCTTTTTCTATCGCATGCAGGCTTTTTTCTAAGTTTGCTTCTACACTGCCTGCATTCGACATCTGTATCATTGCGAAACGCATATTTTTCTCCTATCATCTGACTTATAAGAAAATTATATTTCTTTTGCACAAAAAATCAATATTATCTCCAATCGCCCAAATATGTGATATAATGAGCGTAAGTGAGAAAAATGCAAATTTATTTGCATTTGACGAACGGCGAAATTATTGAGTGATATAATGAACTCTAACGAGTTCATCAAGAAGTTTCTTATGAAACTTCATATGTGCAAAAGACATGCACATAATAGATGATATAATAATCTTGTCAAACATGAACAAGTAGGGCAACAGCCCGGATTGTGAATGTTTGCTGCAATTTCAGAAGTTCGAAGAACGGAGAATTTGTAATTATTATATACATGATATCAGATACTACAAGAAAGGACCGAATTTTATGAAGAAATTAGAAGAGAAAATTCTTGCGGAAGGCAAGGCAGTCAATGAGAACATTTTAAAAGTGGACAGTTTCGTCAATCATCAGGTTGACCCGGTCTTAATGCAGGAGATCGGAATGGAATTTGCCAAGCATTTTGAAGGTCAGGGTATCACGAAGGTGGTAACGATCGAAAGCTCCGGTATTGCTCCAGCGCTCATGACCGCAGCTGCTTTACAGGTTCCGATGATCATCTTAAAAAAACAGCCATCTAAGATCTTAAATCAGAATCTGTATCAGACAGTTGTAACCTCTTATACCAAGGGAACCAGCTATGAGCTGACAATGTCCCAGGACTATATGAGTGAGAACGATCATGTACTGATCATTGATGATTTTCTAAGCAATGGTGAAGCTGCAACAGGTGCGATCCGTCTGCTTCGCAAGGCACATGCTACGATCGCCGGTGTCGGTGTCCTGATCGAAAAGACTTTCCAGACCGGACGTGAGAAGTTAGAGGAACAGGGTGTCCCTGTATATGCCTTAGCACGCGTTTCCAAGCTGGCAAAGGATGTCATTGAATTCGTACCGGAGAACAAGTAATCCGCTTTTACATAACAAGCAAAAGATCCGTCCATACCATTTGCATTGCCTGCAAATGCGTACTGGCGGATCTTTTTTGGGTCTATATCTTTTCCAATTACTGTCTCTTCCGGTTTACTATGGCAGATAAATATAATTATAGCGGATCACACCACTCGAAAGTCCATGCTTATCGACTGCTAACAGTGAAAGTACATTATTGCCGACCGGCATCTCAAGCGGACCGGTATAGACACTGCTATCTGTATTCGGGGTACTGCCATCCCAGGTATAATATACCGTACAGTCCTGCGGAACACGGACTGTGATCATCTGAGATGACGTGTAAGAACCGCTTCGTAGGGAAACCGTCGGCTGTAATGGTGCCTCAAATGCAATCTCATAATCTGCACGGACAATCTCACTGTAGATGCCACGGGAATCCTTTGCAACCGCATAGATGGTTGTCTTCCCTTCCGTCAGTGAAATCGGACTTATATACTTTCTTCCATTTGCGACCGGATCACTGTCCCCATTGACCGTATAATAGATCTCACAGCCGGATGCAGCACTGATTCCTACTTCCATTTCCTCGTGATAGGTTCCTCCCACTGTATCAAACTCCGGCTCTTGCACGATATAATCGGCAAACAAGGACTGTTGTGCAGTATCCGCATACGTTTCATACAGATCTACGATCTTATCGTACTTCTTTTCCGAATCATACAAATCGATCAGCAGCCGGATTGCGTTCTTATTCTTCGCATCAATCTGCAGGATCTGTAACGCATTTCCCTCAATCAGATCCGGATCCTCCATTTTCTGACCAAGCTTTGCAAGCTCTAACATCACCTTCGTATTTTCCGGGTCTAAGTCTAGCGCACGCTTTAAATATACCTTTGCTTCATCGTAGTCAGAAGACTTCAGCAGTTCGATTCCCTTCTCATATTGATAGGAAAACGAATTCTGCTGACTGTGCTTTACCACATAAAAGGAGACTCCGCCGATTACGAAGGCAGCGCTGATCACACATGGAAGGATCCATTTCTTT
>ERZ1034873.769-NODE-769-length-14956-cov-5.105899_pt1 | contig 14956 bp, 21 predicted proteins | sample MGYA00520689_ERZ1034873 | MGnify/ENA primary metagenome ERZ1034873 (study PRJEB33766, sample SAMN09781722) | gut metagenome | biome: gut microbiome | host: Homo sapiens | place: Madagascar | study: EMG produced TPA metagenomics assembly of the PRJNA485056 data set...
TGTTTAGTTAAATTGTCAATAGAAATACATGGGTACATGTAATATAATGGCATTGTAAGTAATTGAAAAGAACAGAGCCGGAGCGGATCCCCGGCAGAAAGAAGGTTGAAAATGAATAGCGATCAGAAAAAGAAACGGGAATGCTTATCTGTTTCCGCTGTGGCGCAGATAATGGCGGACATATGTGAGACAGCAGATAAAACGGGAATACTGATGATATCCACCGGTGAAACTTATATAAGCGTATCTGACGTGGAAACCATCATTAACAGTTATATCAATTTTGACAAATAAACAATGATCCGGCTGTCCTACCGGCCGCACACGGGGAGAAAGAGATAAAAATGAAATTATATGAGATATTGCAAAAAATGGACACCGAAACGGCCATAGTCGTTCATATGAATGTTTTTGACACCAGGTTTTCAACAAAGCATTTTCCCGCTTATTATTTAAAAAACAATGATCTTTGCGAAAAAGACGTAAGATCTATATGGATAGAAAATAACGAACTGAATATTGCATTAAAATAGCAAAAAAGGGGATCCCGGAAGGATCCCCTTTAATTTTACACATTTACCACGATTGCATCAAACCCGGATGCTTTCAGCCTGGAAACAAGCGCATCTGCGTTTGCCTTTACTCCGTATGCTCCGCACTGGATCTTATAAAGACCGTTTACCGTAACCATAATCGTTTCAAAGCCGGCCTTTTTAAGCCTGTTCTGTAATGCGGTTGCATTCTTCTTGTTACTGAATGCCCCACACTGCACCTTATATTTTACAAGCGGATCTGCTCCCGGTGCCGGTGCAAAGGATGTATCGACTGAAGCAGGCGTTGAAACCGTCTGGCCAGTAATGCCCTTTACAATGGCGATTGCCATTGATTCGGCGTTGTATAATCTCACATCGTCTTTATCGTCCACAAAGCAGCACTCAATCAGCATTGCCGGGGCTTTGGTGTTCCGCAGGACATATAGTCCAGATGTCTTTACACCACGATTTGCAAAGCCAAGTGATCCGATCGCATTTACAACGGCTTCAGCATAGGGCTTCGCCTTTGATGCGCTGTTATAGATATACACTTCGGTTCCGGTCGTGTTCCCGTCCTTGTCAAGTGCGCCTGCGTTAAAATGGATCGAAACATCAAGGTCTACCGTGTGCGCATTGCATTTCGCCACAATCTTCCGCAAGATGTCCTGCTGACCGGTGCCGTTGTCTTCCGTGCAGTCATAGACCGTATGACCTAACGATCTAAGTTTTTCGATCACAAGATTTTTAACTTTTCTGTCTTCGATTGATTCTTCGATGTAGCCGACAGCCCCGCATCCTACTTTGCCGTGCGGGTTGTGTCCGGCGTGTACGTTAATAATCATTTTCGCATTCCTCTTTTCTGTATCGTCTGTATGTGTCTGTGCTTCGTCATATTGCGTCAGATTCCATTTTTTCACGACTGCCATTACATTCTTAACGTAATCGTGCGAAGTGGCGTATGCGCAGTTTTTCAACGCTTCAAGGTACGCCTGCGGATCTGATATGTTTTTGCATGAATCATAATGCTGGATATCTGTCCACTGAAAGTACCCAATCACGCCATCTTCCATCGTGTCAAATCCGTACCATGTATCGGTGATAGGTGTGTATGATCCGTCTGCGTTCTGTTCCTGGCTCCCATCGGTGAATGTATGGTGCTTTACCTGCACCCGCCCATCCGTCCGGTATTTAAGCCCAAAATAATTGTGATGCGCCGCCTTTGTGGTGGATCCGTAACCGCTTTCAAGACACGCCTGCGCTATAATGGCACTTGCGCAGTTGCGGTGATAAAGCGGTGCGTATTTCTGGATCAGCGGGGCAATGGCGGCAATAAACGCAAGGCATTCTGATTCAGTTGACATAAGATCACTCCTTCTTTCCGTCTTTTTCAATCAAATTACGCAGCATTTCATAAAGCCCGGTGGATGCCAAGCCGGAAATCATTCCGCCCAAGATCACCTCTGCATTGATGCCTGTGGAAACGTTGATAAGGATGTTGATAATGCATCCGGTTGTCAGCATTGACAAAGGGATGTATTTGTTTGGGAATTTGTCAAACGCTGTCTTGAATGCATACCCTACACACAAACAAATTCCCAACACTACTAAGTTAATATAGCCTGTTAAAAATGATAAATCCATGTCTTCACCTGTTTAACCTTTCTCTAAATCTGCAATTCTGTGATTGATAACCTTGATCTGTTCTTCGACGACCGGCATCCGGCGGGCAAAGTTGTTGTGTTCCCGCACCTCTCTTGTCAATTCGTCAATCTTGCAATCCGTGACTGCCTGTGCCGTGCCTAACTGGTGTTCAATGTTGCGGTTACTCTGGATATTAGTGAGGATGATACCTGCAATGCTGAATATTCCAGTCACCGCAGCTGCAATAAATGATGCCATTTCCGATTCTCCCTTCTCTGTGCGTCTTTGTGCAAGGGATTCACGGCTGCGCCCTTATTTTCATAACATGCGCCCCCTTTCAAGATTTCCTTGTGAACCGATACCCGCCATTTACTTCGGATTCAATCTGCTTAAAGTCGGAGTAATCGCCCAGGAACATCCCATTTTGCCGGTATACCTTAAAGCCGTTTTCATTCTTTGGTATGTTCGATCCGGTCAGCTGCACGACATCTTCCGACACTGCGTCAAAATTTGCCTGGTACATCATCAGATCCCCGGTGAACTGCACTCTTATCATTCTGACTTCACCGCCTTTTCTGCTTCCAGTTCAGCAACTCGGTTTTCGAGATTCTGGATTTTGGCGATCAGATAAGGGACAAACTTTGAATAATCAACCGTTTTGACCTTCTGGTCAATACCCTTTTTAACGTCAAAGTCTTCTTCTTTATATCCTTCCGGCGTATCAACGGCATATGGAATGATGTCTTCCACCTGCTCTGCAATGACACCGTGCTGACCTTTCCCACCAAAGCCTGATTTATAGTCAAAATCAACTACTTCAACGTCAAGAATCTTGTCCATTTCTTCATCAGACATTTTCTTGATATTCTTTTTTATCAATCGTGAAGACGGGTTTTGACATCCGGTAGCATAGACCGCAACATAAGCGTTGGCTTCCCGGTTCGTGCAATAGATTCCTGTACCACGCAAACGTATTTTTGCATTTGCCCTTGCCTGAACCTGCACCGAATCGCCCGCAACTCCAAATGTGTCACCGGAAGAAAGTTCGAAAGAACTTGCGTAAATCGGAATATATGCGTTTCCGATCCCGTTTCGGTTCATGCAGCGCACACTTGAATAGCCGCTTCCGGTTGTTGCCACTGACATCAAGTACAGGATCCCGCCTGATGTGACAACAGGCAATGCTTTAAGCGCTGTGATATCTTTAAGCGCACCGCTTATGTTTGGGGCGACAACATTCCCTGCAAACGTAGCCGCACCTGCTGATGTAATCTGAAGCAGATTATTTGTGTCATTTTTTGTAAGTTGGAATATGTTACTTTTCAAAATTGGTCGCAGTGTGAAAAAAGTCCCATCCGCATTTTTACCAAAGATGATGCCTTTCCCAATGTCGCTATTTCCTGCGTAGTCATTCGCAAGGCTCCCGGCGGCACGGACGACAGCTGATTTCAGACCGGCGGCGATTGCTTTTATGATCGCATGAATATCAGAGTTTAAATAATCCTCTGTTGACACCAGGTCGCCATCTACACTTGACACCTCGCATTCATCCACAAACTTTAATTCCTGGTACATTGACTTAACACCAAGCGCACCGGCAATCTGGTTTTCCTGCGTATTGGCAAGGATTTCGTCCTGACTGTCAAGCAGTGCCAAGGATTCCAGGTGATTCTTGCAGAAATCAATAAATTCCTTTTCGTATTTTTCCGCCAACTTCTGGTAGTTTGGGATCGTAGAAAAAAGCTTTTCAATGGACTTCAGTACCACGCCTTCGATCTTCACCCGGTACAACGGCATCTGGTTTCTCTCTGCGCCGCCAAGGATGTCCCCGTTTGTATAAACGGGATCCGCCGGGTTCCCTTCCGTTTCAGTCCCACGCAGCACCTTTAAGTATGCGTCTTCGATTCCGTTTGACGGATTCTTATAATACTCCATAACGATCATGTCATTCCGGTTGATCCCGGCGGTTCCGGTTTCAATCGTGCAATCCTCAAAGGATTTAGGCTTGATTCTAATGTGACGCCCTTTCATAAGGATGTCACCGTCAAGCACCCTTACGGTATTATTGTCAATGATTGACGCTGCGCACTCACTCCCTGTCTGCATGACATATTGACCGGCACCAAAAAAGGAAGCATTGAAGCTTCCCTGGTCTTCTGATTTGATATGTTCCTCGTTACGAAACCCTGTCACTAAATGTACTGACATTACTTTTCACCCACTTCATATGATATCGTTGTTTCACCGTTTTTTATGGTTACAATTTTTTTGGAGATAGCTTCAGCGGCAGAAATCCCGGTGAGTTGATCTTTTGCTCCCACTATATCGCCAATGTCGTAAGACAAATTATTTGAATCAAAGTCGATCTTAACTTTGTCCGTGCTTCTTAATTCTTTCAGCTTTTTAATACCGTTCGCTTCCAAGTCCTGCGCTGACTTTGCAGATCCGTAGTCGTAGGTTTCCGCAACTTCATCAACGCCTTTCAGCGTTTGTGTCTTGCTTATATTGCCGTTTTTATCAGCATACAGGTGTATTACTTCACGTTCCGCAAGATCTCCCTGTCCAAGGCAGATAAGATGGTTTATGGGACGAACGTTTTTCTGAATGTCCAATGGTGTCACATCCGAATCAAATTGTTCATCTTGTGAATAATCAACCACCGGTGCGGCGGACACATTCACCACGCCTTCGCAAAAAACCGTTTCAAGCTTTGCGTTGCATCCCTTCAGCATGTCAATGATACCGGCGTATGCGTCAACATAACGTTCAAATTGGTAATTGCTGATCGTGATTCCAGAATTGCCGCTTGACCGGAACAGACCGGCAAGGCCTATTCTGTTAAGGATGAACTGGATCACTGCGTTTGCTTCGCCGGAAACGATCAAATAACTGTTTACCAGGGACGCTCCCGCCGCATCAGTAGTTTTCAGCGTGACACCTGAAGCCGATGTTTCGCCGCTTTTAAGCGGTACAATGACCTTTTCGCCAAGCATACCCTGCCATGTGGTGCCGTGGTATGTGATTTCTTTCAAGTCGGTGTCAACCTCTATTTCGCTTATAATGCCGCCATATTCTGTCCCTTCAATATAGATATAGCAGCCTTCGCCGCAACAGTGATTATTGTAGTCCACCTTGCAGGCGAAGTCATTCTCACCAGATCCAAACGCAAGATCCAGATCATATTCAAGTAAAACCCCTTCATCTTCTCTTTTTGCGTTTGTGTAGATCAAGTCCACTTTGGTTCACTCCTTTCTTCATAGAGTGTTACATCAAACTTAAAGTCGTTGTTTGCTGATACTTTATTGATTCCGGTAGGGATCTTTTCAAAAATATACGAATCCCTGTTCCGCAAATTGAAACAGTTTGTTTCTGATCCGTTCGTATGTTTCAGGATGATCTTTTTGGTTGCTGAATCAATGGTCAGATATTCGTTTCTCTCGATCTTAACCTTCACTTCGTACAGATGCCCGCCTATCGTGATCTGCGGGTTGTCGCATGCACCGTAAACCCGTATGCGGAAGTTCTCCGGCACAATACCGGTATTGGCTACCTGCTCGCCCAACATATTTGACGTATAATCGTATGGGTGATCGGTATTGTAGTCCAGGTTCTTCCCCGGCTTACTGGATCCATAACCAAACGTTTCAATGGTTTCTTTGATCCAGTACGGATAGTCGGTAGTTACTGTAAGGGATATGGTTATTGATGTTTTGGTGCTTAAATACTTCTTTTTGACGGATGCCGTGACAAAACACTTCAGGTAATAGTCCCCGATAACGATTCGCCCATGTTTCATAGCAAGCACGTCTTTTTCAATCACTTCGAAAAGTCTGTTGCGGATCTCCATCCCTTCATCTTCCGAATTGCAAAGGATCACAACAGGGATTGTCCTTGTTGTGACCTTTTTGCTAAAAGACGATATTTTATTATTTTTCTCCGTGGCGTTCCATGTGTAGTCACGGAGATTGTTTTCGTTCACAAAAATCCCACCGTCACCAAATTCAACGGTTTCGTTGATGTGATTGATATAGACAAATTTTTCAAGCATTACATCACCTCATTCACAAGCCTTGCAAACTCACGCCGATCTACACGGCATGTTACGCCATCGAACGCTTCTCTTATGCTGTCCCCTACGCTTCCGTCAATAGATGTGAGTGCGTCAAGGATCCGCAACAGCACTTCGACAACCTCGGCATTCTTTTCCGCCACTGCCGCCGAAATCATATTCATAAGCGTATCTGCACCGGAAACAACCTCATTTCCCGCTTCGCCGCCGGCCATGATCTGACCGTTGGCATTCATCCCGAATGCTGTCGGTTTAGTAAGCAGCATAGGGTTGTCCATGGCTTTGGCATACCATTCTACCGATAATGCCGGAAAACCTCTGCCTTCAGCCCATTCAGCTAAATTAAACCCGCCGCTCAAATGGAAATGTGGAAGCTTCAGATGTGGTAATTTCCATTCAAAATTGAAGAACCCCTTAATCTTATCAATGGCTTCTTTTACTGCTTCTTTGGCACCATTGATCTTGTCTGTGATGCCTGTTTTGATGTTCGTAAACACGCCAAGCACCTTTTCCTTCGCTTCTTTCACTTTCTCATGCATCTTATTCTTCATATCGGCGAATAGGCTAGTGACCTTTTCTTTCATGCCGTTTACAGTGTCGGTGATCTTCTGCTTTAATTCTTCGAATTTTTCCTTTACCTTCTCCTTGATGTTTGTGGCAATCTCAATCAGCTTGTCCTTGATCTTACCGAATATTTCGGTCAGCTTTTCTTTAATGCCGTTGACAATGGACTTCAGGACGGACGCAAGCAGGTTGAACAGGTTAATGACGATATCTTTCGCACTGCTCAAAATGGTCTTAATCGCTTCCCACATACCTTCCCAGTCGCCTTTAAATAAAGCAACGAAGAATTGCACGATACCACCGATCAAGTCAAATACAGACTGGAAAACGGCTCTAATGTTATCCATGTTAGATTGCACGATCTGGCACAACCACGCAAGGAATGGGTATATGTAGTTCTTGAATGTGTCAACGAACCATGACACTATGCCTGCAATGGCGTTAAACACTGTACTAAACAATTCACCGATCAGGTTTATCTTGTCCTGGTTTTCTTCCCACAACTGCCGCACCATGTCGATAAATGACGAAATGACCGGCAGGATATAGTTTTCAATGGCTGCGGTGACATACTGCTGCAATTCCTGGAATTTATCAGAGATCGTCTGGACTGCCGGTGCGACCGCTTCAGCTATTGTAGTAACAAGCTGCGTGAATATGTCGATCACAAGGCTTATTGCAGGAAGCAGCACATCGTTCCACGTCACAAGCAGGATATCGAAAACATTTACCAGACCGGTCAGCACCGTCTCAACCAACGGCTGAATCACGGTTCCTAATGCCGTAAACATATCACCGACTTCTCCGATTTTGCCCGCAAATTCTGAAGCCGTGTTTTGCGCAAATAGCCCGATCGTATCTTCCAGATACGGCAGCCATTCCGCCATCTTTTCGACAAATCCACTTGAAAAGATTCCATCAAATGCGGAGCTCATGTCAGATGAGCCAACGGCGGTAGTCAGGATCATTTTGATGGATTCAATCAAGGCGGGAACGACCGCAGAAAACAACGCCGGAATGCCGGTTACAACTTGCGAAAGAAGTTGCGCAGCCCCTTCGAGTATTGCGGGAAGAAGCGTTGATAAAAGTTCCGGCATATATGTTCCAAGTGTGGATATCAATCCAGACAAGCCCTGTACCAACCGGGGAACCGTCTCAATGATTCTAGGTATAAGGTTGTCTGCTACCGTTATCACTGAATCAACCAGATTTCCGAGTAACGCATCAAAATCCTGGTCAGGATCCGCCATACCGGTCAAGAAGTTTTCCCATGCAGCTTTCATCATTCCTATTGATCCCTGAATGGTGGCTGCCGCTTCTTTTGATGTTGTACCGGTTATGCCCATGTTGGTCTGCACTGTGTGAATGGCTTCAATCATTTTGTCGAATGATACTTCGTTCACATTATCTGCTGTTACCTTCATCGTATCGCCAAGTACACCGGAATCATTGATAAGCCTTGCCATTTCTGACGCAGTACCACCATATCCCAACTTCAGGTTGTCTAACATGGTGTAGTTCTGCTTTGCGAAGCCCTGGTACGCATTCTGAATGAGATCCATAGACGTTCCCATTTTGTTTGCGTTATCCGCCATGTCAGTTATTGCTAAGTTGGCAGATTCAGCCGCTTTATCAGTATCGCCACCCAAGCCTTGCAAAAGAGACGCAGAAAAGCTTGTAACGGTGTCCATGTACTGATTTGCCGACAGACCGGCTGTCTTATATGCATTGTTGGCATATTCAAGCACTTTTCCGCTGCTATCCTTGAAAAGAGTTTCGACACCGCCGACCAACTGCTCATAGTCAGAATATGCGGTAACCGATTGTTTTATCAGCACTCCAAGGCCGGTTGCGGCCGCTCCAACGCCTGCGGCAACCGTGGTTCCGATCTTTACCGCAGCACTACCAATTCCGCTAAATACTTTTCCAAATTTTCCTTCTGCTTTCTCGGCATTTCCTGTTGTTTCATCTATTGCCTTATTGGCTTCGCTGTTGTTTACTGCGATAGTTCCGAATAATTTAAAAAGTTCCAAGGGTTCTCCCCCTTATCTATCCAAAAAATAAAAAAGTCCGCATAAATGCGAACCTAAAGCTTAAAATCGTTGAGTATGTCACCAGATGATTTTATGATTTTTACTGCTTCTTCTTTTGGCATTGTTTGTTCCATTTCTTCAGATTGAGTGCCACATGACTTTGTAAATTCGTCAAAAGACACCTCTCCCCATACCTTGTGCAGGTAAAACTCCCACCTGGCGTTTCTGTCCTTTTCTTCTGATATAATTTTCATTATTTCATTGGAAAACTCATGAAGTTGGTCATTGCGGATCATATCATCAAGGATGGCATACGGATTTGCATACCTTTGAGATAGCAAATCCATATACCGGATATACCCTAAGGATTGAACGACTTCATGACACGTTTGAAAAAATCCTGGAAGTCCTCTTTGGTGACGACACGAAAAATCAATTCCCCATAATCTGCAAACGGAAGATTCTTTACTTCCATAAGCTTCATACCGGTCAGAGACGCAAGAAACATCTGAATGTCCCTCTCTGCTTTAGGGATGTTTTCGATGATAATTCCCACAAGATCCATTGCCACTTCAAAACCGACAGCTTCAAGGTTCACCTTCTGGTCTTTATCCTTGCTCTTAAACTTATCAGCATCAAAGCAGGTTCTAAGCTGACGAATCCCGATGGCACTAAGGATTTTGCAGATGGATCCCATGTCCGTTGCGACCAGTGGTCTTAATTCATATTCCTGTTTTTCTACCTGCTCAACTTCAGCTGCTTTTTCTAACACATCTTTATTGTTCATTCTTCAATCTCCTTACACTGTTTTTTTTGCAACGTAAATGTGATACGGAAGCTTATTCGTGTTTCCGCCTGTTACCAGGTTCGCCACGCATTCAAACGTTGCCGGCACAACCGCAGCTTCTTTGTTCTTCCCTTCAAGGGACAGACCGGAAGTGCAGATTGCATAGTCAAAGATAATGATGATCGGGCATCCGTCCGTCTGGAACCCGACAAAGGCAAAATCTTTGATGTAATCGCCTTCGTCAATCAGTGCTTTTGATTCAATCAGATCAAACCTTGTGTCGGCGGACGTGCCTGCTTCTCCGATAACCGTTGACGCAAGATAATCTTTTGTAATCTCGATCATGTTTGTCTCAACCTGCGCTGTTTCGCCGGTCTTCTGCCGCAGACCTTTAGCTTTTACCTGGACACCGTCAACGTCAATGTCAAGAATCTCCGGCGTAATAGTGAGTTTGGTTCCGCCGGACGTTGCGCCCAGGATGGTTCCTTTCCACTTGCTTTCTTCTTCTGAATACTTGAAGTCTTTGTACATTGTTCCGGCTCCAAGCATAATGTTTTTCGGCGTGTCTTCTGATACGCCGGACACTGCAAATTCTGACCAATCAGCCATGTTTAGCCACCTTCCATTCTTTTACAATCAAGTTTATTTGCAACCGTTTGAGAAATTCTTCTCCGGTCGGAACCGGGAATGCATTCCCATAAAAAACGGCAATCCCCGATCCATTGTCAAGAATTGCCGTTCTGCCCCCGATTTCCGGGAACAATTTTCTGATTTGTTCTTTTTGCTGTTCTAAGTTCAGCCATGATCCTTTTGTAGTACCAGTCAAAATGAATTGTGTGCCTTGCATACCATCTTCAAACATTGCCGTTTCTTCGGTATATTCCCCCACCCAGTACGTCTGCACCGAATTTACAGGGGATGTATACTCCATAAATTCATACGGTATACCGGCGGAATCAATGGCATCACCGATGAATTTTAATGCACCAGTTGTCATGATCCTATCTCCTTCATAATCTGTTCAAACCGGGTTTGCAGTGATCCCTTCAAGGTCACAAAGGCGTTGTTCAATGCCCTTCGTGGTTTCTTTCCTGTTGTCTTGTGCCATTTACCATCATCATCCTGGTAAGTCCAAGGCGTTTTTCGGCCATCACCATGCAACGCATACTCGCCCGTTCCAAATTCTTCCCATATTGCATTTTCAAGGTTACTTCCGATCTTCGCTTCTCCTTTTGATTCATCAACCTTATAAGTCCACGAATTTTTAAGCTGACCGGTACTAACCTTTGTGTTTCTCTTTGTCTGCGCTTCCAGTTCGCCGCCTGCTTCGTATAACCAGGAAATCGTTTTTTCATTCAGCGCAGCCTTGACTTTTGCTGAATTATCCTTAAATTTAACCGGCACTCTGACCACCTCTGTACTGTAAGTATATCTCAAGCTGTTCATGCAGCCCCATAGGATCATCAATAAGCATGACCTCATATGTCTTGCCATCAATAACCATACGGCTGTTTTCCGCTGTTATGCCTGCGTCAAGCGGTTTCCAATCGGACACAAAAACATGCGTTGATTCCTGAATCTTCGCATCATACGAAACATGTTTTGAATCTCCGGTTGACAAATCCAAGAATCCATTGATTTCTTCCGCCGTTTCCCAGGTCTTCACTGCTTCGCCTATCTCGTTCTTCACCGCTTCGCAAGTCTGCAATGCGGCGGTTACGTTGCCACCAATCATATGACCACCTTAAAATCTTGCCTTCTTGTAAGGCTTCAGAAAGCCCATTAACGACTTCGGGAAGCCCATGCTTGAATTGTCCCCGTCCATGCTGAAATACGTCACTGAATGCCTGGAAATCGTCTCTGACTGTATTCCTACCTTATCACGTTTTTCAAGATCCCATTTCATCAGGTTCGCAACGCCAAGCTTCACATCGGCAGGGTATTCCACTTTGGTAACAAGAACATCTGCTTCGTCAATGACATCTTCATTCACGGTGAATGTTGAATCATCGGCATCTTTTACCGTGTAAAGCCCTTCACTGAACCTTGATTCTGTGACCTGGATAGTATCGCCCACTTTGAACGGTGTGAGTGCTTCAACCACGAAAAGACCGCCGACAATATCGGCAGTCCTTCGGTAGGCTCTTTTCTGGAAATTGTTATTCGTGTATGACCGGATCATCAATTCTAATGCCTGAAGCTTCGCTTCAAGCACTTTATCCGGCGTTTCTCCGGTAGAAATATAAAGTTTAAGTTCTTCGACAGACATTATCATGCAGGATCACCATCCTTTACGCTTCAGCCGCTTTGATCTTTTCAATGATTTCATCCCTTTTAGACGCTTCTCCAAGATCAATGCCTTTTTCAGCTGCATAGGCTTTGAGATCGTCAACTTTCATGCGTGAGATATAGGCTTCAGGTGCAACATCGGCAATGGATTCTTCCGTTGCTTCAGCCACACTATAACCGTCATGCTCCCGGAACCATTCAGCCATGCGCCGATCTGTAACGACCGCTTTCCCGTCAGCAAAGGAAACGCCGCCCGCATCAACGCCCGTGTAATGCGGGATATTTGTTGTTCTTACAAGATATGTTTTTTCTGCCATGATCTTCACTCCTTATGAAATCTTCACGTTTCTTAAAACTCCGGCGTGTGCCGTGTTCTTCAGAATGGTTGCTGCTACCATTTCGACTTCTCCCTTTTTAACCGCTCCAGGCTGCGAAAAGTCCGGCAAATACTGTTTGATGGCATTGCTACCGGTAACTGATGCGGCGTGGAATCCGTCATTGATATCAAACTTAACGGCGTAAATGTCAGTAAGGCCGGTTGTTGCAGCAGATTCAGAACCGATTGTTCTGGAAATACCCTTTTTAACGACCGCATTCGCAACCGCCGCATTGGAATCTACCGTGTAGTGGTTCTTCAGATCCATCAATCTTACGCCATCCATCACGGTTACCTTCTTGCCGAAGGCTTCTTCCGATTCTGTCCTGTAGCCCAAAACTCGTGCCACGGTCTGCACTTTAACGATCATGTCAGCGTTCATCAGCAGGGCATCCGCTTCTGTATCACGAATCAGCATGGCAAGGGCTTCGTAGAACTGATCCGCATTTGCTTTCAGTGCTGTCATGTTGGACAGGTCGATCTTTGTTTTTGTTCCGTACTCTGACGTGGTTCCCGCAAGCATTTTGTCAAGCCCGTCAAACTCGTCTGCGTTGCTCGTTGAGTTGCCGTTGATAAGGGTATAATGGAACAGGGAGACAGCGGCCTTGATCTTTTCTTCCATCTGCCATGCCATGTTGTTATATCTTCCTTCTGCTTCTTTCAGAACACGGTCAATGTCAAATTCTCCACCAAACACCTTTAAATCCGCTGTTTTTCTTACCATTGTTGCCGCAGAATGCGTGTATTCCTCATTCAGCTTACGGAAGGACGCTGTTGACGGAAGCACCTTCTGCATATAGCTGTATGTCAGGGTTGATCCGCCCTGCGGTGATACCGCATCATCAAATGGGAGTAACTGCAAGATCTCGGATTCCCGAAGGAATACGTCAACTACCTGTTCAGCAACTTTGTCTGACATACCACTTTTCATTTCTGCTAATGTAAAAGCCATAATTTTTTCCACCTTTCGTTATTTGTTTTCGTAATTCTGCCGAAGTGCTTCGGCAAGTGTTTTCGGTTCTTCTTCCCGCTTGTCCGTATCAGGAAGCTTGCCATCGCCCAATGGTTTATAGCCGCCATCATCGGATGCCGTTTCGAACATTTTCGGGAACTGCGTTTTCAGACCGGACGACAAGTCGTCCCATCCCTTGATCTTTCCATTCTCGTCAAGTTCCAGGGATTCGCCTTTTTCTTTCAGTTTTTCGTTGAGTTTGTAGGTAAGATAATCAACGTCAACCGCCTTTTCAGACATCAGTGCGACCTTAACCGCTGATCTGATTTCTGTTTCCTGAAGCTGCTGTTTAAGCTGCGCCACCTCTGTTTCATAATCTGTGATCTTGCCCTGCATTTCCTCGTTTCCTTTGGAACTTTTCTTCAGCTGTGCGATCAGGTCATTTGCAGATGTCAGTTCCGTGTCCTTGCCATTCAATGTTTCCTGAAGCGCATCAAACTTCCCTTTTCCCACATATTCACCGGATGCAAGGTTTCCAAGCTTAACCTGCTTGTCCTTGTTTGCTTCATCTCCATTGTAGGCATTGATCTTTTCTACGAACTGATTATAAAATTCCTCACCTAAAACTGCTTTTAAAAACTCCATATCAATTTCCTTTCTTTTGCCTTGTTTTTAATCGTGGTGTCGCCACTGCAAAGCCTAGTTTTAATGTCATGCGGCATGACAAATTTTGAAGGTATAAGTGCCACCTTCAGGGCAATATAAAAAGACAGTCGATTGACTGCCTTTTCATGCTACGTTATTGATTGCGGTTTCGCTCTTTCCCACCTTCGACTTACTGCGTTTGCCGCCAACTACCCCGATACCCTAGTAGTTCCTGCCTGTGGTTTATTTGTTTTCCCACTCATTTTTTGAGGAAGATTCCTTTTTCTTCCTCATGTACTCGTTGTATGCTTCTTTTACATCTTCCGGGGCATCTTCTTTGATGCCGCAAGCGAAGCCATCTTCGTCCTGCTTCACCCAATCATCCCATATTTCTTTTTCTCTCATTACGAAGTACCCCCTTTATATTTTTCCACTGTTTCAATGGTTAATCTCCTGATCTCTTTGGATAATTCCTGCGCATTATCTCCATTTGCGTATACATCAGCAAACGCTTCTGCCATCGTCTCGCTTGCGCTATCCGTTGCATATTGTGATATGCCCCTAATAATTTCAGCGTTCTTTTTGCCTTTGCCCGATGGCGTTTTTTTGATATTCTTGCAAGCTTGCGATACTATTTTTTTAGCTTCCGTGCAATCGTTCCAAGCCATCGTTCTTTCAAAGTCAAACTCATATGCAGGATTCGACTTTATTATTATTGATTCAACTGCATGTGCGGTTTCATGTACTCCCACCGATGCGGGCGAACTGTTCTTCACCCAAAATCCCACTTCTGAACACTTGTCGCATAACTCCTTGAAATCATGCGTGTCTTTAAAATATTTAGGGTTAAAAGAAATCGTTTTTCCATTGCAGCACATAACGCCGCTGTTGCTCGTTGATACGCTCGATATGTTATCGGCAAGATCCGGGAAATCCTTGAACATAGATTCAACGCCGGATAACACATTTTTGCATGTCTCAAAATCAAGGTTTTTCACTGATTCGTCCACACTTATATTATAGAAACAAACTATCCAGCATTTACAGTACCTAGAGGGCTCGAATGT
>ERZ1034873.771-NODE-771-length-14929-cov-8.652212_pt1 | contig 14929 bp, 13 predicted proteins | sample MGYA00520689_ERZ1034873 | MGnify/ENA primary metagenome ERZ1034873 (study PRJEB33766, sample SAMN09781722) | gut metagenome | biome: gut microbiome | host: Homo sapiens | place: Madagascar | study: EMG produced TPA metagenomics assembly of the PRJNA485056 data set...
ATATAATGGTATAAAATTATTATATCCTTGTGGATATAATAGAGACACCCGTGTTATGTATGTTTGTCAATGTTTTTGTGGAAGTTATTTTATTGCTTCTGGGAAAAATCTCAAATTAGGAATAACTAAAAGTTGTGATTGTTTGAGGAATAAAAGAGTAGTAGACGCAAATATGTCCCGCACAGATGATATAATTGGAAAAACATTTGGGAAGCTAAAAGTTATTGAGTTTACGGGCTTTATGGAAAAATATGGAGGGAGAAAAGGTAGTTTATATAAATGTGAATGCAAGTGCGGAAGAACTTGCGTAAAACAAGGAGTTTATCTCCGCTGTGGAGATACACAAACTTGTGGTTTTTGTTTTTCTTCTCATGGAGAAATAGCAATAGCCAACCTTTTAGATGAGCGAAAAATAAATTATATTCATCAATATGATTTCAAAGATTGTAATTCTGATAAAAACGGAAGGCTGTATTTTGATTTTGCTATTTTAGATAAAGAAGGGAAACTTTTTTGTTTAGTAGAATATGATGGTGAACAACATTACAATCCTAATTTGAAAGGATTTTTTGAAAATGCGTATGAAGGGATTCATCAAAGAGATTTGATAAAAGATGATTATTGTAAAAAAAATAATATTCTCTTATACCGAATTAGATTTGATGAAAACCTAAAAGAAAGAATGGAGGGAATACTGAATGAGTTATGATGCTAATTCAATTCAAGTAAAAGATTTTCGCTCTGCGTGCCGTTCGCTTCCGGGGATGTACCTTGGCGCGTCGGGTACTGATGCGGTATTCAATGCTTTTCTTGAAATCCTAAATAATTCTTGTGATGAAGCCATGATGGGCAGAGGAAATAAAATTATTATAGATTTGAAAGATAATGAAGTAAGTTGTACTGATTTTGGGGCTGGTGCTCCGCGCGGGTCAAATAAAGATTGTGAAGAAGTTCTGATTGAAATCTATACAAGTGCGCACTCTTCTGGCAAGTTTTCTAATGAAGCATATAAAGGTGGTGTACGAGGTTGTTTTGGAATTGGAGCTAGTGCCGTTTGCGTTTGCTGTAAAGAGTTTGAAGTAATTACTAAACGCGATGGTGGAAAATGGTATTTACTTTTCAAAGATGGCATTCCACAAAGTAAAAAAGCAGAATGTTTAGAAAAAACTAAAGAAACAGGGACTTGCGTTCATTTTGTCCCTGATAAAGAAATTTTTGGGATTTCAGATGATACGTCTTGTTTTGACTATAAACGTGTCAAAGAAGAACTTATCAATACTTCTTATTTTATCCCAAATGTTTCTTTTGTCCTAAATTATAATGGGAAAACAGAAACGTTTCTTTCTAAAAATGGACTAAAAGATTTTGCCGAAAAGCAAATAAAAAACCCTCTCCATAAAAATTATATTTATGGAAAAAAGATTTTTCCTGATGAAACAATGATAGAGGTTTTTGCGCAATGGACAAAAGGAAAAGAAAAGGGTTTTCTTTTTTCCAACGGTGCGCTAAATATTGATGGCGGTACTCCGATTTCTGGCGCAAAAACGGCATTTTCTCGTACAGTAAATAGTTTATCAGGAAAAACATTTGATAGCGATATGATTAGAAGGGGGCTTGTATACATTGTAAATGTGCGTATTGCACGTCCTGTATATCAAAATCAAGTTAAAAATCGTTTGCTAAATAATGAATGTAAGGGATATACACAAACTGTATTCACAGAAGCAATCAAAGATTTCGCAAAAAAGAATCCGGAAGATTTTGATAAAATTATTGGACTGTTAGATAAAGAACAACGTGCTGATGAAGCAGCGGAAAAGGCGAGGAATGCGATTCTAAACCATGAAAAAGAAATTAGTGAAGCATCTAAAAAGAAAATGAGCGCGCCGATTAAGCTCATGGATTGTGAAAAGCACGGAGAAGGAAGTATTTTATATATAACAGAAGGCCGGTCAGCCAAGACTCCCGTCCAAAATGCGAGGTCAATTGACTATGAAGCGGTGTATGACATCCGGGGCAAAATTATCGGAGCCTTAAAAAACCCGATTGACAAGGTTCTTGAAAACGAAGAGGTTAAAGACATTATTCAAATTCTTGGAAGTGGGATTCTTGATAAATATAATTCAAAGAAATTAAATTTTGGTAAACTTCTTATCTTCTCCGACCGAGACCCAGATGGGAGCGCCATTTCTAATCTTATTGTCACTCTCCTTTATGTATTAATGCCAGAATTTATTAAAGAAGGCCGTTTAGGTAGAGTTATACCGCCTCTTTATCGTGTAAAAAAAGGGAAACAACGAGTTTATTTTTACTCTAAACAAGAGTATGAAAGAGAAAAAGATAAGTATCCAAATTGGGATACTACCTATTACAAGGGTAAGAGATAGTCTATGCCCTTACGCACTTTTCCATTTCATCAATGGGGTCACTAAATGGTGGCTAACGGGGAAGTCCTCCAAGACCTTTTGAAGCATAAATTATAAAAAGAAAAAGGTTTAGGTAAAACAATACTTATGAGGATAATCCCGTGGGAAGATACTGTTATATCTCCTGCGGAATAAGGAGGAGATTTTATGACAGGGATTTATAAGTTCACAAATATTCTAACAAATGAAGCGTATATCGGACAAAGTGTAAATATAGAAAAAAGAAAACATACTCATGAATTAGTTTCTTTCCGTAAATCAAGTAAAGAATATTATAAACGATTTTATCAAGCTATTAGAAAGTATGGTTTAGAGAACTTTACTTTTGAAGTTCTTGAAGAATGTTCTTCAGAAGAATTAGATGAAAGAGAAATTTATTGGATTGCTTTCTATGATAGCTTTAAACATGGATATAATATGACAGAAGGCGGAGAAGGATGGAGAGGAGAAACTCTTGATGGAGAGAAACATCCTAATCATAAACTAACAAAAGAACAGGTTTATGAAATAAGGGAAAGATATAATAATCATGAATATGTTTACGAGGTTTATGAGGATTATAAAAACCTTATAAATAAAACTGGTTTTCATAAAGTATGGAATGGATATACTTGGCCTAAAGTCCATATGGATGTTTACACAGAAGAAAATAAAGAGTTTCATAAATGGGTAAGAAACGCGCATCCCGGAAAAAACACGGGGACTGGGCCCTCTTTATCCAGAGAAGAAATTATTGATATAAGAACTCGTTTGAAAACAGAAGATAAAGAAAGTATTTGGCTGGATTATAAAGATAAATTGAAGGCTAAGCAAAACTTTACAGATATTTGTGAATACAAAACTTATAAAAAAATAACAGTATAACCTGTAACGACTATTCCCTTTGTCGGGAAGTAAGGCTACTATTGATACGTAGCTTGAAACGGTGCGCGTGCGAATAGCATGAAGAGATAGTCTGGGCCAATAGTAATATTGGAATAACTGATAGGCGAATGCGATGCCATTGACATGAAATTAACCATGTTTAGTCCTGAAAATCGGCGTGTTGTAATTTATAAAGCAGAAGATTTTCAATCCTTTTCTTCATTGCTTGAACTTCTAATGGGCAATGATGTTCCTCCACGCAGAGAATATATTTTCAATAATATTGATTTCAAAAAACTGCGAGAAGAAGAATAATATTGACAATAACTAAAAATTATGCTATAATTATTTTATAAAGGAGGAATGTTATGCCTTTTTATGATGTTGATATAAACAAGACAATTAGTGAAGATTTTTTGGAATACGCTGGGCACGTTATGCAAGAACGTTCTATCCCTGACGCGCGCGACGGCTTAAAAGACGGCGCGCGAAAGATACTTTATATTCAGTATAAAGATAAGAATACTTTTGATAAAAACTTTGTTAAAGGCGCGGCGACGGTGGGGCAAATCTTAAAAGACGGATTCACGCACGGAGACTCTTCTGCGTATGAAACTCTTGTTCGTATGGGAAAGCCTTTTGCTGTTCCCTACCCTCTCCAAGAACTTCAAGGTAACGGTGGTAATCAGGTAAGTCCAGATAACCACGCAGATATGCGTTATCTTGAAGTTCGTCAAAGCGAATTGGCTTCGTATCTTTTCAAAGGAATTGAAAAAAACGCTATTGATGAATGGTATTGGAACTATGCTAATACAAAGCAACTTCCAAGAGTCCTCCCTGTAATGGGTTTTTATCCATTAGTAAATGGCTTTTCTGGAATTGCCGTTGGGCTTTCTTCCAGTTTCCCGAGCACAAACCTCAAAGAAGTAAACAATGCAATTATCAAACTCATTCAGAATCCTGAAATTAATTTTGATGAGATTTATTGTGCACCGGATTTCCCTATGGGAGGAACCATCTTAAATGGTGAAGAGGTAAAAGAAAGCATTAAGAATGGTTCTGGTCGTGCGGTAAGAATGAGAGCAAAACTTGAATATAATCAAAGTAAAAATATGATTGTAGCAACGGAGATTCCTTTTTCAGTTTATACTGAAACTATTGATAATGAACTTATGACTCTTATCAATGGAGAAGAAAATTACGGGATTGAGAAGTATATTGATGCGACGAATAATGATGGAGGAAAAATCCATATTTATCTTTCAAAAGGCGCGAACGTAAAAAAGGTAATGAACCTTCTTTATGGTAAAACTTCTCTTCAATCTTTTTATGCCATCAATCTTATTATGCTTGACAACGGTCGCTTCCCTCGTGTTTTTGGATGGCGAGAAGCACTACAAAATTACATCACCCACATTCGTACTTGTAAACGTCGCGAACTTCAATTTGACCTTGACAAGGCCCTCGCACGCGAGAACATTCTAAAGGGGCTTTTAATTGCTTGTGCCAGTATAGACGAGGTAGTAAGTATTATTCGCGCGAGCGATAGCCCAGCACAAGCTAGCTCCAACCTAATCTCTCGCTTCAATTTCAATGAAGAGCAAACTAAAGCAATTCTCGCGATGAAGCTTTCTTCTCTAACAAAGATTGACGCAATTAAATTGAATGATGAACTGGCAGAAACTAAAAAGAAAATTGAATGTCTAAACGACATTTTAGGAAATCCCCAAAAACTAGATGCTGAACTTATCAAGATTTTGCGCGAAGTCGCGGATAAGTTTGGCGATGAACGTAGAACGAAAATTATAAATGTCGTTGAAGAAGAGGAAAACGAACAAGAACAAGTTGAAGAAAAAGATGTAGCAATAATGCTTTTCTCCAACAATTCAATTCGTATGGTCGCGCAAAATGATATTTCTGGCGCGAAAAAGGGGAGAAAAGGAAAGAATCTTCCTCTCCCCAAAAATGCGAAACTTGTTGATACTCTTTATACAACAAATCTCTCTTCAGTCTATGCGATTACGCAAACTGGTAAGCTCTATTCAACTTCTCTATCTCATTTAAGTGAAAATGAAGATTTTTCTCTTTATGAGCTTGGAATTGATGGAGAAGATAAAATTGTAAAGGTTTTCTCTACAATGAATTTTGATTTCAATAAATATCTTTGTTTCTTCACTAAACAAGGGATGATAAAGAAAACTTTAATGAGTGAATATTCTACTCGCGCGCGAAAGGGTACACAAGCTATTAAGCTGAAGCCGGGTGATGAAGTTATTGAATGTCTATTTCTGCCGAACGATAAAGGAGAAATTATGACTGCTTCATCTGGTGGGTGTATTGTTCGTTTCGCGCATGAAGATATTGCGCCGACGGGACGCGTGGCTATTGGCGTAAAAGGGATGAAATTGGAAAATGGAGAAACTCTTGTGTCGGCGTATTATATTGATGATGTACAAAAATACAAAGGTGTTCTTACTCTTTCTTCTAAAGGCAAAGGAAAGATTACTTCTTTAGATGAATTCTCTTGTACCAATCGCACAGCCAAGGGTGTAATCGCGCAGAAGCTTGATAGTGATGAAAAACTAAATATAATTTATCTCGTAAAAGAAGAAGAAAATAACTTTAATCTTCTTACTGATAATACGATAGTTTCTCTTTCTTCTACTGACATTCCTGTTCAAGGAAGAGCAACTTCTGGAAATAAACTAATTGACCTAAAAGATAAGAATATAAAAGTGAAGGTATTAGGAAGGTAATAAAAATGGATAAAGGATATATTGAATTATTTAAACAAATTGCCCGTAGTATGGAACTTACTGCGGAACAGTCTATGGATGACCCCGCACATAGAGAGTCAGGACAAAAAATGCGTGATGATTATATTGCTCTACGTGATAAGCTTGATAATGGTACTACTTTAACGATTGCTGATTATGTTAAACTATACCTTGGCGCACAAATTGTTGTAAAACAACTTGATACGAATATTCGTGTTTGGCGTAAAACTGCGCAGAATTATCAAGAAAGCATTATTCCTTCTCTAAAAGAAGTAATTGATGCGAAGGAAAAGTTCTGGACAGTTGCGGAAGAAAAATTTAAGTCTGTTGATTGACTTTTGATGCGAATTATTTTATAATAATCTTACAAGGCAAGGGAAAATAATCTCTTGGGTGACAGAAAAGAGTTCTTTATTTGACAAAAGAAATAAAATGTAATATAATAGTTCTGTCATTGAGGGAAAGTTCTTCTTCTTTCTTTGATAATAAAAATATTTTCATGTATGTATTTTGGAGGAATGTAAAATGACTATTGGTTCTCAAATGGTTCTAGCTGTGATGAAGAAGAATTTTGGTACTGAACTAACGAAGGCTCAACTAGCAGAAATGGCTGGTGTGTCTCTTTCTACTGTAAATGGTTGTATTAACGGCCTAAATCGTAAGCATCTTATTGTTGACCGCGCGGAAGAGATTGAAGAAACTCCCGCAACTGAAACCCGTAAGGCGAAGATGAAGACCATTCACTATGTTATGCTAAATGAAGATGGTCTTGCTTATGATCCAATTGCTGAAGAGGAAGCAAAGAAGGCTGAAGCAGCCGCAAAGCGCGCTGCGAAGAAGGCAGCTGAAGCTGAAGCTGAAGCTTAATTAAACGGCCCCATTTGGGGCCGTTTGTCCCAAGTAGCATTAAAAAAAAGGAGAAATATTGAAATGAGTAAAGATATTAATACACAAGCAGTAAATAAGGTAAATATTATTGGTAAGCTACTTGAAACGAGTTTCGTAGAAGGCAAGACCAAGACTGATGGTCGCCCATATGAGCGTGGTAACCTAGTTGTTCGTGTAACTCAAACATATGGTGGTAATGAAGAAGTTAGTGAAATTCCAGTAAGCTTCTTCGCACCGAAGTTTAAGAAGGACGGTTCTACCAATCCAGCGTATGAGAATATTCAAGCGCTGAAGAAGATGAAGACTGTCCAAAATGTTGGCGCGGAAGACGCAGATTATATTCGTATCACTGGCGCGCAACTTGAAGAAAATAACTTCGTTTCTTCTCGTAGTGGTCAACGTATTGACAGTTGGCAAATTCGTTCTTCTTTCTTCAATAGTGGTAATACCAAGCAAGTTGCTTCTTTTGATGAAGAAATTTATATTATGAATATTGAGGAAGAGATGGATAGGGATGAAAATCCAACTGGTCGTCTAAAGGTTCGTGGAGCAATCGTTCAATATGGCGGCAAGCTTGATATTATCAACTTCATCGTAGAACATCCCGATTGTGTGGATTATATTTCTCGTAATTATAATACTAACACAACTGTGCGAGTTCAAGGTCGTATTCGGGTAACTTCTACTGAAATTACAAAGAATAGTGAGTCTTCTTGGGGCGAGGCAATTCCAGAGACTACTACTGTCACTACTCGTGAGCTAATTATCACGAAGGGTTGCGATGACCCATATGAGGATGATATGGCTTATAGTGAAACTGACATTCGTAAGGCGATGAATGTTCGCAAGGCTCGTCTGGAGCAAATGATGACTGATAAGAAGGCAGAAGCTCCAAAGAAGCAAGCAAAGCCTGTGACAGATTGGACTGACGAAGACTTTTAATGGAGGGATGAGAAATGGCGATTGACATTTTCAACCTTCAAAAAACGGTTATTAGTAAAGATTTAAGCGGAAAGTACATCCTCCTATATTCGAAACCCAAAGTTGGGAAGACCAGTTTCGCCGCGCAGATTGAGAAAAACCTCATTCTCGCGACGGAACTTGGTACTAACGCTATTGATAACTTGAACGTTGTTCCAATTATGAAGTGGACTGATGTAAAACAAGTTCTCAAACAATTGCGCGACCCTCGCGCGCGAGAGATGTATAATACCATTACCTTTGATACGATCTCTATTGCCGCAGACCTCGTTGAAAAATATATTTGCTCTCGTGAGGGCGTAGATAGTATCCGCGACGTTCCTTACGGACAAGGATGGAAGATGGTAGCAAAGGAACTCCAAGAAACTTTGCGTGAAATCACAATGCTTGGTTTTGGTATCATTCTTATTTGTCACAGTAAAGAAAAAGCTTCTTCTTATACTGATGAAGAAGGGAACCCAATTTCAAGTGTTGAACCTGATTTAAGCAAAAACGTTTATACGGTGGCTAATGCGATTTGCGATTTAATTTCGTTTATTGGTGTAGAGTTTGATAAAGATGGAAAAGCCCATCGTTATCTTTATACTCGCCAAACTCCTACGATTTTTGCTGGCAGTAGATGGAAATATCTCGCTCCAAAAATTGAATTTGGGTATCAAGAATTAGTTGATGCTATTGGAGAAGCAATTGAAAAGCAAAAAACTCTTGATGGTGCAACGGTTGTAGAGCATCAAGAGCGCGAGCAAGTTGTAAAACGTCCTTTCCTAGAAGTTATGAATGAAGCGAAAGAACTTTGGACGAATTATCTTGCGGGTGCGAAAGATGAAGAAGAGAAGCAATATAGAGTAAATATCTTAAATGAGATTATTACTAAAAACTTTGGTAAACCAATTAAGCTAAGCCAAGCGCTTCCTTCTCAGCAAGACCTTATTGAATTGGTTCTTGACGATTTCAAGGCACTACAATAAGTAGTGCCTTCTTTTTTATTTGACAATACTTCCAATTTATGTTATACTAATCTTACCGAATAAAAAGGGGAGGATAGATTATGGAGCCAGATAAGAAGTATAAATGTTTTGAATGTAAGCAACTTTTTTATGGTAAAGACCTTATTGAATATGCCAGTCCGGGGTCAATTACTTTTAAGCGTTATTGTGAACCATGCCTTGCGGAAAAAAAGCGTCGTGAAGTATTTTTTCATGCGTTAAGTAAACTTTTCCGAATTGAATCTCCCGGCCCGAAGATTTATTCACAAAGGAAACATCTAAATGAAAAGGGATTCACTGATGAAGTAATTCTTGAAACTTGTACTTATCTATTTGAAGTAAAGGGTTTTAACAAAAAGTTTGAATCTCTGGGACTTGTAAATGAGGCAAGCGCGCGTGAAGCGCACAATTATTATAAAAAGATTAAGGCTAGTGAAAAGCAAAAAGCAAAAGATATTAGTGAAATGAAAATTACTTATGTCCCAGTAAAACCAAAGGAGCCAGTTGATGAGAAACCAGAGCTTCTAAATCCGATGGATTTTCTGGGAGACGATGAGGAATGGAACTAACAGATAAAGTTCTAAATAGACAGATTTTGGGTTGTCTTATGAAAAATCCCTTACTTTTAGTAGATAATGAAATCGTGTGTGAAGACTTTGGAACGAATAGAATAGCACGAGTTATTTTTATTAGTATCCAAAATTTGTATAAAACAGGCACTAGAACGATTACTCCATTAGAAGTAGACCAAGATGCTCAAAGGTATGAAGGTTCTTATGTAATTTATAAACAAGAAAGGGGTCTTGAAGTTGTAAAAGAAAGCTATGAAATAGCGAAAGAAGAAAACTTCAAGACCTATTTTACAAAATTTAAGAAGCTCACTCTTCTCCGAGAGCTGAAAAAGAAGGGGTACGATATTTCTCCTTATTATAAAGAAGATTATGAAAGTGTAAGAGAAGAAAACGAAACAGTAGAGCGTTTTGATAAGGCTTCTGTTGAAGACATTCTTGATTATGTTGAAGGAAAATTTAATAAAATTAAGAGAGATTTTTTAAATGGTAAAAAAGAAGATTCTCAAGCTGCGAAGGGAATTGATAAACTCATTGACAGTTTGCTAGAGCAACCAGAAATTGGTGTAGAACTTTGTGGGAATATGTTTAATACTGCAATGAGTGGCGCGCGATTGGGTAAGTATTATCTTCGGTCATCCAGTAGCGGTAGTGGTAAATCGCGCACATTAGTTTTTGACGCTTGTAAGATTTGCTTTCCGTCTTATTGGTCTCACGAAAAACAGGCTTTTGTACGTGAATGTGTAGAAGAAGGTAAAGCGCGTGAGCCAAGAAAAACACTGATTATTACGACAGAGTTGGCAAAAGACGAAGTTCAAACAATGGTTCTTGCTTATCTTTCTGGAGTAAATGAGAGTCATATTTTAAAAGGAAATTATTGGGAAGGGGAATTAGAGAGGGTTCGTTTCGCTGCGAAAATAATGAATAAATATAAAGATTATCTTTTTATTGATGAAATTAGCGACCCGAATCTTATGAATGTTAGTTCTTCAATTAAAAAATACGCAACATTGGAAAAGGTGAAATTCGTATTTTATGATTACCTTTTCACCTCTCCTTCTCTATTAGACCAATTTTCTGATTCAAAAATTAGAGAAGACGTCGCATTAACAATGCTTTCTACTCAATTAAAAGATTTAGCAAAAGATTATAATTTATTTATTTCTTCAGCGACGCAGGTCAACGCAGAAGCGATGAATGGCGATGGTTTTAAAAATGAAACCTGTATTCGCGGTTCAAAGGGTATTGTGGACAAGTGCGATACTGGATGTATTGTTGTAAAAGTGGAAGATAAAGAAAAAAACTTCCTTAATTTAAATTTAAAAGAAGCTGGGAGGCCACCGCTTCCTTATGAACCAACTCATAGATTTGATATTTATAAAAATCGTAGAGGACAATATAAAAATATAAGTATTTGGTCTTATATAAATCTTGGAACTGGTGAAAGGCATGATTTATATATTACCACAATGTCCGGAAAAATAATCAAAGAGTTTGAAGTATCTTCTTCAACTTATTGGGAGGAGGAAATAAAATTTGGTTGAGGGGTTCTTCGGTTTTGACGATGAAGTCTATTATATGTCTTTAGAGAAAAAAGACATCTATAATGGGCTCACATTGGACGCAGTAGAAAACTTTCTTATTAGCCTTGGCACGCGAGTAGAAAAATATTCTACTTATCTTATTTGTCCAACGATTTGCCATAACACTCTTGAAGAAGCAGAAAATATGAAACTCTATTATTATCAGGAAAATAAAATGTTTCACTGTTATACAGAGTGTGGAGAAAATATGACAATTTTTGAGCTATATAAAAGATATATGGCTCTTAATCATTATGAAGTGTCGGACGAAGAGGCAGAAGAATATATTAAGAAGTTTATTTCTGGAAGCGTATCTTTTCGCACACGAGAGGTTCCAAAAGAAAGTATTCTAGATAAATTTCAACCAACACAAGATATTATTTATTGTGAAGAATATCCAATTTATCCTTTATCTGTCTTTACACATTATCATCATCCTCTTTGGAAGAGAGACGGGATAACAGATAAATCAATGGATAAGTTTAATATTTTATTTTCTCCTATCCAAAATAAAATTATAATTCCTCATTATGATTTGCGCGGAAAACTTATTGGTATTCGTGGTCGTGCGCTGAATGAAGAAGATATTGAATTAGGAAAATATCGTCCTATAAAGATTGGTGAGACTACTTACGCGCATCAATTGGGTTTCAATATTTATGGTATTCATGAGCATGAAGAGGCAATTCGTAAATATCGGCGCGCGATTATATATGAAGCTGAAAAGTCAGTCCTACTTGATGATGGATTTTATGGAGAAGATAGTGTCGGAGTTGCTGTTTGTGGTTCTTCATTAAATAAATTTCAAGTAAATCTTCTTGTAAAAGAGCTTGGAGTGAATGAAATTATTTTAGCTCTTGATAAAGAGTTTGATAAACCATATAGTGAAGAAGGAAAGCGTTATCGCGCGAAACTTTTGAAAATGGCGAATAAGTATAAACATCTTGTAGATTTTTATTATATTTTTGATGAACAAAATCTTTTGCAAAAAAAAGATGCCCCAGTAGATAGAGGGCAAGAAGTGTTTGAGAAGTTATATAAGAAAAAGATTAAAGTTAGGTGAGTGATTATAAAGTGAATTATAAGGTAAGAAAAAACTTTACTACCGACCCTTCCCGCGCGCTTCAAGAAATTCTTGAAAACCGAGGGGTAGAAAATGTAAATGATTATATAAATCCAACAGAAGAATGCGAGTTTGATCCTTTTCTTCTTGAATACGTGAAAGAAGGGGCTGAAATGCTTAATAAGCATTTAGAAAGGAGGAGTAAGATTTTATTGGTCGTCGATTCGGATACGGATGGTGTAACTTCTTCTTCTGTGCTTTGGCTCTATATCAAGCAATGGTATCCTGAAGCAAACCTCTCTTTTACAGTTCATGAAGGAAAACAGCACGGTCTTGATGATAAGATTGATTGGATTGAGGAGCAAGACTTCAATCTTATTATTTGTCCAGACTCCGCGAGTTATGATAAAGAAGAGATGGAACGAATTATCGCTAAAGGCGCGGAAGTGCTGGTTTTAGATCACCACGAACCACTTTTAAATGAAGACGGTTCTATCCATATGCTCTACAATCCACATGCTGTCATTATCAATAATCAACTTTCTCCTAATTATCCGAATAAATCTCTATGTGGCGCAGGAGTTGTATATAAGTTTTGTGAAGCGCTTGATACGACCTTTTCGCGCGCGGACGCACAAAATTACCTTGATTTAGTCGCACTTGGAGAAATTGCGGACGTAATGTTTCAAGGTACGAGTGAAACTCGTTACTTAATTACAGAAGGCTTAAAGAATATTAAGAACGATGGTTTCAAAGCTTTACTTGAAGCACAGGCTTTTTCTCTAAAAGATAAGGCACAAGAACCTTATTATGGCCTCACTCCTATTGATGTTGCTTTTTATATCAGCCCGCTAATCAACGCCATTACTCGCGTAGGCACTCTTCAAGAACGAGAAAATCTATTTCTTGCTTTTGTTGACCCTCTTCGTAAAGTACAAAGTACCAAACGAGGGGCAAAAGAAGGCGACTGGGAATACGCCTGTCAACAAAATGCTCGCGTAGCTGGAAACGCGCGAAATAGACAGAATAAAGCAAAAGAAAGAGCTATTGAAATTCTTGAAGCACGTGCCCAGAAAGAAGGGCTTCTTGATAATAATGTTATCATTATTCCTGTAGAACCAGAGGATAAAATTCCACAAGAACTTACTGGGCTTATTGCGATGGCCTTTGTTTCTAAATATGGAAAGCCTTGCCTTATTGGTAGAGTGAATGATAATGACGCGCTTCAAGGTTCTATCAGAAATAATGAAAATTTTGAAGCGCTTCCAGCACTAAAAAGTTATCTGGAAGAGACAGGCCTTTTCTCATTCGTAGCTGGACATGAAAACAGCGCTGGTTTTGGCATTCAAGAAGATAAAGTAAGCACTTTTATCTCTCTTGTAAATGAACAATTTAGCCCTGACGATTTTCAGAATTGCTATCTTGTGGATTATGCGCTTGACGCGTATGACATAGAGCTTAATCCTTTATTTAAGATTTTAGCACAACATCCAGAATATTTTGGTAATGGAGTAGATGAGATTAAAGTAATAGTAAAAGGTATTAAAGTTAGTTCTCCTTTCTTCATGGGCGCGAATAAAGACAGCACAAAAATTTCTTGTAATGGAATTGATTATGTGCGGTTTAAGGATGAAAATTTTGTTGAAGCTGTAAAGATGTTTAATGGTGGAGAAATGATGGTAATGGGGCGTTTGAACTTGAATACATTTGCGGGAAAAACTTCAGTTCAGCTTTTTATTGATGACTATGAATTTTTTGATAATAGGTACGAATTTTAGGAGAGAATGATTGACTTCTCTCCTATTTTGCGCTATAATAAAAGAAAAAGAAAGAAGGACTTTATTATGACTCACGCATCCAGAGACACTTCCACCGGGCTTGATTTTGAAAAGAAAATTAGAATTAACAAGCAGGGAATTGATTTATCTCAAACAAAGCTTTATAAATTTCTAAAAGAGAAAGGAATTGATTGGACAAAAATTATTTCTCGTCAGATTAGGCCTGATGAAGCTTATTTTGACCCTACAACGAAAACTTTTTCTGTTTATGAAAAAAAATTTCAAAGAACGGAAGGCTCGGTGGATGAGAAGCCACAAACTTGTGCTTTCAAGATTTTTGAATTTAGGAAAATTGGAGAAGCTATTGGCGCAGAAAAAGTAAGTTATACTTATGTATTCAATGAATGGTTTAAAAATCCAAAATATAAAGATATGTTAGAATATATCAAATCGGTAGAAGGCTGCGATTACTTTTTTGCGGAAGGTGAATAATTATGACGTTAAATAAAGGTTATTTACAAGCTAAAACAGATAAAGAAAGTGATGAAACATATACTCCCGCTTATGCGGTAAAACCTATTTTGAAATATATTCCTAAAAATAGTATTGTATGGTGCCCTTTTGATGCAAAAGAAAGTGAATATGTAAGATTGATTCAAGAAAATGGAAATGAAGTTATCTTTAGCCATATTGATGAAGGAAAGAATTTTTTCTTTTACGAACCTAAAGAATATGATTGTATTGTTTCAAACCCTCCATTCTCTCTAAAAGATGAAGTTCTGAAAAGACTATATGAGTTAGACAAGCCTTACGCAATGCTTTTGCCTATCCCTTCGCTACAAGGTCAAAAACGTTTTCCGTATATTAAAGACTGCGAAGCTTTAATTTTTGATAAGCGAATAAATTACTATAAAAATTACAAGACGAAAGAAATTCAAAAAGGAGTAAGTTTTGGCTCTTTTTATCTTTGTCGAAAAATACTTCCTGAAAAACTTATTTTTGAAGAACTTATTC
>ERZ1034873.773-NODE-773-length-14862-cov-6.567029_pt1 | contig 14862 bp, 26 predicted proteins | sample MGYA00520689_ERZ1034873 | MGnify/ENA primary metagenome ERZ1034873 (study PRJEB33766, sample SAMN09781722) | gut metagenome | biome: gut microbiome | host: Homo sapiens | place: Madagascar | study: EMG produced TPA metagenomics assembly of the PRJNA485056 data set...
TTTCACGAATTAAATTGAATATTATTGTATGGTTTAACACTTGACTACAAATGTGCGGAAATGTTACAATATATTAAAATTACGGTAAATCTATGTTATTTATCTTTGATTTCCTCAAAATTTCCTATGTTTTATTGTGATTAACTTCACCGTGTTAAACCGTCTCACCCTGATTGTGCGCAGAATTGCGCAGGAAAGCGAGGTCTAACATGGTAAAGAAAATCAATGGAAAATTGTGGTATTGCTGTCCGCAATGTGGGAAGAAGATTCTCCCCGTCTCCCCTGCTGCGTCCTGTTCCGGCGTGTATGTCCAGTGTGGCCGCTGCAAGTGGCAAGGAGAAATGGAGATCAAGCAGAAAGGGGCTTGAAATCATGGCAAGCATTCGCAGAATCGACAACAAGAACGGTTTCTATTACAGGATCACCGTTTCAGAAGGGAGGGATGCCAACTACAAGCAGATACGGCATTATAAGACCTGGAAGCCGCCCGCCGGTATGGGCGTGCGGCAGGCCGGGAAGATGGTCAAGCAGATAGCGGCGGAATTCGAAAACGAGCTTGAATACGGCTTTCAGCCTGACAATAGCCAGACTTTCGATGAATATGCAGAGTACGTTATCAAGCTGAAAGAACAGCACGGAGCAAAGCCCGGAACCATCAACGTCAACGAGGGATTGCGCCGCCGCTGTTATCCCAAAATAGGCTATATGAAACTTATTGACATACGGCCAAGGCACTTAAATGAATTTTACATGGAACTTTCCACACCCGGCAGCCTGATAACCTGGAACAGCTCCACAGCAAAGATTGACCTAGCGGACATAGTGGCGACCTCTGGTAAGTCAAAATCGGCTTTTGCCCAGTCCTGTGGTGTAACATTTAACACGCTGAAAAATGCCTGTGACGGCGTTTCCATTTCCCTACAGTGCGCCCAGCGCATAGCCGATTATCTTCGAAAGCCTGTTGATGATGTTTTTAACGTAGACCGTTCAAAGCGTGCGTTGTCCCCGAAGATGATAAGGAACATTCACCGTTTTATTCATGATGTGCTCCATGTGGCGGAAATTGAAATGATTATCAAGTACAACCCCGCCGACAAGGTGCAGTCGCCTAGGGTCACTCGAAAAATACCGAACTACTTTCAGCCGGAGCAGATCACCACTATTCTGGAGGCCCTGGAAACGGAGCCAATCATGTGGCGGACCATGGTAACGCTCATGATCGTGACCGGAGCACGGCGGGGAGAGGTTGCCGCCCTTAGATGGGAAAAGATAGACTTTGACAGGAACGAAGTAAAAATAGACGCTTCATTGTCCTATATTCCAGAAAAGGGGATTTATGAGGGGGGCACAAAGACGGGAAACACCCGGTTTATATCTCTTCCCCCGGAAGTCATGGCTCTTCTTCGGCGTTACCGTATGTGGCAGATCGAGAGGCGGCTTTCCCTGGGCGACAAGTGGAAAGAAAGCGACTATCTTTTTACTCAGCTTTACGGCGGCCCAGTAAACCCCACATCTGTCAATCGCTGGCTTGCCAAGTTCACAGAGCGGCACAACCTCCCCCACATCAACCCACACGCATTCAGACACAGCGCCGCTAGTATCATGATCGCAAACGGCTGTGACATCGTGTCAGTTTCCAGCGTTCTGGGCCACGCAACACCGAGGATGACGATGGAGACTTATTCCCATCAGATCGCAGAATCGACCCGCCACGCCACCGAATGTTTGACCGATGCAATTTTGAGAAAAAAGGCTTAAATCTTGTAAAAGCACTTGATTTTTGCTGTGAAATGTGCTATAATACCAGTACAATTAAATGACAAAACGAGCCGGAGAAAAACCGTCTCGAATGAGCCTTTGAGCCTATCACCCGCACGTGGTAACAGCGTGTTGGGCGGTAGGCTCTTTTTATTTTTTAACCGAAAGGAGCAAACAAACATGAAGCGAATTCGAACCATTGCGGAGGCCGCCAAGGAGATCAAGGCGGCAGACCCGAACACCTATTTTACCGAGTGGAAGCTGCGGCTGATGATTAAGCGGGGCATTTTCGCCCCGGCCACGGTGAGCACAGGAACCCGTGTCGTTCTGATCGACATGGACAAGCTGGAGGCACTGATGGACGGCCAGACATTGGCCTAACCTCCCCCACAAGAAAGGACATGAGCACATGACACAGCACGAGCGCATATTGCGACACCTGAAAAGCGGCGAAGCCCTGACCCAGGCGGAGGCGTTCACGGAATACGGTATTGGGCGGCTGTCCTCCCGTATATGCGAGCTGCGGAAGCTGGGCTACCACATCAAGGGCGAATTCGTCACCCAGAAGAACCGGTATGGGGAACCCTGTACGTTTGTTCGGTATTCCATGGATGACAGCGGGAAAGAGGCGCAGGGATGAAGGAAAGGGGATTCTATTTCAGGCCCGTCTATTGCAAGGCTGCTGCAGCCCTGGAAGACAAAGACCGGCTTGCATTCTATGACGCTCTCTGTGATTTTTGGTTCTTTGACAATGTCAGCCCCCTCCCTTCCGCTGCATTGGCAGCTTTTGCCCTTGCTTCGCAAATGATTACAGAGGACGCACAGGAGGACGCTTAAAAATGGCAGTAGTTAAAGAAAAACACCCGTCATGGTTCAAAATGAAGTTAGAGCGGCGGCAGATGATTAGAAAACTCCCCCCTGAGAATGCCGTCAATGTGTTACTTGCTTGTTGGGATTATCTGGAAACCGAAAAACTTCCTGAAAACCTTTCCCCGTTCGAATCAATTGCCGCCTCTGCCTTTCTTCCTGACCTGGAAGAAGCGTGGGCAAGGTACGAGCAGCGGGTAAATGCAAGAGCTTCAAGCAAAAACACAGGGCGGAAAAACCGCATGGTATCGTACGATATCGAGCGATACCATGCGACATCATGCGAGACAGAAGAAGAAACAGAACCAGACCCCCTAAAGGGGGATGGTTCTAAGACTGTAGATATATGTAATACGAGGGGTGCCGCCTCCAAGGGCGGCCCCCCACCGGTACAGCTATTTGACCCATACAAGCCGGAAACGTGGGGGGATGCAGAATGACAGGAGCAGAGAACGAAGCGTATATTTGCGGGGCTATCCTGATCGATGGGGTGCAGGTCCTCCCGGCTATCCGTGTCATTCTCCCCCCTGGGGCTTTCCAGCTGGAAGCCTATCGAGCTATCTATGTGGCGGGCCTGTCCCTGCTGGATGCCGGGGAACCTATTGACCCGGTTTCCATCAAGGCCCAGGCAAAGCGGCAGGGCGTGGAGCTGTCAAACAAACTGCTTTCCGAGCTGATGGAAGTCGTCCCGTCCGCTGCCTACTGTGTCGAATATGCCCACCGTGTGGCGGAGGATGCCCGCACACGGGCCATCAAGGATCTTGCTACCCGGATACAGGAGGACAGTACGTCCACCCCTGACGAGCTTCTATCAACCTTGCAGCGGGAGACGGAAGCTATACGGGCCAGCAGTTACCAGCGGGGCCTTGTGGCCCCCAACGAGGCCTTGCACCGTTTCATGGACTACGTTGTCCAGGCCGGCGAGAAGCGGGACAACTTCATTTCCACCGGTTTTCCAAAGCTGGACGGTATTCTAGGCGGCGGGTTTATTCGGGGAGGGCTGTACATACTGGGGGCGAGGCCCGCCGTGGGAAAATCCACCTTTGCCGTGAATCTGGCCGATGGGATCACCGGCAGCACACTTTTCATCAGCCTGGAAATGACCGTGGAGCAGATCACGGCGAAACGGATTTCCCGCCGTGTTGGCTGTTCGTCCGCCGGTCTGCTGTCTGGACGGTTGACAGATAAAGCGTGGGAGCAAGTGGCCGTTGCAATGACGGACATTTCCACCAAAGGGCTGTACTTGAATGACCGCTATGACCTCACAGTTTCACAGATCGGCTTATTGGCCCAGGCTGTGCCGGAGCTGCGGGCCGTCATTGTGGATTACCTAGGCCTTATTCAACCCGCCACCCGGAGCGCCTCAACCTACGAGAATGTATCTCAGGTCTCCAGGGAGTTGAAGCGGCTGGCCCTGTCTCTGAACGTGCCGGTTATCTGTCTGGCCCAGCTTTCCCGGAAGGTGGAGGAACGCCAGAATAAAAGGCCGATGCTGTCTGACCTTCGGGACAGTGGAGCCATCGAGCAGGATGCAGACGGCGTTCTCTTCCTGTACCGTGATGATTATTACACCGGCCCCCCTGCTGATGGGCAACCGTCACAGGTAGAATTAAGCGTTGCCAAGAACCGGCATGGACGGACCGGGGAAACATCGTTTAACCTTTGGCTACGGTGCAGCCTGTTCAAGGAGGCGGGGGGATGAAGCAGAAGCCGAAGCGCCGGAACAGGTGGAGACGGTACGAGGCAGAAAAGAAAGCACTTGCCGCCAGGGGCCTACCCCCGGCGGCCTACGAGAAAGCATTGCGGGAACTTGCCAAGAGGCTAAAACTATGACTGCTACAAGGAGGAATAAAACAATGTCAATTGCCGCTATCGTGTTATCTGTTATTTCCATGATCCTGGGTGGTGTGAATCTGCTTTTTATGGTGCTGATGTGCGCCGCCTGGAAAGATTTCAAAGAGGAATGGGAACGGCTGAAAGAGGAGAAATAAACCATGCAAATCATTATCGGCCTTACCGTTGCCGCCCTGTTCCTTGTGGCCGCTTCCCTGCTCCTGTATCTGGAGCACCGGGAGAATGAGCGTGAGCGCATCTGGAGGGGGCGGCAGGACTTAGATGCCTTACAGAGAATCACCAACAAGGCAACGCCAGAAGAACGGACCGTCTCCCCCGCCGCCTCTCTGGTTCGTGTAGGCCCTTTTACCACGCCGGAGGAAGCCCAGAAGCACCACGAACGAAATTACGCCGCACTTAACGGATGCCTGAAAGCCATCGAGGCGGCGGGCCTGACTTCGGAAGAGGCCCAGACAATCCCCGCCCAGCTGGAAAAGGCTGTAGCCTTTGCGAGCGTCCGGCAGCTCCACAGCGCCACTTTCAAGGCGTTTGAAATATCCAGAGAGCCAGACGGGAAAGGCGGCTGGAAAGACGAACCAGAGGGCTACAGCTGCTTCACCGCATACGGGAACCGAAAAATAAGAATCGGGACAGCGGACAATTACCGCACATACGAAATACGGCCATAAGGTCCACAGTGGGCCGTAGAATCGAGAACCAAGAAAGGAAGGATAACCAATGGCTGAAATGAGCGAGGCCGCCAGAGAGGCACAGAGAGCCTATAACAGGGAATGGGAGGCAAATAACCGAGAGCGCCGAAACGAGTATAGGCGGCGTTGGGCCGCTGAACACCGGGAGGAAGTCGCCGCCCGGAGGAAGGGCAAGAATGCCCAGTACACAGCCAACAGATGGGAGCGCAAGGCGGCCCGGATGCAGGCCGCCCAACAGGAACTTGAAGACGCTACCCCCTGACCGCTGCGCTGTTTTGCGGACAAAAACGGACAAAAGCGGCCAGGGCCAGCAAAACCGCACGAAGGGGGGTGATACCATGGACGAAGACAAGCAAGGGAAATTCAGGGACGCAAGTGAGCAGCTGCGGGCAGCATTCCCGGAGGCTATAGCAGCCCTGAGACAAATAGCAGCGGACGAAGAGGCCCCGGCAGCTGCCAGAGCCACCGCCGCCCGGTCTCTGCTGGAATACGGTGTGAAGCTGGATGAACAGGCAAAGGCTGAAACGCTGAACATCCTGGATTTCTAGGCCGTGGCGGCCAATTGGAGGAACACCCAATGAAGAAAAATGAATCTGATGTGCTGATTATCGCCGTTCGTCATGTCCCATTCCGGGATGCTGACGAAATTTTGAGCCAGTGGAACCCTCAAAAACAAGGCTATGTGTTCCACATTTTCAGCGAAAACCTGTATGCGCAAGATTACCTACAAACCAAATATTTACGAGAGGAAAAAGGAGAATAAACTATGAAATTTATCTTTGACCTGGACAACAAGGACCTTCTGCCCCGCACCCTGGAGATTGCGAAAGCCGTTGAGGACTTTTCCAAAAAGTTCGGTTTGAAGGACCTTCGCACTCCCCCGGAAGAGGGGGAAAGCGCCGGCGATGCCGCACGGCGCAACCTGAAAGCCCTTATGAAGGTGGTTTGTGTGGACCACCCGGCGGAGGCTGGGGCTATCAGCGATATGTTTTGGGTGCTGGAAAACAAGGACGAAAAGGCGCCAAACGCTATTGTTACCGCCAACACGGTTATTAACCGGAAGGAAGCCATTGATTTTTTTACCTTGTCGCTGATTTTGGGGCAGATCGGTACACACTCCTGATTCTTTCCATGCCCGCCCAATTCGCTGAATACTTCAAGTTTCCACAACTGCTGGAGTTGGCACGAGTGCAGGAAGAGCAGCGGGCCAAGGAATACACATACCGGATTTATGTAGCGGATGCCCTAAAAGTCATAGGCGAAAATCTGGCCAAAGCCTGGGGCGGCAGTTCCCTGAATGTTCGGCTATATGACCTTCTCGAAAGGAAGACAGAACCGGAGGATACCAGGACCGGCGAGGAGATCGTGGCGGATATCTGCGCAAGGCTGGACGCTATGAGCGAGGGCAAGGAAGATTCCGAACCCATTTGATTCTGTGGGTGTGGCGGGCATTCAGGCCCGCCACAATCCCGCATTTTACCGAAAGGAGGAAACATTGCATGGACTTATTGGATATTGCCATAGGTATCACGGTTAAGGATAACGCATCGGCGGAGATCAAGAAAATTTCCGAGAATGTCAACAAGATCATAGACGCTTTCGGGTCTGTCTCCGAGAAGAGCGGCGAAGGTCTGGAAAGTCTGAAAAAGCAGGTCAAGGAGACTTCTGAGAAAATCAAGAAATTATCGGAAGAGGTAGCGAAAGCGACAGAGAAAACTGAGAAAGTTCCGGAGGCAGGAAAGAAAATCGGTGAAAAAGTTTCAGAAGGAGCGAAGAAGGGCGAGGCAGCACTGGGGAAGTTGGGCAAGTCCGGCACCCAGACCGCCGGACTTCTGGAAAGCGGCTTTCAAAAAGTCGCTTCCGCCGTGGCTGCGGCCTTTACCGTGAAGAAGGTGCTTGAATTCGGTGTTGCTGCTGTGAACACCGCCGCCGATGCGGAAACATCCTTCGCCAAGGTCAGAACCCTTCTTGACGGTAGTACCGATGTAACAGCCTACTATGAGAGCGTGAGGAAGGGAGCGCAGGAGGCAGGCGTACCTCTTGCGGAGTACACGGAAGCCCTGTATCAATCCCTTTCCGCCTCTGTGGACCAGGGGAACGCCGTCAAGTTCACGACAGATGCCGCAAAGCTGGCCCGGGGTGGATTCACTGACCTGACAAAGGCCGTTGATGTCCTCACCACGATTCAGAACGCCTACGGCATGAGTACCAAACAGACCTCCCGGATAGCAGATAAGTTAGTGACCACCCAGAACCTGGGCAAAGTCACCGTTGACGAACTGGGCCAGGTCATGGCCCGCTCTATCCCGACGGCCAGAGCCTATAACGTGAATCTTGATACCCTGCTTGCGACCTATGCAGTCATGACGAAGAACGGCAACCAGGCCGCTGATTCCACCACCCTACTGAATGCCACCTTCAACGAGCTGGGCAAGTACGGGACAAAGACCGCCACAATCCTGAAAGAGAAGACCGGCAAGAGCTTCGCTCAGCTCATGGCCTCTGGTACTTCCCTTACTGATGTCCTGGGCATTTTGGAAACCGAGGCCACGAAGAGCGGCCTTGCAATCAATGACCTCTTCGGGAGCCAGGAGGCGGCGAAGGGCGCAAATATCATCCTGACCAACGCCAAGGACATTACTACCGCAATTTCAGAAATGGGCGATTCTATCGGAGCTTCTGCGGAAGCCAACGCCACCATGTTGAACACCTACAACGAGCAGTTGAAGTTGTTAAAAACCAATTGGGGCTTGCTGATGGAGGAAGTAGGAAAAAAGGGTATCCCGGTTCTGAACCATGTGGTAAAGGCGTTGAATAAAATGATTGCGCCAGGTACGACATCATTTGATGTCTACGCCAGTTCGGTAGAAGAAGCACGCACGAAGATGTGGGAGCTTATCGACGCACAGGACGAACTCGAAAGAAAATATGGGGAGCGAACCCCGGAGGAAACAGCATATGAAATGCAGGACCTTACACGATGGACAGAACTCACAAACAATATTGCTGCATATCGTGACATAATTAAAGAGGCCACCGAGGCAAGCGCAGAAATGGGCAAATCCGGCGGTGCCGCCGCCGATATGCTCCAGACCGCAACAGAAGATTATGTGACCTCTGCCCAGGCGCTTCTTGACCAGTATCAAGCAACCTATGAATCTACCCTTGCAAATTTGGATAAGTTCTTTTCCCCGTTTGAAATGGTCTCTATCAATGTCAAAACATCGTTAAAAGACATGATGGACGGTATGCAGTCCCAGATTGACTATTTCCAGGACTACAACGAGAACATTCAGACGTTGACGAAAATCGGCCTAGGTGGTTTTTCGGATATGCTGATTAGTATGGGGCCAACGGGTGCAGCCTTTGCACAGACGATGGTTGATTCCCTTACTGATGCGGACGGAGCTGTTAAAGATGGTTCGGCAGACATGATTCAGCAGCTTCTCACGATGCAGGAGCAGTTGACCCAGAGCAAAGACACGCTCAGTCAATCGGTGTCTGATGGTGTCAACGGGACCACAGAGGCAATCAAGCAGTTAACGGAAGACTACGTAACGAACGTGAGCCAGTGGGATAAATCTACCGAGGCAATGGAGAACGCACAGAAAACCGTTGCCTCTTTCGTGGCGGGCCTGACCAGCAGCAAGAGTTCTATTCTGGCCGCTGCGGGAGACATCGGCGCACAGATCACCCAGGCGATTCAGGCCAACGTGGGGGACATCGACGTGAATATTGTCGGTCATATGACGGTAACAGGCGGTAAAAGCTGGGCAAGCCGTGCCATTGGTATGGACTACGTTCCGTACAACGGCCTTCCCGCCATTCTTCACCGAGGCGAGGCTATATTGAACCACCATGAGGCTGAGGATTGGCGCAGAGGCCGGAGCCGTGGGAACAGCCAGGGTATCACCATCAACCAGACAATTCAGTCTGTACCGCAAACCCCCGTCCAGTTGGCGGCGGCTACAAGAGCAATGTTTGAACAGGCAAGATGGACGCTCTAACGCCCAACAGCCCCGCCACACGGCGAAGAACAGCCCAGGCGGTACACACTAACCCGACGCAGAATAAAGGCAGCTACGAGGAACAGCAGCGGCCACACCCGGCAAGGAACCGCCGGGAATATCACAGATCGGAGATCATCACAATGTCTAAGCCCCGTTATTGGTGGTATGACTATGTGAAGAAAGCGACAATTTACAGCATGAACAGCAAGGAACCACCCGCTACCCTGCAACAATCTATAGCCGCCATAGCCGTAAAAAAGGCCCTAGACGACACGGGAAAGAAATACCGTGCCGAAGAAAGGCTAGCGCTTTTGGACATGGTCTACAGGCGTAGGAAATACAATATCCCCTGTGCCGCCCTACAGATGAACATTTCCGAAGGAACGGCTAGGGATTGGGCTAGAGAGTTCATGTATACCGTGGCGGAATATGCGGGCTTTCTGTAGGCCTACACCGTCACCAGCTGCGCCCCTGGGCTTTATGGCCCGGGGCGCTTTTGCCGTTTTGAAACTGAACTTTTATGAACCAGTTTGAACTTGAAGTTTTCTGAAGCAGTTTGACCGGCTCCACCTGTTTTGAAACTCTAGTTTTCTCTAGTAGTTTTCCTGTCTCTGCATCGGTTTGAGTTTCTAGTTTTTTCTAGTAGGTTTTCAAATCTCTATTTTTCTCTATCGGTTTTGAAACTGAAGTTTTCTGAAGTAGTTGGTAGCCCTGCTCCCCTGCAAAGCCTCCATTGTGGCGGGCCATTGGGCAGGATCAGCGGCAGGAAGCGGAAGCGCACCGCCACCATACCCGTACAATCCATTCTGAGCCGCCAGAATAGCGCCAGGGATAGGAAGAAAACGGGAAACTATGTCCTGGAGTATAAACACACGTCCGAAAAGAAAACCCGTCAGAGGCAGCGCTACAGCCTCACAGGAGACGGAAGACAGAACGCCAGCACAGGCCATCAGCGGCAGGGCGGGCCGGAGCTGCGCCCCATGCTGATTTTCAATCTGAGGTTTTATGAGGTTTTTGATTTCAGGTTTTCTCAGGTTGTGGGCGCTTCAATACTAAGTTCTACTAAGTCCTGCCCCATTTAATTGCGTCGAATTCGAGGCGGTTTTTGCAATGTCATGTTTTGACATACTCCATGCGGGGAAAAAGTCAGGTTTTGTATAGTTTATTGCGTTCGACCTGCCAATAAAAACGCAAACTGTGGCATTATAACGCTTCCGAAACCATAAGTTTTGATAAGTTTTTCAGCCAGCACAGCGGCGGCAAATACGAACATTTACTAACATTTACTAACATCCCCGGCCTCTGTATTATTTCCACTACCACGCCCTTTTAGGTGAAAAACTTCGGAAAAACCCAGGCCCGGAGGACCGCCACACAGGGCAACATGGTGTTTATTTCTCCCTACTTTTTTCGCAAAAGAAAATAGCGGGAAACAATCTCCTTTTTCGGGCGCTTCCCGCTTTTAGGAAAATATATCGGAAAAACATCCCGGCATCCCTTCTAAACTGCCCGCCACCAGGGCGGCAGATCGGGAATGAAATGTAGTAAAATGTAGTAGTCATGTGACCGTCACGTGACGGTCACAGAAGCAGAAGAACGCCCCCCGGGAAGAACCGGGAGGCGTTCTGTGTGGTCAGTCCATATATTCGCATCCGATAAGTTCAGCAATACGTTTTCCGCTGAATGTATGCGAAAACATTTTCCCTTCCAAAAAATCGGGTGGGCTTATGAGTTGGACAGGATCAATATACTCTTCATCGTCTTCGGTAACAAAATAGACAACACCATCTAAAGCCACCGCTTCATAGATGCTTTTCCCATCATATGCACCAAAGCCATTTTTTGCGTCACAGTCAATAACCGTAACGAAGGCGGTTTCCCATGTGTCAGCTGCATTAGACATATCTGCAAATATCACATTTCCGTAAATTCGGAACGAAGTCGGGTCTTTCATGTAGCCCATGAGTTGCTTACAAACTTGAAATGGTGAGCCGGTCATGTCCAGCAGCTTCTTTTCTACTGCATCCAGGCGGCTTGTATTGACTTTCCTTGCGTCCCCCTCTGGCAGCATATCATAGAATGTTCCGGCAGTTGCAATATATCCCAAATTCTCTTTGGTAATATCTTTCAAGTTTTCTGTGGTGAAATTGCCGTCAATCGCCTTTATTAGAGTTTCGCAGTTTCTCACCGCTGGGCTTTTCCCGCAAGCCGCCAGCCACACGCAGACAAAAGCAAATAGGCAGACAGCAAAGGTGGTTTTCATAATTTTTTTCATCGTGAATCCCCCTCTTTCTTTAGGTAACTTCATCATACCCGCCCATACCAAGAAAAGCGACAACAAGCAAGAAACAATTCAATTACAAATTGCTACAAGCAGAACAAGCCCCGGCCACAGCGCCGGGGCTTGTTATACTACCTGGAATATAGACAGATCGTTTCACCATTCTCTCTTTCCACTTTGAGAACAGCAAGGGCCTTTTGATTTTGCCGGAAATCACGGCCAGGACGTTTCAAGAAGATAGATTTTGAAAAGGCTCTTCCTCCATTTTCTTTGTCCGTAAATAGGAACACAAGGTCCCCACATTCTGCGGAAATCAGGTGTTCGGCGGTGATTCTGGTAGAGAACGGCAGAGAATCCGGCTTGAATTGGTACACCGTGAAAGATGTGTCAAGGCCCGCTTTCAGCTTCGTTATCGCCGTCAGCCGTTCCCGTATGGATTCATAGTTTTCGCTTTTAGCTATGTCAGCTTCGGTCAGCTTCCCGGACAAAATAACGTCAATTGTCTTTGCGTGGGGAAAGCGGACAGGAAACGCAATATCTTTCAAATGCTGGAACCCGGCAAGGTGGTAAAATTCTGCCCGGTCAAAGCCGAGCAAGATTTCATGCAGAACACAGCTTTTCCCGTAGGTAATGCGGTATGTATATTCGGTCAGCTCTTTCCATGCAGCTGCTGCTTGCTGTAGCAAGTCCATTCTTTCACGCTCTTTCTCTACAAAAAAGGGGCTTCGCAGAACGCAAAGCCCCAAATAAAGTGTTTTCTTTCGGCTAACGCCTATTCGGGTTGAGGTAACACATAACCCTCGGTCAGGCTCCACGGAGAACTGCGACCCGAAGCAGCCCGCCGATTCAACGCCAGGATAGACAATCATCGTTGCTATCCACTAGTAGTATATGCTATTTGCTCCAATTTGTCAACAAAAATTTGAACAATTAAATCACAAGCACACCACAAAACCAGCAGCGAAAGAACCGCCCCCGGCTTGAATGGCCGGGGGCTTCTGCTATGCTTCTGGTTTGCTGTCTGTGGCGGGCTGCTGCGGCTCTTCCCGGGCTAAACGATTGTCAATAGCTATCTTGATATACTGATTCATCGTTTCGCCGTGGCGGGCCGCTGCGGCCTTGATCGTGTCTTTCTTCCCCTTTTCCAGTGCTACGGAAATTCTGTCAAGGTTTGCAGCGTCCCATTTTTGAGCGCTTTTCTTTTGTGCATCTGATACCGGCATTGTGTCACCCCTTTCTGTGTGGGAGTGTGGCCGGGGCTGCACTAAATGTTCGCCCCTCTCCCACCATCCGCATTATAGCACATAATGTATATACTTATCAAGTAGAAAAATAGACAATAAATATACTTAATAATTAGATATTATGTCAATAGACAATCTACTTAATAAGTAGTATAATAATGCCATCACAGAGAGGGAAACACCCCAGGAGGCAACACCATGAAAGAGATCAACGCCATTCGCTCCACCGTCTGCAAGAGAGCCGCCGCCTATGTCAAGGCCGGTATGAACCGGAGCGCCGCTTTCCGGCGGGCCTGGGCTGAGACCGCCACCAAAGCCGCCGAGTTGAAGCAGGGAGACATGATCGAGATTGTCACCTACTCCACCGCCTGGATGAAGAATGTCACTGTTTCCGCCCGTGTGATGAACGTTTCCCGGTTCGGCTCCAACGTCTCCGTTATGGTCATGGCGAAGGAGTGCTGCAAGCAGACCGTTCAGGATGTATTTCTTCCCGCCGCTTCCCTGGTGCGGAAGGTTGCATAAATAACCACAGTATTCAAAACTTTTAGGAGGTTTTTACAATGAGCATCAACGAAATGGAAATCAAAGTCAACGAGTTGCGGGAACTGCGCCGCATGGCTGACGAGCTGGCCAGTGAGATCACGGCCATTGAGGACGAGATCAAGGCACAGATGACCGCCACTAGTACGGACGAATTGACCGGGACCACCTTCAAGATCACTTGGAAGGCCGTCACCAGCAGCCGCCTGGACAGCAAGGCCCTGAAAGCCGATGCCCCGGGCCTGTATGCCAAGTATTGCAAGCCCACCACTTCCCGGCGGTTCTGCCTGGTGTGAGAAAGGAGGCCACCAATGACCATTGAAGACCTGAAAGCCCAGGTTGCGGGCCTGACCGAGGCCCAGGCGGCGGCAGTTTTGCGGGCCATCCCTCTGGCTGACAAAATCCGGCTTTTGCCGGAGGCAGACAGCAAGGCCATTCTTGCCCAGCTTCTAACGCAGTCACACGAATAAAAGAAAGGCCCCCCCTGGAGCCGCCACAGGCTCCAGGGGGAAGGAAGAGAAGATAGGGGGTGTGTATGCTCATGCAGAAAAGACATTTCACAGCCCCTATATTGTAACCGACTTGACCGGAGATGTCAAGAGAAAGGATAGAACCATGAACACCGCAGAACAGAGCTGGGAAGAGAGAGTCGCTGCCTACATTGCCAAGGTTGAAAGCGCCAACGACACCGCATTTAAAGGGCTGATCGCAGAGGGCTACAATCTGCTTTCTGATGCCAACAAAGCGAAATTTGAGGCATTCGTAAAAAATCTTCTGGCAGAGCAGGAAGCCGAGAAGCAGCAAAGCAGCCACACCGAAAAGGAGGAACAGAGATGAACACCACTACCACCACCCAGAACCCCACCGCCAAGCGTTACGAGGATTTGAACGACTTTGAAAAGTCTTTCATTGACGGCTACCGGAAACTTCCCCCGGAGGACCAGCGGGAGGTTTCCGCCGCCATCATGGCCGCCGTGAAGATCACCCACGCCACCCCGGAGCAGATAGCGTCCCTCTGTGGCCGTCTGGGTATCACTGACAACCCTTCCCGCTATATCTGTTCCCTGTCCGCCAGGAACGAGACAGCGGCCTTCTGGGCCGCCTGTGAGGCCGTGGACGATATCACCGAGCACAAGACCATTGACGAACTGCGGGCCATCAGCGCCGCCAGAAAGGGGGCCAAAGCATGAACGGCCAGACCTTTACAAACATCCCGGATGAAGCTTTCCGCATAGCCCCGCCGAGCGGGACGCAGAAAGCCGCCAACGATGCCGCCGCCTTTCTGTCCGCCGCCTATGACCTGATTGAGAACAACGGCCAGCCCATCAAAGACACCAAGGAACGGAAGCGGCAGCTTCTGGCCTTGCTGGAAATGACCATGCGCAACCTTGCCCAGATCACCAGAGACACCCGCAAAATGGAGCGGATAATACTTGAACAAGCCCAGCGGGAACAGCAGCAACGGCAGACGCAACCAGGCCGGAGGTAGGCCCATTTCCTCCCCTTGTGTGGCGGTTAAATCCGCCACACAAACGCCCTTTTTTCGCAATGTGCGCCGATTGTGCGCAACCTAGCTATGAAACCGCCTACTTTTTTCCTCTGAATTATTTGGTTTTGTC
>ERZ1034873.774-NODE-774-length-14788-cov-3.866897_pt1 | contig 14788 bp, 28 predicted proteins | sample MGYA00520689_ERZ1034873 | MGnify/ENA primary metagenome ERZ1034873 (study PRJEB33766, sample SAMN09781722) | gut metagenome | biome: gut microbiome | host: Homo sapiens | place: Madagascar | study: EMG produced TPA metagenomics assembly of the PRJNA485056 data set...
ACATTGAACTATTAATGACATTATGAATATAAATTTTAACCTCAAGGACTACAACTCAGAGAAGTCTGCCGTGCGGCTTGTCGTGACGCACCATGGCAAGGTTTACAGAAAGTACACCGGTATCTCCGTCCTCACGTCAAGGTGGAAACGTCCCAAGAGAGGCAGGCAGTGGCCAACGGATCCTCAGGATGCGAAGAAACTTAAGGCAATTCTCCTCGGATTGGAGGAACGCCTGAACGAGTACAGCACCGAGAACGATATTATCAGGGCCATAGACGACGTTTTGTCGTCGAACTCGAAGGAATATACCCCTATCGCCGAGAAAGCGCCTGAGCGGGTCTCTTTCTGGCAGTATTTCGACGAGTGGGCGGCACGTCCCCGCTCCACAATGAGATACAACGAGAACGTGAGGCGTAGAATCGGCGAGATAATGGGGCGGCAGGACAACTGGGACGACATCGACAGCGCGTGGTTCTTCCGGCTCAACCAGAAGATGGACGAGGCGGGATATTCCGTGAACTACAAGGCGACAATCACCGCGAGGCTCAAGACCGTCATGTCAGAGGGTTTCAAACTGAAATACCACACGAATACGGAGTACATGAACTTTAAGAAGGTCCAGGAACCGGCGGACACCGTGTATCTCACGCAGGAGGAGGTGGACGCGATATGGGATTTGGAACTGACGCTGAGCATGGAGAGGAAGGCCAGAGACCTCTTCATCCTCGGGGTATATACGGCATCAAGGTTTTCTGACTATTCAAGGCTCGCAAAGGACGACATCAGGGACGGGATGATACGTTTTGTCCAGAAGAAGACCTCCGGGGACGTGGTAATCCCTGCATCCCCTAGGGTTATTCAGGTTCTGGAAAGGAACGGAGGCCATGCGCCTGAAATCAGCCAGCAGAAGTACAACAAGGGAATCAAGGAGGTCTGCCGGAAGGCCGGAATCACTGAGACCGTCCTGGTAACTAAAAGTTGCGGTGCACGTCATATCACAGAGAAGAAGCGGAAATGCGACCTCGTGTCGAGCCATACGGCAAGAAGGACGGGGGCCACGCTGCTCTACATGTCTGGAGTGCCCCTGAGACAATGCATGTTGATTACGGGGCATACGACGGAAACGAACTTCATGAAGTACATCCGGGTGACTAAAGAACAAAACGCGAGCATCCTTGCGTCAAACCCTTTCTTCAACCAAAGGTAATCATATACATAGATACATAAAAAATGGGAACTACTATGGTCCCCATTTTTATGTTATGTCCACATTCCGAACAAGTAATTCTTATCTTACGACCACGGCATCGAGTGCTGCTAATGATGCCATTTTCTTCTATGTGTCTATAATTTACCAACCTAATTCATCCATTTTTTTTAGTTGTTCTTGTTGTTCTTTAGAACCCTTAAAGTGTATTTGTCTTCCTCCGTCTGGAGAAGTATATCCCCCGCCCTTCAAATAGTCTAATCTGGAATTTCTTTCTATTTTTGCCGCATCTTTTAAGCCTGCGTCTTTTAATGCCTGTTCTCGTCTAGTAGAGTTCCAATATTCTTCATCGTAGTTATAACTACTTTGATCGCTGCATCCGATACAAGACTGTAGGGACAGAATTGTGCACAGAAACACAACTTTGTAGATTGACTTTTTCATACTTTTGATATTAAACATATTTTGCTTTGATATAAACTTTATCAGATTGTTTTTGGTTAAAGATATTCAGTCGATTTCATACTACAATGATGAGAAGTGGACACGTACAAAAATAGAAACCGACCATTAGGGTAGCCACTATTTCGTGCTCTTCGGCAGGAGCATCTCTATGACCTTCCTCTGTGTCTCCATTTCAAGGGTGAGCCGTGCAATCTGCTCGTCCTTCTCCCTTATTACGGCATCGAGCGCCTCCTTCGTCTGCACTGCGGTCAGATAGCCGGGATTGCCTTCTCCGGTCTCAAGGAACTTCTCGTCTATCAGCGGAAACGCCTTGCGTATCTTACCGAGGTGCGGCGCGATCGCATATTTCCCCGAAAGTATGAACGAAATGGATGAACTGTATGTTCCAATCAGGAGGGAAGCCAGTTTGACACTCCCGCCGCACCCCACATCGACAATAGTTTTCATTATCTGTGCGTCCTGCGGGCGCAGCTTGTTCGGTTTCGCCATAGTCAGTCCAAAAGATTGAATTTCATCATCTTCTTGTCTAGTGTTTTTTTCAGTTTCCCGTATGCACGCGCAAACTGTTCGCCGTCCACAGAATTGGGCAGAAATGAATCGCAAACCTGCTTGTATATGCCAATCTTATATGCAATATCATGCGCCAGCTCATTCGTCGAGGAATCCTCCGTAAGTCCGTCTATCATATCCATAAGCATACCATACCTTTTATATCCCGTCTTATTGTAACTACCATAGGGATTTTTGATTACGGAATCGCGCCACGCCTCCCAGTCGGCATTGACTGAGACCTCAACGAATGGATACGTATAGATGTTGGCCCGCAGTTCGATGTCGTTCTGCCCCGTCCAGTAGTTGGCGGAACGGGTAAGGTCCCCGACCAGCACGACCAGATGGCAATGATACCTCGCCGCCTCTTTCTTGAGTTCCACATAGGCCTTGTCGCTTTCAGATTCGCTGAGGCCCCTCCAGACGGAAGACTTGGCTTTGATGGTCTTCACGAATTTCAAGCCCTTCGCCATATTTTCATCGTTCGTGACAATAACCCGCGCCCAGTCCGCCTCTGAGAGCACAGGTACCACACTCTGCCCCTTGATGACCCTTCCCGACGCGAGCTTCACCTGCTTCACCTGCATCATGTCCACGATGTTCACGAGAGATTCGTCCGGATACACGTACTTGACTTCCGAAGACGACGCCTCCGTGATTCTGCACGGGACAATATCGCCGTTGTTGAGAAACAGGCTGTCGAGCCGCTGCTCTTGCGCCCACATGGAAAAATCCGCAAACATTGAAGCTGCGGCGCATATCATTTTTCTTACCATAAACTATTTTGAATTAACATTCATTTCCATTGTATTTCCCGACTGCTTGACACTCCCGGCTTCGGCAATCCTGAAATACGATTTCTGCAATTCCCTATACTGTTCCCTCTCTTCCTTCGTCTCGGCCTCCAGTTCGGCGATGCGCCTGTCCTTCTCCTCTATCTGCCGCCGGAAAGCCGTCTCCTTCCTCTCTATCAGCCGCGAGAGCCTGTCGCATGTCTTCACGAGGTCCGCGTTCGCCTGCTGCGACGTGTCGCGCGACTTCTGGAGGGATTCCACGTGCGCCGTGTAGGCGTTCTCCACAGACCGGCACGCGTCAGTCAACTTGCCTATCATCGCGTTTGTCCTGTCTATGCGTCCCTCCGAACTCGCAAGAAGCCCCGCGAAAGACTTCAGCAGCTTCATGTAGCCCGGCAGTATCTCCGCCCGTGCGAAGTCTTCGAGATCTTTACCTAAACTGGACCTAATCTCCGCCCCGAGTTTCTCCGGACTCAGGGCATAACCATCTGAATCATCCATAGAATATCAGTTTTTTATGACGTATCAAGAGAAAATTAACGCGGGACAAAATTGTCCACGTCCGTGATGTCTATTCCGTGGCGGGAGAAATACGCATCCCGTATCATCACCCCTATCATTCCCCCGTAATATCCGAGAGGCCTGCCCTCATAGAATGCCGCCTTTGAGACCTTCGCCACGTTCTCCGGAGAGAAGAACACCTCCAGAGATACGGTTGCCGTCTCGATGCAGTATTGCTGTATCTCCGCCGGATTCTTGCCGGACGTCCCGGCCTCCACGGCGGCCTCTATCTTCTCCCAGTCGTGCGCTATCATGTCCGACACCCCCATTTCTTCGGCCCTCTTCCGCCCGAGTTCCGTAAGGGATATTGGACTGTGGGACTGTATCAATGTCGGAGCTCCGGACTGCATGACCTGGATCGTCCCCTTTATGTAGGCCAGGTCTTTCAAGATAAGGTGTATCTTATCCTCCAGCGTGTCAACTGACTTGCTGGAGTGTTTGACCATATCTTCATGCTGGGTGATTTTCCGTGTGATGGTTATCATTCCCCACGCGGCAACAAGCATGAAACTTGTGACGACCGCGAAAGAGCCGCCAACACTTCCCAATATATCCCTTACAAGTTCTATCATGCGCCAAATATAGCGTTATTTCTTCAACAGTTCGCGGAAAGGCTACCACAAGACAACCCCGAGAGCCTGCGTTATCCTCTTTGCGGCAGACAGCGTGACAGCCTTTCCCCTCTCCAACCTTGAAACCTGTTCGCGCTTCACCCCGGCTTTTCTTCCAAGCTGCTCCTGTGTCAGATTCTGGGATTCCCTGGTCTCTTTCAGTCTGCTGCCCATAGCGAAAGAATCCGCATCCTCTTTCAGTCTGCGCTCCATCGCATCGCGTTTCTCGCAGCCGACCTTTCCGAAAACCTCATCAGTCATGCTTTCCAATGTCACGTGTCTCATAATCTCAATGCTTTTTCTTTTCGCTAAAATACTGCTTTTTTATCGCTTCCGCCCTGTGTATTTCTCTTTTCGGTGTCTCCTGCGACTTCTTCACAATCCCGTGCGTGGCAACCACCAACGTATCCGCTTCCGTGTCCCAAAAGGCGAACATTCTGTAGCAATTACCCTCATACAACGTGCGGAACTCCCAAATGTCCGTGCCCTCCAGTTTCTTGAACAACTCATTATCACGTATTCCGCATTCTATCTTGTTGTAGTTATATACAATCTTCATCCTGGCTTTCTCCGGAAGCCCCATAATGAACTCCGCAGCCGGTTCCAACAAGATTATCCTCAATCTTCGTTCCACTCTTTCTATTTCCTCAACAGTTCTGACCCTCCTTCTCCGCAATCCACCTCTTCATCAGCTCGTTCTCTCTACACTTTCGCCTCCGTCACTTTATTGAGCAAGTCGATAAACTTGTTGATTTTCTCGTTCGCGTCTTTCAAGTCTGCGTTCTTCTCCGCAATAATGCCTTTAAGCATTTCAATTTCGCCTTTCAGGGTTGCAACCAATTCGGAACTCCCGTCTCCCATTACGTTTCCCGTTCCGGCTTGCAGCCTGTTGCCGTTGCCGCCGTGCATTGTGGCCGAAATCGAGGACTTTTCGCCATATAGCTCAGATAGAGGAACCCCAACAACTGAAGATATGCGCTCAACAAGGCTCGATTTTACATCTTCAGAACCCAACGCGGCGGATAGAGTTTGCTGAGACAAGCCTAGTAGCCTTGCTACTTCTGACACATTATAGCCTTTCCCTGCCAAAAAATTTTTTAAAATTATCCCTTTCATAATCAGCCACTTATGCGAAAAGCTACAAAAATATATAAAATTTCACAAAAAACATTTGTGATTTACAAAATCCTCTTGTATCTTTGCATTCAGATAAAACAAGAACGGAAAGATATAAAAGATTCCTGCCAACCAAATGGCTCTTTGCTTTCGCTTTAACTCAATGGCAAAGATATGAAATCTATTTATCAATTCATAATCAAATGTTAAAAACTTTTGACGTTTTATCCATGCTCCAGTACAAGGAGGGTAAAAAACCAAGTGCGGCTGAAGTTTCAAGCCGCGTGGGACAGCCGCCTACATGACAACCTGAACGGGCACACCTGCGGATGCAGAGAAAACCGAGGCAGCCGGTACGCACGGGAATCCAAATATTCTATAGTGCGTATGTCGGTACAGCTCTAAGTCTGGAGAGCCATACATAATGGTTCTGAGGTCTCAACCCCTTGCAAAAAGACGAGAGGAGCATTTAAACGAAAAGAATAGTACCATGAAAAGCAAGGTAATCGCAAGTTCGTATTTCACGACCGTCTCAGCTGACAGCCTGTCGGCGTTCTACGGCAAAATCAAGGAAATGGAGAAACAGTCGAGGCAGAAGGCCAAACTCATTTCCGGAATAGTCCAGTTCGTCAAATACGAATACATCGAGGCGCCTGAAGACGACATGGAAGACATCGGGAATCCGGGGACGGATTCACCCGAAAGGTAGAACCAATAACAAGAAAGCAGATGAACAACAAGTACCTAAAGAAAAGACAATGGACAAAACTCCTTGAATCACTTGACGACGGACCGAACGTCATCGTATTTGAGAGCATCAGGGACATGGAATCGTGCCGTTCTATCGCCTCATACATAAACATGAGGTCTGAAGATACGGTCATAAGGGTAAACCTCCACAAGCAGCAGCTGGTCGGGAACTTCTTCAAGGCACCGAAGCAGAAGCCGGGCGAGACCATGACGCAGAAGGATGCAATCCTCCTTGAATCGGCGCGATACCTGCCGCCAGAGGCATTTACTGACAGTTACTTCTCCCAGTTCGAGACGAATGAGGGCAGAAGATGCGCAAAACTACTTCTCAACACCAAGTTGGGAGAAGAAAAGATGAAAGAGACAATCAATAAAAAAACAGCAGAATGATTACCATAGCAATAATTTTATGCGCCATATGCGCACTGATATCGGCGTTTGTCGCCTATAGATGCACAAAATTTTATTATACCAATATTGAACTCGCAGACACTCCTCAGTGGGTGGTCAACTGGATTCCGGTAGAGAAACGGCTCCCAAGAATCGGGAAGTCCGTTCTGGTCGCATACAGGCTTCCTGATTCCGACAGAATCAAAGTGACGTTCAGCAGGCGTTCCGAAGACGGAACATTCAACATAGAAAAGGTCGGGACGGTGATAGCATGGGCAAAGCGCCCCGCCTACGTTCCGACCAAATACGAAAAATAATCATGGCACAGGTCTTTTTCGAAATCCACCCTTCACCCGCGATGGACAGGCTGCTCAGGATTCCTGAGCTCGTCGTGGGGAACATCTGTCCTATGCAGCCGGTATCCTCGCGTGCAATCACGAAAGGATCGTCGGTGGAATACGACAGCATAGTGAACGACCGCGCAAGATTACACCTCGTTTACAGGGTCACGGACATCGACAACGACACTGCGAAACTGATTTTAGAAGACTTCATAATTGACGCAAGATGAAAGGGAAAAGATTTTTGGGATGGCTTATAATCATCATTGGCATAGCCGTCCTTCTCATGGATGAAAGGCATTGTGACGCTTCAAGGTTCATGATTTTTTGTTTCTGTCTGATGACGGGTCTTCCTTTGATAGAGAAACGGACGACGGGACGGACAAACCCGTGAGGGCAAGGCCGTCTGCCGTGTTTTTTCATACTATTTTGTTTGTGTGCCGCGAGCAGGCAATCGCGGCGAAATCCCCGGAGTGCATCTGGATAGACCTTCGGGGACGAACGGAGGAAGGTGCGGATATGGCGTGCCGCACAGGATTCTCTGATAAAGCATCAAAAGTCTCGCGTCAGAGAAGCCCGGGGCCACAGGGAGGTTCGATTCCTCCCCCTCCGGCCATGAATCAGCAGTGATGCTATATTCATAATCGTCATTTTTAGTTTTAGTGTTGAAGGCTGCAAAAGTTCCGGCAATGGTATGGCGCCGGATGAAATAGACAACGCCTGGAGGTTCGAATCCTTCTTGCAGTCCAATTATGGGGAATACAAACGGTGACGGGAAGTCGCCTAAATCAATCAAGGTTGTCCTTCCCGCGCAGGTCGTGACTGCGATTCCCCGCAAGACGTTGTGAAACGTGCACAATGGCGGCTGTATGCGGTAAAAACCGATGTTTCATATCATCTATATATTTTTTCACTAGCTTATATTCTACTCTCATAGGAAGCCGCCATTTTTTCTTGAAAAACATAACCGAAATAAATATGACACAGACAGGAAATTTGCGAGTAAGGGAACTTATCGCGGACGTCAGGTCAAGGCTTGACGAACTGGAAAAGCTCTGCGACTTGGACCAGATTATCTCGTGCTCGGAAGCGGCCGTGTATCTGGGTATAACAAACTCGACTATCAGCAGGTACATCGCTGCCGGACGCCTCCACAAGATAACCCGAGGAGGACGGACGGGTCTGTCGATGTCCGAGGTCGAAAAACTGAAAAAATCATGATTCCGGCCCATATCCACAAGGCCGTAGTCCTGATATGGGACGCGGTGAACGAGAAGTGGGACGAGGAGACATGGGCATATCCCCATTACACGTACCTGTTCAGGCAGCTGGCCAGAAAACACAGGCTTGAGAAACGCATCTGCGTGCTCAAGAACACCAGGCTCCTGAACCTCTGGAATGAATGGGTAAAGAAACCAATGACGGCCACGGACAGGAGACGGCTTGAAAAGGCAAAGAGGATGCAGTTCGCGGACTTCACGGAACGCTTCATCAGCCTCTTCCGGACCGACGAGGCCTTTGCGAGGCTCGACGGAATCATGAGGGACATATACCTGAAGGAAGAGGCCAGAACGGGAAGCGAATAAAATCTATTGATATATGGACAATTTGGAAATCTACAAAAAAGCGGCGGAAGTGCCGGTGGAAGCCCAGAAGGGAATCAAGGGCGGAAAACTCAAGGGAATGACCGACATCAATCCTATGTGGCGAATCAAGACCCTAACTGAGATTTTCGGGCCGTGCGGAATCGGATGGTACACGCAGATTCAGGAGAGGTGGACCGAAAGGGACGCCAACGAATCGGTAGCGTGGGTGAAGGTCGCCTTGTTCGTCAAGCTTCCGGGAACCGACACTTGGTCAATGCCGATTGAGGGTGTGGGTGGCTCGAAGCAGTACGGAAAGGGACAGGGTGACGGAGTGAACGACGAGGCCTTCAAGATGGCTGAAACCGACGCAATCTCCGTCGCTTGCAAGAAACTCGGCTTCGGAGCAAAGATTTATTGGGAAAAGGACGCTACAAAGTATTTATCAGTTGAAGACGCAAAGCCTTCCGCAAGAAAGCCGAGAGCAGTGCAGGCACCAGAACAGGATTCAGGGGACGACGGACAAACGTCTCTGGAGAAGCTTGCACTTGCCGACGCGCTGAGGGATGTCGAGGAAGCGAAGACTCCGGAGGAACTGACAAACGCATGGAACAGGTGGAAGTCCGCATTCGGGGATAATGTAGAACTGAGAAAAGCGGTGGCGACAAGTCCAGCAAATCCTCATAAAGGAAGATCCAATGGATAATAGACTGAGACAATGCGAGGGCGTTATGTTCGACGAACTAACGCACAGTTACTTCTGCGGTGACAAGATGCTTATCGGCGTTACATCGCTGATGGCAAAACACGGACTTGCAGCCAACTACGGCACAGTTCCTTCTGAAGTGCTGAGCAAAGCGGCGGCAAAAGGAACTGCGATACATGAACTTCTTGAGCATTACGACAACGGGGAGGCCGTAGTCGAAGACGAGAACCTCAAGGCATACAAGAGGCTAAAACTCAAGGTGCTCTGTTCCGAGTATCTGGTTTCTGACAATGATGTTGTTGCGACATTCATTGACAAGGTGCTCGACGACTACTCCCTTGCGGACGTCAAAACCACATCCGAGGTTCACACCAGCGCCGTAGAATGGCAACTATCCATCTGCGCGTATCTCTTCGAGCAGCAGAACCCCGGAATCAAGGTCCCGGCGCTCTACTGCATCCACGTGAGGAACAAGAAAGCTAAACTCATACCAATAGACAGGATTCCAGATGAGGAAGTAAAGAGACTGATTGACTGTGAGAAGAAAGGAGAGGAGTTCGTGTATGTAGAACTCGGTACTAAGGCCTCAGAAGCCCTGACGAAATCCGAAGAACTCGCGCTTGCCTCCAGCCTTGAGAGCATAGCAATCTTCAAGCAGAAAATCAAGGAGGCGGAGAGCGTTGCGGCTGAAATTCAAAACAGGCTCTACGATTACATGAAAGAGCACAACCTGACGGAAGTGTTCGGAGAGACGGGAACGTTTGTCAGAAGGGCTGAAACCACGCGAATTTCGCTTGATACGAAGGCTCTGAAGGAGAAGAATCCAAAAATCTACGAGAAATACAAGGTCGAATCCGCCGTAAAAGGCGGCATTTCATTCAAACCGTACAAATAATGGCAAATCTAAACAAAATCATTCTTATCGGGCGCGTCGGTGGCGAGCCTGAAATCAGGACTTTCGGGCAGGGCGGCAAGATAGGCCTGTGCTCACTCGCAGTAACTGATCACTACAAGGACAGCACTGGGCAGATGGTGGAACAGGTGACGTGGTTCAAGCTGCGCTTCTTCGGCAGGTCTGTAGATACGATTGAGAAATACCTGCACAAGGGGGATTCCATTTACGTCGAGGGACCTCACATGCAGAGGGACTACACCAACAAGGACGGGCAGAAGGTAACCTCATGGGAGGTTAAAGTGATGAACTTCCAGTTCCTTACGCAGAAGAGTTTCTCTGACGCAAAACAGACACAGGAAGTTGACGACGACATGCCGTGCTAGCCATGAAACTAAGTCTTGTCAATACGCCGAGAGGATTCCTCGTTCCGGAGTCAGACGCCGACTACGACAGCAAGGCGAGGCTCCGTATCGGGGAGACCTATACGGCGGAAATCAAACTGGTGAGGAATCCTGAATTTCACAGGTTGTACTTCCAGATGATGCGGACGGCATGGGAGTTCCTGCCGGAGGCGATAAGGACTGAGCGATTCCATGACAATCAGGACGCTTTCCGCAAGTGCATAGAGATCACCGCAGGCTACTACGAGGAGTTCTATTCACCACGCTTCAAAGACTGGGTGCAAGGCCCTAAGTCAATCGCATTCGAAAAGCTTGACGAGACGGGATTCAGGGAACTATACAACAGTGTCCGTGACGTTCTCGATAAGATTCTGACGCGATATATTTCAATGGAGACTTTTGAAAAACACTTTATGACGTTTTAGATTATGAAGAACGGCTATACTGTCATCCAAGACTGGATGCTTGAAATGGACTTGGATTTGACGAGCATATTCGTCTATGCGAACATTTACGGCTTTTCTCAGGACGGAGAATCAGTGTTCTCCGGAACTCAGAAATGGCTTGCAGAAAAATGCAAGTGCAGCAAGGAGACAATCAAGCGCGTCCTCAAGTCTCTTACGGAAAAGGGGCTGATTGAAAAAATCGAAAAGAAAATCAACGGAGTGACATTCTACGATTATCGCGTCAATCTGAGACTGCTTGAACAAAATGCCGCGAATGACCCGGGTGGGGTCAAAATGACCCGGGGGTGGGGTCAAAATGACCCCCCATATAATACTAAAGATAATACTAATAAAGAAAAAGATAATACTATCGTATTATCTAAAAAGAAAGACGACAGACAACCCCAAAATCCGTCAAATCCGGTAGAAGAAGAAAAGCCTAAAGAAAAAAGTTGCGCCAAAAAAGAAAGGGGAAAAGAAAAGTTCGACTTCAAGGGCGCTCTGATTTCCGAGGGCGTATCAGAGCAGACAGCCTCAGACTGGCTCGAAGTCAGGGCGAAGACCGGAGGCGTGAATACTCTAACGGCCTACAAATCTATAAAAAAAGAATTGGATCTCGCCAGAAGCAACGGAATAAGTGCGGAAGAGTGTATAGCAATGGCGACCACTAAAGCGTGGAGAGGATTTGAATACAGGTGGTACGTAAACGAAAAATCCAAAGACAATGGAAACAAACAATCTATTGATAAACGAAGAGGCACTGATGTCATGGATGTTCCAATCGAAGACTACTTCGAGCCTTTTTAGGCTGCCCTGCACGAAGGAAGAAGCCGAAAAGGTTCTGAGGTCCGCCATACGTGCGGAAGTCTCCTCCAGAGGCGGGATTCCGGACCTGAACGGGGAAACGGCCTTCGTTGTCTCGAAGGTCGCCGAGAATCTCACGATGCAGTCGCAGAAGTTCGGGCTGATGTTCAGCGGGCAGTGCGGCAACGGGAAGAGCACAATGGCAAGGGCCGTAGCGCAGACAATAAAGTACTTCGCGCTCATAGAGAAACTTGAGAGCCAGAACTTCAGGATGTTCATTATCAGTTCGAAGGACTTGCTCGCCATTGACGACACGGAACTACGGAAACAGGTAAAGAGATTGCGGTTTCTGGGGATTGAGGATTTGGGGAACGAGCCTGCGGAGCGCAACGATTACGGCAATATCTCGAATCCCCTTGTAGATATTCTCGAATATCGCTACGACAATCAATTATTTACAGTCATAACAACAAACCTTACACCGCGACAGATTACGGAGAAATACGGAGTGCGCATTGCTGACAGGTTCAGGGAAATGCTCGACATTGTGGTGTTCAAAGGAGATTCTTTCAGAAAATAGCAAATGAGAAAAATAAGAGTCTGCACATGTTTCAGCGGCTATGACAGCCAGTGCTTAAGTCTGGATAGGCTTACGGAAGCCTATCCAGAGTCATTCGCCTACGAACTCGTGGCATGGTCGGAGATCGACAAGTACGCGATTCAGGCGCACAACGCGCTATATCCACAATGGTCCGACAGAAACCTCGGCGACATAACGAAAGTGGATTGGGAGAAAGTTCCTGATTTCGATTTGCTCACTTACAGTTCGCCCTGTCAGGATTTCAGCAATGCCGGGCTGCAAAAAGGTGGAGAAGAGGGTTCGGGAACACGCAGTTCCCTGTTGTGGGAAATCCGCAAGGCGGTCCTCACAAAGAAACCGAAATTCCTTCTGCTTGAGAACGTCAAGGCCCTAACGTCGAAGAAGTTCTTCCCATTGTTCCAGAAGTGGATGGATGAACTTGAATCCTACGGCTATACGAACTATTGGCAAGTCCTCAACGCGAAGGACTACGGAGTGCCACAGAACAGGGAGAGAGTTTTCCTCGTTAGCATACTGAATGATGACAGCATGTACCATTTCCCGAAGCCTTTTGAGTTGGACAAGTTCCTGATTGATGTCCTGGAGCCGGAAGTCGATGAAAAATACTATGTCAGCGACCAGGCGATTCAAGGGCTCCTCGCCCACAACGAGAACCACTAAAAGAAAGGTACAGGGTTCATGTGAAGGCCGAAAGACCCTATAGGGGGCAGGTAGCAAGCTGCCTACGGACAATTATATCATAGACTATATGGATGGGAAACAAGAGACTTGAAAACCTCCTGAAAAGCGGCAAGGTCCCTATCAAGGGGGGGGTATGGCTGGATGCTTACAATCAAGCAGTTTCAGACATTGCGGGGACGATAACGGTAGGTGTGTCGTACCGATGCCAGACTTTTGTAACAATTATGACGAATGAAAAAGATAATACCCATAAACAACTCTGACGGATGCAGCCGCACAATCGTATCGGGATACTGGAAGATGTTTACATCTAATCTGTTGCGGATTAGGGGGAGGGATAGAATGACAGGGATAATGGAAATTTATGATGAAGAAGATACCATATTGCATTTACCAAGGGAAAAGGGTCTATGAGGGCGACGGTCTATACATACAGGTCTCCAAAAGGTTCTTTAGGGGGGGGGCTGAGAGGAATATCAAGGGCATTAAAAGCGAATTGTCATGATGCGGCAGTCTGTGTGCTTGAAGATACGGCAGGCGACGAAAAAGGGATACATTGAGGTCTATCCCAAAGGCGTTTTCGACTGCTCCTATCCGACCTCGAAATTACGTGCGGGCAGAGTGATTCATGGAGGGGCGATAATCCCCACAATCACCGGCCAATGCGGAAACGCATTTTTAGTTTATGAAGGAACCGAAACTGATACAGGTACTCAATCTCGCAACGGATGAAAAGAATTTCACAAACCCACAGAGAGGCAGGGTGTCCTCCTCTGACGGAATCGCACCTGCGCTCAATACATGCGGGGGGGGCGGTCTCGAACCGAAAATTATTGTTCGGGTGCGCGATGAGAGGACGGAATCCAAACAATCCTAAGGACAGGAAAACGAAATCCAACGGCACGTTCAGACAGATGATTGAAATCGGAAAATTCGGAATCTCCAACACGATTACAAGTGTGCAGAAAGATTCTTTGGTTGCAGAAGTCTGCCCAAAAAAACAAGTGTTCGGATTGTCAAGGACTCGGAATAAAGCAGGCCGGATTGAGCATTTCAACCTCCGTGACGTTACCAATACGATCCACGCGCAAGTAGGAGCCGTAAGGCTGAATATGGAGGTGCTAATTGCAGAATTTTACAATGACTAAAAATGAATTACGGATTACCATATAAAGGCAGCAAGAACCTGATTGCAACAAAGGTTCTGGTGCATCTTCCAAGTGCTCCGGTTCTCGTGGACTTATTCTGCGGAGGATGCGCGATTGCACACGCGGCTCTCTTGTCGGGGAAGTTTGAAAAGGTTGTCATTAATGACATAGAGGGCGGTGTAAGCCAGTTGTTTCTTGATGCGACACAAGGAAAGTTCAAGAACGAGACGAGGTGGATTTCACGTGAGGACTTCTTCAGATTAAGGGAAGCCGATAGTTATGTCCGCTATATCTGGAGTTTCGGGAACAATGGCAGGGACTATCTCTACAGCAAGCATATCGAACCTTACAAGAAAGCCTTGCATTATGCGGTATTCTTCGGTGACTTTGACGAACTGCATAGGTTGTGTCCTCTTGTTGCAGATGATGCAGAAAAGGCATTGCAGGGCATAACAGACCGTAAGCAAAGGAGGATAGAGATAGGAAAAGCGATAGTCGCCTCATTAAAAGCAAAAGCCACTATCGAGGATATTGAAACAAATCCTTTGTATCTGTCTGTAAGGTGCAATAAGTCGAGCGCACGCCTTCAAAGTCTCGAACGCCTAGAAAGCCTTGAACGTCTCGAAAGGATTCAAAGACTCGAAAGGATTCAAAGACTCGAAAGGTATAATACAGACTATCGTAATGTAGAGTTACCCGACAACAGCATCGTATATTGCGACCCTCCGTATGCCAATAC
>ERZ1034873.775-NODE-775-length-14771-cov-9.169815_pt1 | contig 14771 bp, 39 predicted proteins | sample MGYA00520689_ERZ1034873 | MGnify/ENA primary metagenome ERZ1034873 (study PRJEB33766, sample SAMN09781722) | gut metagenome | biome: gut microbiome | host: Homo sapiens | place: Madagascar | study: EMG produced TPA metagenomics assembly of the PRJNA485056 data set...
GACCAATATCCGGAATGTCCTTTCGCGCCGCTATATCCCGGAGACGCAGAAGCCAAAGTTGCAAACTTGTAATAGATTAAAAATAAAGCGATTGCAAGTTTGGCAAATTTGTGTTTCGGTTTATCTGCGGTTTTTCTGTTTTTGGGCGTCATCTTTGGTGCTGCCGGGATATCGCTTCTTCCACTGCGCCGACAGCCGAGAGCGGTCGCATCTGCCGCATGCGTTCTGCCCACGCGGCTACCTGTCTGGCATTTATCGACAGACGTCCTTCGAGTATGGCGCATAGTTCCCGGCCTGTCATGACTGGGATGTATTCCGCAAACTGTTGTAAAGACACAATGGCGGCAAACGGTATCCCCATCTCTTTCATCTTCCAACTGTTTTATCAAGTATCGCGAGAAGCGAGCTTATCTGCTCCTGAGCTTTGCGGCATTGCTCCTGCGAGTTCGCGAGGGCGTTAAGTGCCTGTGCCAGTTCGCTGGCTGAAGCCGGAGGCGTTGAGCCTCCGGACTCAGAATCGCGCAGCATGCTGCCTTTTTCCCCAAGACTGAGAATCCATTCCGGATTGATTTCCGGGCAATGACTGTATATTGATATCGGGTCAATATAACCGCGGTTCGTCCATGAGTAGGTGTTTTGTGGCGTTAGATCAAAGAATTTTGCGAACTGGGCATTCTTCTTCAGTCCGTAGTGTTTCCTTATTGCGGCAAGCATTTCCTGTCCGTCCATAAAATAATAGTATAAAATTTTTGTAAAAATATTTTCAAAAACCACGCAAAATGTTTATATTCGCACTTAAGCTTTTACAAAGATACTCGTTTTAAAATTATTTTCAAAAATATTATAAAAATTATGGCAGGACTTGAAACCAGAAATGAACTTGAAAGGCGGAGGCGTAACGCCTCTATAATTGCAGATTACAATGCTTTACGCAGTGATAATCCGGGCGCCTCAAAGAACAGGATAGCCGTAAAACTTGCGGCTAAATATAAATTGACCGTCCAGATGATAGGGCGGATAATCGCATCCTATTATGCTGACGGGGAGCAAGCCTGATGTCAAGCGTGACAAGCGATATACGATCGCGGAGACATGTAAGTATCTTGGCATACACCGGAACACATTATCCAAGTATGCCGCTGCTCATCTGATTGAGCCTGTCTTGCACGCGGCAACAAAAAGGCAGTATTACACCGGCGCGGAGATACTAAGGTTCTGGAATAGTACTTATTGAAAAGAACACTCACTTTTAACAATTACACGATATGGACAATCAAATTACACGAATTGACCGTGCGGAGGCTTTAGAAGCCCTGAACCGCTCGGAGATCGACATCCAAATTGCAACCGCAAAGAGGTATCCTCGGGATGTACAGCAGTCAATCAACAGAGTTCGCGCGCTTGCGTTGCAAGACGACGATACGGCACAGGAGTGTTTCTACTCTCTCCGCCGCAGCGGGCAGGACGGCAGCGCGAATGTAGTAGAAGGCCCGTCCGTGCGGTTCGCGGAAATCGTCGCGTCCTCGTGGGGCAATCTGCGCGTCGCTTCGCAGGTCGTGGCGAATGACGGCAAATTCATCACGGCCCGGGGTATGTGCCTTGACCTTGAGACAAATGTCGCTGTCAGCTCCGAAGTGCAACGCCGTATCACGAACAAGTTCGGAAAGACTTTCAGCGAAGACATGCAAGTTGTGACAGGCAACGCCGCTGCCGCGATCGCTTTCCGCAATGCTGTGTTCAAGGTCGTTCCGAAAGCTGTTACGGCTGCGGTGCTTAAGGATATAAAGGATGCCGCTATCGGCAGGGCGATGGATGTGGAAAACGCGAGCCAGAAGATGTTCTCCTATTTTGCGAAGATCGGGGTCACCGAGCCTATGATTCTTTCGTACTTCGGGTTGTCGTCTCGTGATGAAATCACTGCTGAGATGATTGTTGAGCTTCGAGGGGCATGCACTGCGATAAAAGAGGGGACGTCAACGGCGAAGGAGATGTTCATTGACCCGTTCAATGCGGCAGCCGACTCCGCCAGAGCTGCCGAGCAGGCGAAAACACGCAAAGGGGCGGTCGCAGCGGCAATGGCCAAGCAGGCGGAAGAGACTGACGGAGATATGCCGGAGGGACTCGAACTCGGGTTGTAAAAAAAGTTGCACGATATGTCAAATTACACTATAAGAGCGAAAAGCCATTCTGAATGGCTCGAAGCGAGGCGAGCGGGAATCGGTTCGTCGGAGATAGGGACAATCCTGGGGGTCAGCCCTTGGGATACCCCCTATAAACTGTGGTTACGCAAGACCGGGCAGGTCAAGGAAGAGGAGCAGGAGAACTTCCTGATGAAAGCCGGGCATTACCTCGAAGATGCCATTGCGCATTTCTGCGCGGACGAGACCGGTTGCACCGTCATCAAGCAGTCTGCGGAGGAATTTCTGGTAGTCAACAGGGACAGGCCTTATCTGCGTGTGTCCCCGGATCGTTATGCCTGGCTGCCCGACCGCCCGAAACGGTTGAGCAACAAGGTTATCATCGAGTGCAAGTCAACGCAGAAGGCGATTGTCCCGGAGGATCTGCCGATGCACTGGTTCGTCCAGGTGATGTATCAGCTCGGAGTCTGCGAACTTGAGGCGGCATACCTCGCGTGGCTCATGCAGGGGCGAGATTTCGGGTGCGCGCCGATAAGGTTTGATGTGGATTTCTATCGTGACGTCATCCTGTCCGAAATCGAGAGGTTCTGGACGGATTACGTCCTCGGTGGCAAGGAGCCGCCTCTGTCGGATGTTGGGGATGTGCTGCTGAAGTACCCGCGCCAATACGACGGCAAGTCCGTTGTCGCAAGCCCGGAACTGGTGGAGCGGTGGCAGGAGTTGAAGGAGACTAACGCCGAGATCAGGCGGCTCACGAAAGTGAAGGAGGACGCCGAGGCGGCTATCAAGCTCGCGCTCTGCGATGCTGAAGCACTTGTCCTGCCGGGTGACGGCGAACACCCGCAGCGGGTGCTCGCTACGTGGAAGGCGGGAACAGACACCGCAAAATTTGATCAGAAAGCACTGGAGAAGTGCGAGCCTGAGGTGTATGGGAAGTATCTGGTGAAGACGACTGCACCGAGGCGGTTTATGCTTAAACAATAGCGATATGGAGACACTGAACAGAATCGAACTCCGAGGCTTGGTCGGAGCGGTACGCACTCGACAGGTGCAAGGGCAGTACGTTGTCAACTTCTCGCTTGCAACGGAATACAGTTATAAACCGGACAAAGCCGGAGAATGGGTCAAAGAAACGACATGGCATAACGTCACATGGTGGAGCAAGACTGAGCCGCACGCTGTCGTGAAAGGCGCTCCAGTGCATGTTATAGGCAGAATGCGTTCTCGCAAATACACCGGGCAGGACAATGTAGAGCGTACGGTGATGGAGGTCATCGCAAGCAATGTGGCGGTCCTCCTGTGCGATGCTCCTCCGCAGGCCGCCCAAGAGCATCGGGACAAATCCGACGTGCCATTCTAAAGGCAGGAATTACTTATATAAAATTTCCGCATAATTTTTACAAAAAAGTATAAAATAATTTTGTAAAGTTATGCGGAGTTTTTATATTTGCACCGAACAAACATTACACGATATGGCAACAACACTCAACAACAGAAACGCAAAGGCGATAATCAAATTCATCGATTGCGATTTCGCCAGCGGCACGACAACTCTTATGTCAGGTCTTAACCTCATCACTATCCAGAATGACGACTATCGGGTTTTACAAAAGTTATCAAACGAGCGGGATTCCGGCCTTGAACGGATTAGCCCACAATGCAAACCAACAGTCTGGAAGTTCAACGCGAGAAATGCGCATAGGGTAGAGGGTTGCATCAAGGCGAGCATAGTTATGGAGATACTCAAAATCGGAGGGCAGCTGATATGACAGAACTTGAATTCCTTTCCCGCGCTGCGGGCTACTATCGAGAAAGGTGTGGGGGGCTGTACGCTAAACTCTTTGACAGCAACAGGGCCGAGGAGGCAGTACAGGACGTGATAGACCACATGACAGAGGACGAGAAGGACGAGTGGGGCGTGGCCCTCAATCCGGAACTCACCGCGAACCCATTCGAGTGGAGTGACCTCGCGGTAGCGGAGATGGGCGAAAAGCTGGAGGCATACATTGACAGTCTCTACCTTCCGGACCCGGATGACATCTACAACGAGCGCATGGAGAGCAGGATATGAAAGTAAGACACATAATCGGGAAGATCGCCGCGGCCCTCGGGTTCGCGGGACTCTTCGGGGTGGCCGAAAGCATCGGGGCGCAGCTCCTCTGGACGGGCGGCTGCTTCCTCGTGATGATAGGCGGGGCGTTCCTCGCGGGCTTCAACCCGTTCAGGGAAGACAAGGAAATCGATAACTTTTAAGTAAAATATGGAAATTGTAAAATGTGACATCTGTGGCTCCGAAGAGCGCATCTACAAGCAAGTCAGCGTCCCCGTGTACAGGATGCACGACGGGAACGACGGGAAGTCTTTCTATGAGCGTCCGCAGGTTATGTTCAAGAAGATGGATATTTGTGAGGAATGCATGAGGAAGAGTACGAACATCTACGACGATACTGTTATGGGATATGGCCAGGTCTATATCCAGATGAATCCAGAACTAAAAGGACAAAAGAAATGAAAAATATAAAATTTAACGGTTGTAATGTTGTCTATGGAGAGGGCCAGCCGGAATACCTTCCGCTTCACGCTCAGAAAATCGACAATGTGTCAATCACCTGCTACCGCCTTTCTCTCAAGGAGCGTTTTAAGATTCTCTTTACTGGTCTGTTATGGTTGGGTATAATGAACTTCGGACGGCCATTACAGCCGCAACTACCAGCTGTTAACAAAGAAGACCTGATCTAGAACTTTTAATTTTTAAGTGAAATGGACTTTAATATACCAACCAAGTTCTCAGTCGGAGGTCTTGACTATCGTGTCGAAAAGGTCGGTTCGCTTCGATACGGCGAAGAATTCGGGCATTATAACGGCACGACTTGCACTATACATATTGCGGAGACCGCAGGGGGAGCGGCATTGACCGAGGAGAGGAAAGGGCAGACATTTTGCCATGAGTTGACACACGCCATTCTCGATGCTATCGGAGAAGATGAATTGAATGGCAATGAGCAGTTCGTGGACGCGTTCTCCACTGTTCTTTATCAAGCAATTAAAACAATGAAATAACAATATATGAACTACCCAGAAAATTTGTACCATTCTCATTCCGGAATGGTCGCTGCGAAATATGTGAAAGTCGGAAATGATGTCTACGAGGACACTACCTGCAAGCACTCCGGCCCGCACTGCCGAGTGAAAGTCAAGCAAGTGGGAGACCATTGGGAGTTTGTGGAATGTGTCAACTTCATCGCATATAAATACGAACATCTCCATTGGGATGTTTATTACGCGGACAAGATTTCTTGTAAGACTGCGTATTACAACGCAATGAAGGAAGCGCGAGAGGACTCCATTCGCGAAACAAAACAAAAGTTGAACAGTGTAATAAAGGAACTCTCGGAGAAGAAAGTTGTTCAACTGTCCCCTCAAGACATAAAAGATCTGGACTTTGGAGATGAGCTGATTCTCGTTGATTCAGACACAAACGCTGTCTCCAAGGCGAAAGTGGACAAGAAAGTATTCGACAAATCCGGCCTGCTAATGCTGATTACGGACTCCGACGTGGAAATCCGGAACACCGATACCCATTGTTCTTTGCAAGGGAGCTTTACTGACTATGATTGTTATGACGAACCAATACACGAGAGCTTTATTTGCTTCACAAGTCAAAAAGACTTTGATGCGAACAAAAACAACGAGACTATCAGAAAGTTAAAGCTGAGACGCGACGATCTTCAACGAAGTTTGACTAATTATGAAAGAGATGTCCGCGAAATTGAAGAGAAACTTTCACAGTTAAAGCAAAAGGTAGAGGAATAAGTAGTGACGACTTGGGGCGGGAATGGCCGCGCGGCTCGCGGCGCAAACCTGGGACAGGGGTTCGACTCCCCTCCCGCCCACCAACTCCCGGCTGTGAAGTCCGGAGGATTTTATGATACTTTTTTATACGCAAGCGGCCCGTCCGGGTTGACGGGGACACGGCGCTATCTGTAGCAAGCAGACGCCGGACATCCTCCCCGGGGTTCGACTCCCCGGGAGCCGCCGAAAAGACTGATACGGCTGCGGCCTGCCACGCAGCCAGGGATAGGATACAAGCCCGGCAGGGGGCAAAGCACACTGTCATCCGCTGTGAAGCGCAAAGGTGCTGCGTTATTCAATATGTCATCGGGATGCGGACGGGTGATGCCTCCGCATCCCACCAAGCTCCGGAAACGGAGAGGCCCTGAGAAGCCAAGCAAGCTTGCGCCGTGATGGCGCGTGATGCCCGGAACGCCGGATTTACGGCAGTAGTCTTCATAAAATAGGATTAGCGGACAGGAGGGTGGAAGCCCCTCGCCGGGTACGAACATTTTTGTAAAAATGAAAGAAATGGAAAAGGAAAACAAGACATTGGATCTCTGCGAGAAGCTCGCGGGGTGTCCGGAAGGGACGAAGCTCTGGTCTCCGCTGTTGGGAGACTGCGAGTTTGTAGCACTCAGCGAAGACATGAAAACCCGCTATCCTGATGGCTACATCGTTGTCGACTGTGACGAGATGGGGAGGACCACGTTTGATAAGCACGGCCATTTTTTCGGCTCCTCAGAGGAGTGCCTGATATTCCCGTCCAGGGAGAACCGAGACTGGGACAACTGGGAGTGCCCGAAGCCGAAAGTGGAGCGCTTTGACCCGAAAACGCTCCAGCCGTTTGACAAGGTGCTGGTGAGGGATTCCGATAATGAGAAATGGCGAATTAGTTTCTTTGAAACCATCGACATGGAATGTGAATATCCAGTCTCCACCACCTTTGATCCATGGAAGAGGTGCGTCCCTTACAACGAAGCCACAAAGCATCTCCTCGGTACAAACAACGAGGCACCGGAGTATTACAGGTGGTGGGAGGACAAGTAAATGAAAATACCTTTCAAGCATATTGATGTTCAGAAACAAGCATTGAAGAAATATCCCGAAGATGTTTGTAAGAGATATGCGTTTAAGGCTGGCGTTCTCTGGGCCGTAGAACAGATTTTTAAGGATAAAAACAGAGATGACATTTTCAATGAAATGGAAATCCCAAGAATATCAATAGATTAAATAAACATGAAGACGAAAGAACAAATTTTGAAATGGCTTGATAAGCAGCCCTGGGTGAATGAATTTTACAAGGAGGCATTTTTTAACAGCGAGTCCCCAATTTGTTATAATGAATGTTTTATTGCCGGAGCATTCTATTGGTTTTCCGAAAAATTGGACGTAAGTAAATGGTCGGAACGCGATAAAGATTTCCGCAAGTGGTATGCTTCTAACGACAAGCCGATGTCGTGGGAGGAATACTGTGAGCAAAATCCAATCAAACTCGAGGAGTATTATATTGACGAGGGTTCAGTTGGGAAAGCGAGTCCACGAGAGGGTTCACGCGGTAGATGTGTTGGCGATGTAAACGTGATGCCAAAAGACCTTTGCGAAGCGTTCCTTGCATATATGAAACTTATTCAGTTGCGTAATGCATGGGTAAAAGACTGCGACAAAACAACTTGCTGTTACAAGATAGAAAGCGAAAGGGTTGGTATAGCGAGTAAATTGCGTCCCTATTTTCATAACGGACTTTCGTTTCCAACAAGAGCCATGGCGGATGAATTTATAGAAACATTCAAAGACCTTTTGGAGGTCGCTAAACTGTTGTTGTAGAATTATGAAGACACTAACTCTATCACTAATAAAGAAGTGGTTCTGGGACCGCTTCTGCTTTCCAAGAAGGAAGTTGGTGACTATGTGGCTCGAATATCATAGCAGTGAGATAAGGAGCCTCGTTGAAAAATTCTTGCTCAAGTACGACAATGTTGACTTAGCGAAAGACGATTATGCCCTTTTGTCCAAGGCCCTCAAAGATTGGGATGAGGAGAGCAAGGAGATATATGACAGAATTGAGCAACTCATAATAATGAAGTAATATGAAAAAGTTTAGTTTAGAAGAGTACCTAAAAAATCCCAAGCGGAAAATAGTAACAAGGGATGGCAGAGATGCAAGAATTATCTGCACGGATAGGGCGGGTTCTACTACAAAGCCAGTAGTTGCCTTGATAACATTACCTAATGGCGATGAGAATATAAAGTCTTTTTGGGCAAATGGTATAGAAACCACTGGGAGCGATGGTAAAGATGACCTCTTCTTTGCAACAGTCAAACACGAAGGGTGGGTAAATATATATTGTGCTCATTCAATGTCGTGTGGACTTATCTACCAATCAGAAGAAAAAGCCAAACAGGAAATAGATAGAACTAAACGGTATATAACAACTGCCAAAATAGAGTGGGGGGATTAGTTATGAAAGAGTTTGAAACACTTACTAAAGAGGTTCTGGAAAGGGAACGGTCGTACGGCAGACTACTTTGCGAATGGAAATGCAAATGGTAATCACAAAACTCAAGGAGGAAAAGAAATGAAGACTCTCACATTGTCCCTCAAAAAGAAGTGGTTCGATATGATAGCCTCGGGCGAAAAGACAGAGGAGTATCGAGAAATCACACCTTATTGGCAAAAACGGCTGCTCCGTTGCGGAAACGCCTGTGGCGGGTACTGCGTCCTTATGGGGGAGATAATCTGTCCGATGTGCCGCTATTTGAAATATACTGACTTCGACACAGTTGTTTTCACTCTCGGATACCCCCGAAAAGGAGACCTTTCGCGGCGCCTAGAGTTCAAGGTCTCCGAAATTTTCATAAACACAGGAAAGCCCGAATGGGGAGCGGAGCCTGATAAAAATTATTTCGTAATCAAACTCGGAGAAAGGATAAAAATATGAAAATCACGAAAAAACAGCTCTTAAAGCAGTATGAACTGATTCAGCTCATGGAGATTCGTATATCTCTCGAAAGTCAAAAATTAGAAGTGATGTTAAGAGAAGTTTTCGGAGTAGATATGAGTGTATATAGGGTTAATGGAAATGAGATTGAAATTAGAGAAAGTGAATACTCGCTTCCAATTCCATTTGAAAAACTCTTGTCAAAAATGGAGGAGTAGATATGATGAAAATCAAGATTAAGAAGTTGTGTGATAATGCGGTCATCCCTCAGTATGCGCTGCCTGGAGACGCCGGGATGGACATGTTTGCTATATCCCAAGCATATGATGAATACGGAAACGTCGTCTACGGGACGGGTATCGCGGTGGAGATTCCGGAGGGATATGTCGGGCTTGTGTTCCCGAAGTCATCCCTGTCGAAAAAGGATCTGATACTGACCAACTCTGTAGGAGTGATCGACAGCGGCTACCGTGGCGAGATAACATTCAAGTTCAAGCCTGTCGGCGCATTTGTACGCGGTCGGCACACTTGCGATTACGCATTCCAACCGGGCAAGGCGGTGGGTCAGCTGATAATAATGCCATACCCACATATCGAATTCGAGGAGACAGACACGCTCTCCGAGACAGAAAGGGGCACGGGCGGCTACGGAAGCACAAACAAATAAAACAGGACAAAGATGGAAATCGATTGGGAACAAAGAAGGTATGAGATTGCAAAAGATATACTTGCAGCGTGGTACTCGAATTCCGATAGAATGATGCGTCAGGGAACACCGCAGAGCTGCTCGGCAGACGCAGTGGAAGTTGCTGATGCTCTCATTGAAAAATTGAAATGGAATACAGGAAAATAGTGGAGATAACCCCTTGGTGCTGCCCTCCGGGCGGCCCGGGGAGTTGTTTAGGATGCGAACACTTCCGGGGCATCGTAGACAACCCTTTAGACAAAGAATGCCTGGAAGCGCTTTGCGATTTAGAAAGTGAAGACAATGAAACGGTTTAGTTTAGAAGAATATCTTGCAAATCCTGACAAGGAGGTAATCACGAGAAATGGGAATCCAGTGCGAATTATATGTACGGATAGAGAGTCAAGTGTCAATCAGCCAGTGGTTGCGCTGGTAAAGGTATCAGACCTCGATGAAGTGTGTAATGTATTTAGTGCTGATGGATCGTTCTACGAAGTTTGTGGAGAAAACCCCCTTGATTTATTTTTCAAAACAACAAAAAGAGAGGGTTGGGTGAACATTTTCAGTTTTCCTGCACCGGAGGCAAGAACAGATGAAGGCATATACGATTCTTATGAAGAAGCGAAGAGCTTCGCGAAAAACAATCCGGACGCTAAATACTACGTGGCCACTGTCAATGTTGAATGGGAGGAATAGTTTATGACAATAGATGAAAAAGCAAAAGAAGATGAATCTAATATAGGTTCGCAAGATTATGTTCCGATTGAAATAGAAGAGGCGTTCAAAGCAGGAGCCGAATGGATGGTTGAAAAAGCCTGTGAATACATGAAAAACCAATATCCAGTTCACTATCAAGAATGGGCCGAGTTGGCGGATATACATGTCAAACTATTCAAGAAAGCGATGGAGGAATAGTTATGAAAATGATTTACCACAACGGGCTTTTCTTTGCCCCGGCAAAGATTGTCTCAATGGAACTCAAATACGGGAGATGGCATATTGTCGGGGAAGGTGGGAGTTTCATTATAGATCTTGAGCAGGAAGCTGATGCCGATATTATAGAGACTGTTATAGAGTGTTTATCAGTCGTGAACAAAGAGAGTGTTCTCAAGAAATGATAACGGTCATGACAGGTTGCATAACATTCATCGCGGTTCTTGTCGCTCTGGCGGTGATATTTTTTCTTCTCGGGGCCGTCTGCGGACGGCTTCCGGAGGGATACGAAAAAGACTACAAGGAAGATGGAGATTGACATAAAGATAGCGCGCGCCGTCAAGGAGGCGGAGCGCACGCGGACAGTGATAACGCCCCCCGACGGCCTCTATGTGGAGGTGACGGGAGACCGCAAGTTCAGCCACGACCTCGGGCTGCTCTTGCAGGACTACTACAAGAGGAAACAAAAGGCAGGATAGCATGGGATACAGGACAATAAATCTCGAACGGAAGCCGAGCCGCATCTCGGACACCATCGGAGTCACGGCACGGGGCGTGACCTTCAACCGCCTTGTCCGCAAGAGGATGGGCATCACCACAGACAGCCGGGTGGCGTTCCTTGTCAACGACGACGGGTTCCTCACCGTCAATGTACTCAGCGGGGACTCCCCCACCGGGAAGAAGCCCACCAGCCATGGGACGACACTCATCGTCATCTCCGCCGAGCTGGCGAGGCACACGACTCCGGGCCGCTATCACATCACAGGCAGGGACGGTGCGTTCTGGATAACTGACATCAAATGGGAGGACTGACAAAATATCAACAGCAGTATGATTATCGAAAAGACATTTTACAGCCTTAAATGCGATGGCTGTGGTAAAGAACTCGAAGACGAAGCCGAGGAGTACGCTTGGATGGACGATGAAAGGGCAGCGAAGGATGTCGCTATCGAAGGCGATTGGATGAGCATCAGAGGGAAGCACTTCTGCTCCGACTGTCACCACTACGACGATGACGACAACCTCGTGCTAGGCGACGGGACAATTATCAAACAGGACGAGGAGGATTGGATATGAAGACACTAACACTATTCTGATATGTTCTGGAATTGGTTTTGGGTCGCTTTGGCCCTTTTAGTGATAGCAGCAGTCGCAATAAACGAGAGAGATAATTATGGCAGCATCTTCGCCTTGTGTCTATCCATCTTCTCTTCGGTTTTCTCAGCACTGCTTTTTCTCATCTGTCTTTTGCGCCCTCTCTCCGTGCGGGAGGAAATCGCGGACATCCGTGCGGAACAGCGGAAGCTGTGGACGCTCCAGATGCCGGCGGAGACGCGGCGCATATTGCTTGAACCCGTGGAAGCGCGCAAGGAGAAGATCCGCCGCTCACAGGAGGTGTACGGCAAGTGGTCATGGTATTTTGATGTCGAACCGGATTCGTTGGAGGTTGACAGGACATGCGCAGCGAAATAGCGGAGGCATACCTCAAGGCGCGCGGCCTGCGGCTAAAGGAAGGCAATCTGGAAGACGACCAGATATTCCTGCCATACCTCGTCATGGACACGGTGTACCAGCTGTATTGCAAGACCGTCAAGCCGCTGCCGGTGAAGCACGAACTGAAAAAGATGAAAAACGGGATGAGGGATGCTTACCTGCGGTTCAACCGGGAGTTCTTCCGGGCGTTCACCCCTGAGATGCAGGACGAGATAATAGACGCGATGGACGGCTTCGACGCCTACATCGCAGACTCCCTGACGATAACCCGTGCGGCGGTCAGCAATACCGTCAGCTTCCTGGACTGCGGGCTCCAGATGAAGATGACCGACATGCTGCTGATGAACATACTCGCCAACGCGGCAGGCATCTTCTACCATGACATGTTCCAGGGACTTCCGGAGCGGTACCGACACGAACCGAACATCGAGGCCATGGCCACTCTCGCGCAGAAGTTCGGGGACGCATACTACAAGTCAGGGGGAGGACAGCGGCGGATAAACCCTAACGATGTCCCGAAGATTGACGCGGCCATGAACGCCCTCTTCCGCCGGATGCTCCAATGGACGGGCGCGCAGAAAAGGATTGATGAAATGACACAAAAACAAGAACAGAATGATAAACAGTGAACTGAAGTACTGGGTGACCTGTGACAGATGCGGGCAGGCCATAGAATTTGACGGCAGCGAAATCATCTGTGACGATGAGTCCGAGGCCGCGGGAATTGTGAAGGACGCAGGGTGGACGGAGCGGGACGGGAAGCACTACTGCCCCGAGTGCGCGGCGGAACTTGAAACCGGGGAGGAGAGAAAGCCTTCGTTCAGGGGATGCGACTTTCGCATCGGGGACGAGGTGACCTTCCGGACAGGATTGCACGGAGACAGGGAGTCAATCCCGATGACCGTAACCGGCATACTCACGGACTTCCATGACCCGGATGACGTGACCCTCTACCTCGACTTCGAGGAGAACGAGGGCGACGTGTGGGAGGTCAATGCAAGCGAAATAGTAAGAATCAAAAGGAAATACTGACACGATACACGACAAAATCGAATAAGAGGAATGAATCACTTCGTCTTCAACAGACACGGCGCATGTCTCAACCCAAAGCGCGTCATCGACTGGGGGAACAAAGTCTGCCGGTTCATCGTGGAAATCTCTCAGTCCCCAAACGGGCAGTGGAACTGCGGCACTGACATCACAGTCCTCGCGGACTCCTCCTTCCGAGGCGCATACCTATGCCGTGACACATCGCGAGGCTACCCCACCGAAAGGCACGCGGTGACAGCGGCCCTGGAGAGATGCCGCGACTTCGCCTCGACGGAACTCCATGAGCGTACTTTGATGCCCGATAACCCCGAGCGCAGGACGCTTTCAAACGTTTCAGCGATTCCCTACATCAAGGCAGCCATAAAAAGGCTTGACGGCTATATTGAACATTATACACCCAATCAACTCTTCTAATATGAACACAACAGACGTAAAAGACCTCGAACTGTTTAACACCAATCTGGACAGACTGCTGCACTCAATCGGAATAGCACACGTACTGGCCACGACAATGACACAGCGGATGACCGACCATAAACAGAAATACCCCAACATGGATGACGCGAAAATTGAAGACCTCTTCCGCCGTGAACTCCACGAAAAGGAACTGGCCGTCCGCGCCGACTACGATTCTATGATAATGCGCGCCGTCACCTGCGGATTTGACATCCCTTTCAGCATTGACGAGATACTGAATTACATAGAAAGCTCAATAAATGAATCCCTCCAAAATCATTATCGCTTTTGAGGGCAAATACCTCGGTTGCGCAATCAACGACAACCAAGGGCATGCCCTTGACTACAACAACCTCACCAGACAGGAATGGGTGCGAATCATTGACGCACTCGATTCCTTCCGCCAATTATTTCTCAAAAATCTAAATCACTGATTCCATGAACAAATCAACTCTCACGGGCCTCCTGGCCCTCACGGCCACGGCAGCCCTCACTCTTGTCCTTATCACAGTTCACAAAACAGACAGGGAGAAACAAGCGCTCCAGGCGCAAATCCAGCTCCGCGACGACTTCATCCGCGAACACCTCGACACTCTCTACCGCCTCAAGGACGAGTTTGTGCTCAACCGATCCAACGAGAGCACTATCCACAACCTCGATTCCCTCGGACTCCGGTTCGCGAAGGAAGCCAACTCGCTGGACTACTACCGCTATGCTCTCGACATCAACTACTTGCAAGAACAGCTCCGCAAATGACAACAGGGCACGCGCTGCATCTGTGACAGACGTGCCCCGGATTATCCGGACATTCAAGACAATACGCGAACATAATAACATCATGGCAGAATTACAACATAAAATACAACGGGCAATCAAGCTCTTGCAAGCTATACCTACAACAGACGGGCCTGTCGAAGTTTGCTACTCGGGCGGCAAAGATTCTGATGTCATCCTCCAACTCGCAAAACTTGCAGGCATAAACTACCGCGCAATCTATAAAAACACTACCATAGACCCGCCCGGGACTATCGCACACGCGAAAGCAATGGGTGCGGAAATAATGCGACCCGAAATCTCGTTTCTTGAACTTGTCAAAAAAAAAGGCTTCCCAAGCCGTTTCTGCCGATTCTGCTGCTCGGAACTTAAAGAATATCCCATCCTCCCCCGCGCTATTGTCGGAATACGCAGAGGCGAATCCCGAAAACGTGCAGAACGCTACCATGAACCAGAAATGTGTCGAAT
>ERZ1034873.783-NODE-783-length-14649-cov-17.880910_pt1 | contig 14649 bp, 13 predicted proteins | sample MGYA00520689_ERZ1034873 | MGnify/ENA primary metagenome ERZ1034873 (study PRJEB33766, sample SAMN09781722) | gut metagenome | biome: gut microbiome | host: Homo sapiens | place: Madagascar | study: EMG produced TPA metagenomics assembly of the PRJNA485056 data...
CTATCTAAAATTATATATAAATATCTGTAAATTAGTAATAAATTGCAATTGCAAATTTACAATAGTTTTTGTGTCGTAGTACAAGAAACAAAAAAGGCTTCGGTAACTAATCATTGCCGAAGCCTTTTACTTTTATTTTGCTAAAAAAATGATGTTTACTTCCTCTCATTTCCATGCAGAAAGTCGTCATAGCTGATTTCAATTCCACGGCGGACATCGACTTTTGCCTTCCAGCCGAGGTTGTTCAGGCGGGTAACGTCGCAGAGCTTTCTTGGAGTTCCGTTCGGCTTTGAGGAATCCCACTCAATTCGGCAGGTTCTTCCGTCCTTTGCAACGTTAAGACTGGAACTGCACATCCGGAAACTGTAAGAACAAACTGCTGCAATTGATTTTTTTGAAATGTTACGGCATGGATAAAGACGATCGCCACCATGCATAAAATTCTAAGCAAGTCATACTGATTTTCTCGCTTTGAGCTTTTTGCAACTGAAAGTTTATTTTGATTCAACAGTTCACCTTTCACTTCTTCACACCCATAATCTTCAAATATTCATCATAGTCGCGGATATATTCATTTCCGTCATAATGCGTGCTTGCAAGAGCAAAAAGAACTGAGTCCGGCGAAAAATCATACATGTCTTTCCAGACCATTTTGGGAAGATAAATTCCCTGCATCGGGCGGTTAAGTTCAACAACATGCTCGCCGATACCGTCTGTAACGCGCACCTTTGATTTCCCGGCAACATTGATAAGGACAAATTCGCTTTCCTTGTTCGCATGCTTTCCGCGGACAACCTCGTTGTCAGGCCATATATATAGAAGACTCTTTTTATTTCAAACGGAATGTCCTGCGCGCCTTCAACAACAACAAGTTTTCCGCGCTCACCATTATGCAGTAATTTTCCATCTTTGCTCTCCAGTGAAAATTTTAGGAAAAAGTTTACCATTAAGATTTTTTATTTGCAATCAGTTTTAAAGTAAAAAAAATCCTGCCAGTAAAAACCAGCAGGATTTAATTTTTAGATTTCAGTTCCGCTTCCTATAAAGCAACCGATTCCTTCTGTAATAAAGAGTTTTCTAAGCTTAACCACAATCTGCTTGATTTTTTCAGCTTCTTCCTCGCTGCAGTATATTATGTACATTGTGTTGAGCTGCGGCCAGACTGCGTCTCCCAAGTGCGGATTGCTGTAGCCTGCTCCCATTACAGGGGAAATTTTTGTGTAGTGCTTGCCTACTTTGCTTTTTTCAAATTCCTCGGCAAAGTCTTCTTCCAATGCCTGGGAACAGATTATTTCAACACGCACACGCTGGATATTTTTTTCGTATTCATCAGCCATAATTTTCCTCCAACCAAAAACTAAGCGTTGTTTGCTTCAAGGGCTTCAAGCTTCTTTTGCTGAAGAGCTTCTTTCTTGGCAGCCTTTTTTGCGGCTTTCTTCATTCTTCTTGAGTTTATGATGTAGTAAATAGAAGGCATAAGGAACAGTGTCATTACCGAACCGAATGTCATTCCGCCGAATGTTGTAAGGGAAATAGGCTGCATTGAAGTTGAGCCTTCGCCCGGGAAGAACGCCATTGGAGCAAGAGAAATAACTGTTGTAAGCGTACTCATCAAGATTGGACGAAGTCTGTTTCTTGCGGCTTCAACACAAGCTTCCTCAAGCTCGTAGCCACGCTTTCTCAAAAGGTTCGTGTAGTCAACAAGAACAATACCGTTGTTAACAATTGTTCCGACTAGAACGAGCATACCCATGATTGTAACAACGCTAAGACGCTGGTTGACCATTGCGTAAGTCATCATAACTCCGATGAACGAGAACGGAATTGTAAGGATAACAATGAACGGGTCAATCAATGATTCGAACTGGCTTGCCATGACAATGAAAACCAATGCCGCGGCAAGAATAATAATCGCGCCGAAGTTCACAACCGCTTCCATCATGTCCTCGTAGTCTCCGCTTATGGAGATTGTTACGGCATCGTCTTTTGGAATGTTGTCGTTTATAATCTTTAAAAGCCCTGTCTGAACAACGTCAAGGGAAACTCCAGAAACTGGCTTTGCCTTAACATGGACAATTCTGGACTGGTCTTCACGCAGAATCGTAACAGGCGAAAGATTTTCCTCGTAATGCGCAAAGCTTGAAAGAGGAATTCTTTGTCCCTTTGAATTCACTACAGAAACCTGGTCAATGTCAGCGAGCTTTTTCTTGTCTTTTTCTGCAAGGCGCACAATAACGTCAATGTCGTCTCCGAGCTTTGTGTAGCGGCTGGCGGTTTTTCCGTTGATTGCGGCATTGATTTCAGAGCCTACGTTGTAAATGTTCAAGCCAAGTTCGTACATTCTGTCGCGGTCAACTACGATTTCTGCCTGAGGAAGTCCGTCTTCAACATCGCTTGAAACTTCTGTTACAAATTCAGCCGCCTGCTCATTGAGGATTTTTTCAACTTGGGCAGCTGTGTTGCGGACAAGGTCAAGGTCGTTGCTGCGGATGTCAATGCTCATTTCTCCAGAAGACGCGCTGTTTGAATTTGATGAAAATGAAAGTGTTGCGCCCGGAATTGTGTTGAAGTATTTTCTAAGCTTGTCTTTTGCAGACTTTTCGTTGTCCCAGCCTTTTTCGCGTTCTTTGGCTTCGTACAAAGTCCAAGTGATTGCGCCTGTGTTTGTCTCGGAGCTTGCGGAAATAACACTTGTTCCGCCGACTGTTACAGATGTGTATTTTACGCCTACAAGCTCTTTCTTTCCGATTTCCTCAAGAGTTCTTAAAGTGTCTTCTGTAACTTCAAGAGTTGTTCCCATCGGAAGCTCGACTTCAATTCCGACTGTGTTTGAGGCGGATTCCGGCATAAAGATAAAGCCTACGAATTTTACGCTTATTATAGAAAGAACAAAGCAACATACAAGAACTATGATAAATGTCTTTCTGTGGTGAAGAACAAAGCGGACTCCTTTTGCATATCCGTTGTCGAGGTTCAGGAAGAATTTGTTGAATGCCTGGTTTATTCCGTAGCCGATTCCGCTTTTCCTTTCGTCAACAATCTTGTCGATTTTAAGATAGCTTGAGCAAAGAACTGGAACAAGGGCAATCGCAACAATCAGCGAGCACATCAATGAGAAAATAATTGTGTAAGCAAGGCTGTCGAACATCTGTCCCATGATTCCAAGTTTTTTTCTAAAGAGAATCATCGGAAGGAAAACACATACAGATGTCAAAGTTGAAGCGGTTATGGAAGTTACCATTTCCTGGCTTCCGAGGATTGCCGCTACTTTTGGCTTGGCGTCTCTTTGGCGGTAAGCGTAGATGTTTTCAAGAACAACGATTGAGTTGTCTACAAGCATACCGATTCCAAGGAGAAGTCCCGCCATGGAAATCATGTTTATTGTCATGCCTTTAAAGTACATGAGCATGAGTGTTACAAATACCGAAATCGGAATTGAAAGTCCGATGATGAATGTACTTTTTAGAGAGCGCAGGAATATGAACAAAACTGCAACGGCAAGAAGCGCGCCCTGAACAACAGAAGAAACAACTTCATTGATTGTCTGCTCAATAATGTCTACTGTGTTTGAAGTTTCAACAAGCTCAACTCCAGCAGGAAGATCCGCCTTGAGTTTTATAATAGCTTTTCTTACGTTCTTTGCGGCTGTAACGGAATTCTTTCCGCTCTGCTTTTGAATCATAAGCATTACGCAAGGCTTTCCGTCCAAGTAAGCAAGAGTGCTTTCGTCTTTGTAACCGTCATAAACATCAGCAATATCGCGGAGCTTTACTGTAACAAGTCTTGAACTGTCCAGGGAATCAGGCTTGTAAGTGATTACCGTGTTCTTGAGGTCTTCTATGCTTTTATATTTTCCGCTCGTTTTAATAGTATAGTTTTTATCGCCAGAAGTGATTGTTCCACCTGAGCTTTGAACGTTCTGCGCGCCAATCATCTGTGCGATTGTGGAAATTGAAAGTCCGTAGGCTTCAAGTCGGTCTCTAGGAATATCAACGTTTATAGATTCCTCGCGTCCTCCGATAACATTTGCAGAGGCAACACCGTCAAGCTGCTCAAGACGCGGCTGGATTGTGTCCTCGGCGATTGTTCTGAGCTCTTCCGGGGTCAAGTCGCCCTGAACTACAATGTTCATAATAGGCATCATTGAAGGGTCAAGCTTAAGTGTGATTGGAGAATCTGCGTCATCAGGCAGATAGCTTCGTACAATATCAATCTTGTCGCGGATTTCTATAGCCGCTGTATCGAGGTTTGTTCCGTAGTCAAACTCAAGAAAGATAATGCTTGCGCCAGACTGCGACTGCGACTGCATTTTTTTAAGTCCGCTAAGTCCGGAAAGAGAGCTTTCCATCGTTCTTGTAAGGCTCTGCTCTACTTCTTCCGGACCTGCATCGTCATAAGCTGTATAAACAAGCATATACGGTAAGTCCATGTCTGGATACATATCTACCGGCATATCGAATATACAGAAAATTCCCAGCGCGACCATTATAAAAAAGATCAACACTGTTGTTACTGGTTTATTTACACATTTTTCTGAAAATGTCATATTTTAGTCCTTGTTTTCAGTTTTGCTTTCAACCGCTTTTCCAGAAATTGAAAGAATCTTTACTTTGGAACCATCGCTCAAAAGAGACTGTCCTTTTACAATTATAACGTCTCCTTCTTTGAGTCCTTCCTGAATTTCTGTCTTGTTGTCTACGGAAAGCCCTTCCTTTACAGAAACCATGTTTACGCTGGATTCCGCGCTTTCTGATTTTGCTGTGAATACGTAAGGCTTGCCGTCACGGTAAACAATGGCGTCATTTGGAATAACAACAGCTCCTTCAATTGTGTCAGTGATGAGTTTTACACGGGCGTACATTCCTGCCTTTATTCTTGAGTCAGCTGGCTCAACCTTGAGCTTGGCAAGCATTGTGCGGCTTGTTGTGTCCAAAACCGGAGAAACTTCAAAAACGCGCGCTTTGAATTCAACTCCAGGATATGCGTCAAAACTTACAATAGCAGTCTGGTTTTCACGGATTCTACTTATAAAGCGTTCAGCGACATTTACCTTTATCTGAAGTTCGTCTGTGTCGCTGATTTTTGCGATTGAATAGCTTTGTGAAACCATTGTTCCGATTGTTGGCGGAAATGAAGTTACTCTTCCTGAAATCGGAGCTTTTACAGGGTTTTCACTGTAGTTCATTCCAGGACGGCTCGGGTCAACATAAGCTATAATCTGGTCTTTTTTTACAAGGTCTCCTACAGAAACTCTTATGCGAGAGATTTTTCCTGCCGCGTCCGGGTAGACGTCAACTGCGGAAACAGAAGAAACATCTCCGCCGAATTCCAAGTAGTCGTCAAGGTTTCCGGCTTGAACAATGTCTGCGTTTACCGCATAGATTGTTTCAGTTTCTTCTTCCTTTGCAGTTTTTTCTGATTTTCCCTTGCAGGAAACCAATGCGGATGACAAGATTGCCGCTGCCATCAAGATAAAAGGTAGTTTTGCGCTTGTTTTTTTCATTTTATTTTTCTCCTCCGGTGAGTTTTGTATTAAGAGTTGTTTCCAAGTCAAGCAATGCTGAAATATAATTGAACTTCTGGTTTGCAAGTCCGAGTTTTGCAGTGTTAAGCTGGTTTTCTGCATCGCGCACATCAAGAAGTTCTCTTGTTCCGTTGCGGTAAGCGCGCACTGTCATGTCATAAGAGCGCTGGGCAAGTGTTATGCTTCTGTTCATGGACTGAATCTGCTCGCGCGCCTGAATCAATGTGTCTACAGATTTGCGGACTGTCATTTTCTGGTTTTCAAGGAGCATTTCCCTGCTTACCTTGAGTTTGTCAAGATTCGCCTGCAAGTCTTTTGCCTGCTGCCTGTTTGACGAGAACGGAAGAATGTTTGTAAGGTTCCAGCCAATTGTAAAGCTTATAGAGCCTGAATCTGTCCAGTCTCCGCCTGTAGGAAACCCTCCTTTGTCTGCGTCAAGAAAATCAGTGAGCATCGGCTTAAATCCGTAGCTGATATTGAAAAATGGAGTGTAAGTGCTAAGATTCAAAGCGTCAAGATTGCGCTGAAGCTGCTCAATGTTCTTGTCAATTGACTGAAGGTCCAGGCTGTTGTTTCCGTAACGTTCAATAAGCGTGTCGTAGTGTAAGTCAACATAAAAAGGCTCAATGCTTCCCTGCAAAACAATGTCCGTTCCTACTGGAAGTCCCAAAAGAAATGCAAAAGTGTCAAGCTGCTGGTGGAATTCACGCTCCATCTGGGCAACTTCCGGGCTTTTGTTCTGATATGTAACCTGCGCCTGAAGCATTGAAAGCTCTGGAACCATTCCGTTTTTAAAGTTTGCTTCCGCCTGAACCATGCGTTTTCTTGAATTTTCAAGAGTTGTTTTCTGCAAGTTTAAATTTTCCTGCTGCAAGAGAAGTCCGTAGAAAAGTTTTTTTACATTGACTTCTGTTTCAACAATGCTCTGCTCATAGCTGATTTTTCCAGCTTCGTACCCAGCTTTTGCAGCTCTTATCTGCTGAATCATTGCAAGGCTGAAATTCCAGTCAACAGAAAGATTTGCGATTCCTGTCCATTTCATGCTGTCAGTCTCTTCAATTTCAGGAAGTCCATGAAGCTTCATCATTGTGTTTGTTCCCGACAAATTTGAAGAAATATCTGTAGTTCTGTTAAGAGTTCCTGTAGCCTGAACTGTCGGAAGCAAAACATTCCAAGCGTTCTTTCCTGCGCGTGCCTTGATTTCAAGGTCAATGTCGGCAGTCTTGAGAGAATGGCTGTGTTCGAGCGCGTAATCCACAGCTTCGTAAATTGTCAGGTTTACAGTTTTTTTGTCAGACTCAGTGTTTTGCGGCTGGGATTCCTGTGCAAAGACAAATGCTCCAGACATAGCAAGCAAGACTGAAATCTTAAAAAACGTCTTTTTGCTGAAAATCATTTCTTTCCTCCTGAAATATTATTTTCTTTATTATCAATAAAATTAATTCCTCTTTCCATGCAATAAAAAAAGTCCTTTATTGCGGCGTGCACAGATTCTTCTGGAAAATTATGAAGCTCGCTGTGCAGCAAGAAAAAAATCGGCATTTGAAAAATCCATGAGAACATAATTTGCATATTCATCTTTGGAGTTCCAAAATCTGGAATCTGCGTTATAATGTCGGCATTGAGAATAAAAGCTGTAAAGTCAAGCAGCTCGTCTTTGCCAATTGTCTTTTCTCTTTTTTCGTGCATTGACTTGATTTTAAAATCAGTCTTTGAATTTTGGAACAAAAGCCAGCGGCATACATAAAGCAATCCTCTTCTCTTTAGGAAAAATTCAATTTCAGTTTCCATAAAAATATAAACACATTCAGCGCTGTTTTTTGCATAAAGAAGATTCTTCTTGATGACATGAAACAAATTCAGGCATTCTTCTTTTTTGAGAGCTTCGAACATTTCTTTTTTTGAACTGAAATTTGTGTACAGGCTGCTTTTTGCAAGTCCAAGCTCTTTTGCAAGCTCTTCAATTGTGGTTTTTGAAAATCCCACGCGGCGCACAACATTTCCGATGGCTGTAAAAAATTTGCAAGGCGCTTTTAAAGACTGAATTTCCTTGCTACAGAGAATGTCAAGCTGGGAAAGCCTGAGAGCATCTGTTTCTTTTATGTCATGTCCAAGTCCACCGGAAACAATGAAACTTGAGAGTTTTTCCGCGTATTCCTGAATACTTTCATCAGAATCTTGAAGATTTTTGTCAAGAAGTATAAAATCTCTTGCGCCTTGAAAAAAAATCATTGTGCCGGAAACAAAAATAATTTTTTTGTAAATTTCAATATCTACAATACTTCCGTAGTTGTCAAAAATATTTTCCAAATTTAAATCTGAAACGCCATGCTTTTTTATTTCAATTAAAAAGTTGTCAATGCTGAACTCAAGGGAATTTGAAAGAGTAAAATAGAAATATGATTTTTTCTTGCAAAGAAGAACTATTACTTTTTTTAGTATGGAAGTTTCATTTTTATCTTTTTCGCAGCCTTTTATAATTTCCGCAATATCGCTAAGAATTAAAGACTTCATTGCGTTTTCCAAGTCTTCGCGGCTTTTGAAGTGCTTGTAAATAGCAGGTTTTGTAATGCCGGCTTTTGCTGCGATTTTTGAAAGTGAAATTCTTTCAAAAAAAAGCATATCGTAAAAAGAGAATGCTGACTGAATGATTTTGTCCCTTGTTGAATTCTGCTTCTTTTCCATACTTGCCTATTACGTTACCGAATAATCGGTAACTAAAAATATAAACAACATTTTAATGTAAGTCAATAAGATACAGAAAAAAATTGTCTTTTTTTTATGGGCGAGATATGGGAATGTCTCGAAAGTGTTTTAAATTTTACAGGGCAAACGCATTATAAATAATTTTAGTAAAGTTTGCGCGAAGAAACGGTTCCTGGAGCAAAAACACTCTGTAAAAATCAGCAGAAGCACTCAATAATTTTGCCAGTTAAAGGATGAGGAAATTTTAAGCAATCTGCAAAGAACTGCATTTCTTCATTTTGACTGCAAAGCGGATTGTAAAGTTTGTCGCCGCGTACAGGAAAGCCAAGCCAAGCCAAATGGCTTCTTACTTGATGGCGGTAGCCTTCTTTTATAGAACATTTTGCAAAAAACTTGTCTGTGTCCAAAATGATTTCCGTTGTGTAAATTTTTTCGCTGCATTTTTTCTGCGCCGCTTTTCCAGAATTGCCCGTTACTGGTCTAACTTGTGCTGATTTTAAAGAAAAAGGCCTGAATCTTGAAGAAACTGTATACTTTTTTATATTATCTGATTTGTTTTCTAACAAAAATTCAGCTGGAGGAAATCCTTCAAGCGGTTTTTCGATTTTCTGGCATTTTGCGGAATAACCTTTTAAAAACTTCCCTTCACGCTGAAAATTTATAAATGCGTTGTAACTTTCTTGTGTTGTGGCGATTAAAAGCAAGCCTTCTGTTTCTGTGTCGATTCTATGCACAAGTCCGTGTTCTATTGCTTTTTTTCCGGAAACTTCCAAAAGATATGGGTACAGTTTTGCAGCCTGCATAAATGCGCATTCGTCCCCTTCAAAAAGCGGTGCGCTTGGAAGTCCACGTGGCTTTTTTATAACAACGAACGGATTTTCTTTTGACGGCGCAATGACAACCTGTATCTGTTTTTCTGTATCCATTGTCTGCTACTTATCCTTTGGAAGAATCACTTTTGTGTAGTCGCGCTTTAAAACTTTCATGACTTCTATAAAACGTTCTGGTGTTGGAGATTTAAAAATTGAAAGCTCTTCTTTTCCCGGAATTTTAATTTTCAAAAGTCTTGCATTAAGCATGAGAGTTGCCTTTGGAAATTTCTTATCTTGGTGCGCATAGATTCCGTCTCCTAAAATAGGACAGTTCAGGTATTTCATGTGTACCCGTATTTGGTGAGTTCTTCCGGTGTTTATCCTAACTTTCATCAGTGAGTATTCTCCGTAGCAGCTTATGCACTCGTAGTAGCTTTCGGCTGGCTTTCCTTCTTCCGTGCCAACTACAGCCTTGAATCTTTTTCTTTCTTTGGGGTCGCGGATTATATTTGTCTGAATAATTCCGTGCTGATGCTGAGGACGGCCAATGCAGATTGCAATGTATTCCTTTACGATTGAACTGTGGTTTCTAAACTGGGCTGAAAGAAATTCTTCTGTGTCGTGATTTTTTGCAGTTATGATTATGCCGGAAGTTTCTTTGTCCAGCCTGTGAACAATTCCCGGTCTGCGGTTTGAAAGAATTTTTGAAACCTGTCCTTCCTTCAGTTCTGGAATTGATTCTCTTCCCCAATGATATAAAAGCGCGTTTACCAAAGTGCCTTTCCAGTTTCCTGCGGCAGGATGAGTTACCATTCCCTGTTTTTTGTTTACAATGCAGACATTTTCATCTTCATAAATAATATCAAGCGGAATATTTTCCGGCTCAATATTGTCTGGAACATTTTCTTCCCACTGAATATCGATTATATCATTTGCCTTTACCTGACACGAAATTTTTTGCTTTTTCCCGTTCACTTGAATGCAGACAATTCCGCTTTTCAGTTTGCTTCTGTTCATTCCGTTTGGAAGAGACGCAATATATTTATCTAGCCGGATTTCGCCTTTGTATGTTGGAGGAACCTTGTTTGTAAAAAAAGACATCTATTGCTCCGAATTTAAATTCTCATTTTTTGTATTTTCATTTTCTTGAAACGGAACAACTATAATTTGATCGTGGCTTTCAAGAATTTTCTGCTGGCGTTTTTTTTCGTTGTGGCGTTTTACAAGATTTATCGCAAGGTCTGAAAATCCAATAATCATGCCTGCGCCAACTGAAGCGCAAAAAATTTTCATCTGTTCCCCTTCCGTAAAAGAAGTTCCCTTGCTGAAAGGTGTTTCAAAAGTTGAAGAGTTCCCGGAAAAATACTGATACGCACTGTAGCCCAAATTCACACTGATTGCCACAAACGGAACTGCTCCAAGGGAAACAATTTCAAACCGGCGCAAATCTTTTGACCACTGCGGAAACTCGTTTTCTGTGTATGGCTCTGGAGTTGAATCTGTATTTTCCGAAGACTGCGGAAAAACTTGCAACGGTAAAAAAAGAGACAAAATAAAAATAATCAAAATAAAATGAAAATTTTTCATCCTGCTAAGAGTAGTCGCGTTCTCCAAACAATGCCGTTCCTATGCGGACCAATGTGCTTCCTTCTTCGATTGCAATTTTATAGTCGCCGCTCATTCCCATGCTAAGCTCGTTTATTTCAAGTGAAGGAAAACTTTTGTTCAGTTCATCTTTTAAATTTCTTAGTTTTGAAAATGATGCGTGGATAAGTTTTTCATCTTGAGTAAAAGGAGCCATCGTCATAAGTCCTTTTGGAACAATGTGCGGATAAATTCCATTTGCGCAGTTTTCTACAGATTTGAGCAATACGGACTTTTCCTTGTAGCCGCTTTTTGAATCTTCACCAGTATGAATCTCAAAGAGCACTTCAATTTTCTTTTCAATTTTTGCGCATTGTTTTTCAATTTCCGCCAAAAGTTCTTCTCTGTCCACGGATTGAATGCAAGACGCGATTTCAACTGCCTTTTTTACTTTGTTTGTCTGAAGGCTTCCGATTATGTGAAGGTCTGGCTTAATTTTTGAAATTGAATTTATCTGTGTGAATTTTGCAAAGGATTCTTGCACACGGTTTTCACCAAAAAGAGTCTGTCCTGTTTTCAACGCAGCCAAGACATCTTCCGCAGGATGAAATTTGCTTACAGCGCAAAGTTTAACGCAGCCTTCTTTTCTGCCGGATTTTTTTTCAGCTTCCTTTATTTGATTTCTAACTGATTCAAAATTTTCTGCAATTTGTTCTGCTGTCATTTTTGAGCCTCTGCTTATATTTTATCAGATTGCTTGAGTTGGCTCAACATATCGGAAATTTTTATAAAATCCTCGACTGCTAAATTTTCCGCGCGTTCAGTTTTGGAGATTCCGCATTTTTCAAAAAATTCTTCCGCTAAAATATTTTCCGGAAGAAGAGGCTTTATGTTGTTCTGAATTGTTTTTCTTCTTGCGGCAAAAAGAGCGTGCACAACTTTTACAAAAAGCGCAGAGTTTCCGCTGAAAGGATTTTCTTTTTTTGTAATAACAACTGCCTGAGAGGAAACTGTAGGCCGCGGCCAAAAACTGCTTGAGCCAAGAACAAGATCCAGTTTTACATTGTAGCCCCACTGGCACAAAACGCTGAATGCCGAATAATTTTCAGTTCCCTTTTTTGCTGCCATCCGCTGGGCAACTTCTTTTTGAACTGTAAAGACGCATTTTTCAAAAACAACATTTTCTGTGATTGTGTCGGCAATAAAAGTCGCCGCGATATTATATGGAAGATTTCCAAAAAGTTTTGCAGGCTTTTGCGGATTTTCATAGAATGCTTTTTTCCAGTTTTTTAAAACATCTCCTTCTATAATTTTAAATTGCTCTGATTTTTCCTGCTGTTCAAAAAACTGCTTTAATATAGAAATAAAACCTCTGTCGATTTCAAAGACTTCAAGATTTGCGCCGCTTGAAAGAATCAGTTCTGTCATGCAGCCAAGACCGGGACCGATTTCCCACACAAGCTCGTCTTTTTTCAATTCTAGAAGGGAAAATATTTTTTCTCTTGCGGACTGGTTTATCATAAAATTCTGACCGAATTTTTTTTGCATCGCCATTCCACTCTGCTCAAGAAAAGCTTTTAATTCAGACGGCGAATTGTAATCAGGATGATTCATGTTTGCTCCAAAAAGTTAAAATTCTACAAGCGGCAAAAGCGCAAAAAGTTCTGCCGTCAATTTTATTATCTGATAAAGAAAATTCATTATAACTCCAAAGAACGGAGAAAGAAAAGGTATCATAAAAGAAAACAAAATTGCAACCATGGAAAAAGTCAAAAATATGCTTACGAGCGGACAAACTGCAACAGAAGCAAGAATACCTCCGGGAGCTGCTGACTTAAAAAGCGCAAGGCTTAAAGGAAAAGCCACGCTCTGGGCACCGGCGGAAGCAGAAAGTGAATCTGAAATTTTTTTAGGAAAAAAGGATTGAAAAATATGTTTGAATGCGTTTCCAAAAAGAAGGATTCCTGCAAGTGCGCCATAAGAAAGTATAAACGCTGCGGAAAAAATATCGTCAGGAAAAATCATGCAATGAAGCAGAAACACAAAGCAAAGAACTTTGAAAAAATTTACCTGAACACAAAAGAAAATTCCGCAGAAAAGCAGAATCAAAGAGCAAAGCAATGCGCGGAACAATGAAGGTGAAAGTCCTGCAAACCATACAAAAAATAAAATTCCAAAAAGCCTAAGCCAAAAGTCAAATTTTTTTCCAAGAATTTTTTTCCCAGTTCCTCCTGCAATTGATGAAAAAAAAGAAAGATGCATTCCGCTTAGTGCAAGAACGTGGGAAAGTCCCGCATTTCTAAAAGTTTCGCATAAGGAGCTGTCTGTGTATTCTCTTGAGCCTGAAAGCAAAGCCAAAATAAAACCTCCTGCGCTTCCCCAGCCGTACATGAGTCTTTTAAATGCAAATCTGCAAAAAGCTCTGAACCTGAAAATTTTTTGTTTTAATGACTGAGGCTGCTGTAATTGCTCTGCGCTCTCTGCTGAAAAAAATGATTTTGAAAATTTACCATAAAAAGTTATAGTTTCACCTTCTTCAATGATTACTCTATTTTTTGAAGATGAATACAATTTTCCAGGATATAAAGATTCAACGATTTTGGCAGGAACAAGAACTGAAATTTTTCCGGATGCCTGTGAATTTATTTTTGCTCCTGAAATTTCTCCAGAAACAGAGGAAAGCTTTAATTTCACAACGTAAGATTTTCCAGAAGAAATTTTTGAAGGATTGGAGCAAACTATGCCAGAAGCAGTTTCTATTTTCTCTAAAGGAATCAGGCTTTTATATGGAAAACGCTCTTTGCTTTTAAAAAAGCCTGAGTAAATAAAAATGCAGAATACTACCGCTACCAAAACAAACGGACTTAGAAAATTTTCTTTTAAGAATTCTACCACTTTAATTTTGCAAGGGCATTTTTTGCGGCAGCTATAACCTCCTCTGGATAATCAAGATAAGTTGCATAAAGCAGGCTGTCAAAAGCGGCCTTGTCGCCCATGTCCCCCAGAGAATTGATTAAAGAAAGCACAACGGCTTTACTAGGAGGCAAATTTTTTTCAGTTTGCTTGTTTAGAAAATCAAGATATGACGAAAGTGATGAAGAAGTTTCCGCAGAAGAAACAGAAGCAATATTTTTTATTGTAGAAGAAAAGTCTTCATCGGAAAGATTTCCGTTTTCATATTCTTGTCTAATTCCGTTAAAGCATGAAGCAATCAAAGATGCGGCTCTAGTCCATTGTGTATCAGAAAACACTTGAAGGCAGACAAGAGTCAAATTCAGCTTGCTTCCTGAAAAATCGGGTTTTGCTCCTTCAATATTATATATAACTGATGCCAATGCGTTTTCTGCAGATTCTCCGCAGATTTTTTTTGAAACTTTTGGATTTTCATCAAGCCTTTTTAAAATCAGAATCTTTTTTTCAATTGGAACAGTTGACAAAAACTGAAGAATTTCCTTTTCGCTTTCGTTTGCAAGTCCGCCGTAAGATGAAGCCAAAATTGCGCTGTAAGACGGCCAGACATCGAGAATGTCAGCAATAAAAAGCATATTGAACGACGCGGAATTTCCGTAGGTGCCCATAAAAAGAACTGCCTTTAAAAGAGCTTCGTCCATTTCCTGCGATTTTTGCATTTTGCTGTAGAAAAAGTCGTTTACAAGATAAAGATTTTCCGGCGACTGAAAAACAGAAAAAGCGTCAATCACTGCGATTTTTATTTTTGAATCGCTGAAGGTTTTAAATATCATCCTAATTTTTTCAGCGATGATTTTTTCCTTGCCTTTGCTGTTTCCTGCTGTAAGCGATTTTACAGAAGTTTCCACAAGGTTTATAAAATCAGTATCCGAGCTAAGAGCGTCATAAGCAGAAATTGAAAAGTCAAGAGCTGCGATTGCAATTGAAGAATCTCCCGCTGCACTTGACGACTCAACAACTTGTTTTTTTTCAACCAAATTTCCTTTGTAAAAATCAGACATATAAGATTCCTGCGCATGGCAAAATCCGCAGACTGAAAGAGCAATTAAAAAT
>ERZ1034873.790-NODE-790-length-14456-cov-5.842233_pt1 | contig 14456 bp, 10 predicted proteins | sample MGYA00520689_ERZ1034873 | MGnify/ENA primary metagenome ERZ1034873 (study PRJEB33766, sample SAMN09781722) | gut metagenome | biome: gut microbiome | host: Homo sapiens | place: Madagascar | study: EMG produced TPA metagenomics assembly of the PRJNA485056 data set...
TAATTAAGATCTCATTCTTTTTTGATTCCACCTTTACTGGTGTTTCTTTTTTAAATGCATCTTTTTGAATTTGCCTAATTTTTGCAATTCTGTCAGTTTCATTATTGTTAGTTTTTGAAGACACCACACTCTTATTTTGTTTTAAAGACTTTTCTTTTATGCTCACTTGAGTGCTGTTATCTCCCTTTACAGTTGCATTGTTAGATGGGTCATCAGACTTTTGCTCTTCAGCTTTAGTTACTTTATCGTTAGCTTTATCTTCTTTTGCCTTTACTTCTTTTTTTTCTTTACTGTTTTGAGAATTTTGCCCCTTTGCTTTATTCTCTTTATTAGCATTATTCTCTTTCTTGTCAGAAGTCTCTTTTACAGTTTGAGTTTTAGAGTTGTTGTTGGTTGCATTCTTATCATTAGTTTTACTCTTTTCAACTGCAGTCTTGTTGTCTTTCTTTTCGGTAGATTTACTATCAGCAGTTTTACCATCAGATTTAAATACATTTTTATTGTTATCAGACTTGCTACCATCACTCTTTGTCTTACTTGCAACTTTTGCCTTATCGCTTGAGTTTTTGTTCCTGTCCTGACTTACACCAGTGTTATTGTTCTGAGCTTCATTCTCTGCTTCAATTAACTCATCCTGACTAGAATCAGCAATTTGCTGCTGTTTTAAGTATTCAGCAACTTTCTTTCTGTAAGACACAACTGCCCTGTTATGTTCATCTAAGGTGCTGCTAAAAGAATGACCGTCTTTTGGAGATACCCCTTTAGCTACAAAGTACAAAGATTTTGAATTCTCAGGATGCAAAGCTGCAAGAATTGATTTTTCCTGGGGCATACAAATTGGGGTGGGAGGCAGACCAGATCTTGTATAGGTGTTATAAGGTGTGTCAGTTTTTAAATGCTTTTTGGTAAGCTTACCCGTAAAGTTACGGCTTACACCATACATCACTGCAGGATCTGTTTGCAGACGCATCTGCTTTTGTAGTCTGTTTTTAAAAACAGATGAAACTTTACTGCGCTCTTCATCTAAAAAAGTTTCCCTTTCGATGAGAGAAGCAAGGATCAAAGCCTCATAGGGAGTCGTAATAAAATCATTAGGTTCTCTGTTTTCCCATTCTTTTTTAAGGAGCTTAACCTGATTTATCATGCCTCGTTTGAAGAGGTTATACAAAGGAGATTTTTCATACATAGGATATGTAGCAGGAGCTACAAGGCCTTCGAAATTATCCTTTGGACCGCCTATAAATTCTAAAAGATCGGGTTGCTCTGAAAAAACATCTTCCATGAACTTTTTATGATCTTTTATAAGTGAGTAAAACTTCTTGTCATCAACCTTGCGTTTACTGATGTTATTTAAGATCTTTGATAAATTTGCACCTTCTACTACAGTAAAAGTAGGATAGATTTTCTCTACTACATTTCCTGCGACCATATCTTTTAAGATATCTAAAAGACTCTTTTTGCCATCCACTAAGTACTGTCCTTTCTGAACAGCAGAATACTCTTTATGGAAACGCAAATACATATGATCGATTTGCTTTTCAATAGGATTAGTTACAAACGCATTCACAACGGTTGATGCGTTATCTCCTGTTTTTAAGGAATAAAGCTGTTCTTTATAGATAGCAGGAGACTTTTGAAATGAGTTTATTGACAGGTAAACGACAACACAAAATCCACCTATTGTCACTACTATTAAAGCTAGACAAATTAACAATAGACGACGATACCGCATGAGAACACTACTGTTCTTCTTATTTGAATTTAACTGACTCATAGATAAGATTATAGATGATAATTTTGACTTTAGTTATCCAAAAATCAAAATTATCACAGAAAGGATTTTCACTAGTAAATGCAAAATCTGACAACAGACTATTTTAGATTACAGACAGCTTATCTAAAATGACTTGTCTACAGTTCATCTTCACTGTTCTTGTAGTACTTATCATGGTTAGTATCAAGAACTTCATTAGCTCTGTGAAGTAAAACTTTAAGATCACGACCATCTTCAATAGAATTTGAGTAGCCTAAGATAACAGTCTGTTTTACCGCATAGTTATTTGCATAAACAGTTGTGCCCATCTCAGACTTGATGTCAGAGCAGATCTTCTCAACATCCACTGCACTCTTAATATTGTCTAAGAAGATAAAGAATTCAGCACCTAAACGGCAGATCTGGTCGTTATATCCGATTACAGAATGAAGTCTCTTGGTGATTTCAATCAAAATCTCATCACCAGTCTTATATCCAAAGATATTATTAACTTGTTTAAAGTGAACTAACTCAGCAATGACAATTCCAAACTCTTTATCTTTGTCTGATAAATGTTTGTTTACTACTTGTGTAAAGACATCATGATTGATAGTTCCTGTAAGCACATCGTAGGTTCTGACAGAGGCCATTGAGAATGCTGTCTTTACAAAGAACATCACTACCACTAATGTGATGATATATAAAGAGAACATCACAGCATAGAACAACTGGAAGTATCTGCTTGCAAGATTTCCTTCTTTTACCTTTAAAGCAAGATCCCAACGCTGCTTACCAAAGAATAAAGATTTCTGTCTAGTGTTAACACTCTTACGTTTAAAGAGTTTATTGTCGCCCCAGATAAAATCACTGGTGCCTTTAAATATTGATGATCTGATACCATATACGAACAGCTCATCTTCAACGTTTAAACGTACACACTCTAAGAATTTATAGAAATCAGCACATAATCCAACATAGCCCCAGTACTTACCATTTACGTACACAGCCTGACGGTTATATACCAGCACTTGATGATTTCTAGGAGAGATGAGAGGTCCTTGTACCACTACATCACCAGGGTTATTTTTAGCTAGCTTTAGGTAGTACTCTGAATTTGGATCATTAAAAAACGCAATGTCAGGAGAATTTGTCTTACTTATAGGATAAGTAACTGAAATCATGTCTTCAGGTGCGATGACATATGCATATACGAAATCGGTATTTTTTCTATTAAAGAAAGAGGCCAAATCACGAGGCATTAAAACAGTCTGTACGAAGTCTTCCATCTGCTTTAAAGAATCGTTTGGATGTGCCTCAATGTAAGCTGCTAGCTTATTGGTGTGCTGAAAAATAATGTCATAGTCCTTTACCATCTCGTTTGAAAGGTTAATCATTCTCTCAACACCAATGGCATGATTCTTCTCATCTACAACTTTTACAAAAGTTCCACTCAAATATAAAGTTGCAAGCAAAAAGACTAAACTTGTGAGCACGAACGCTCCCAAGAAAACGAGTTTTTTATAGTATTTAGCTAAGATTATTTCCATTGACTACTTATTATTCACACACTTAAATTGGTGCTAATTGTAACCTAACCATTAGTTTTATCGAATGTAGCATGCAATTTTTGTAGGTCATAGCTCAAATTTTCAATTTTGTATGGTCTAATTGCCATTTTTAGTTGAATTTACTTGTATTTACCCCTTTCTCCTTTCTTTTGTGCATAATGGTACAAGTAAATATCTATTACCCTCTACTTATAGATGAGAGAAAGCGCAAAAAGTGTTAAAATAATCAAAATTTTTTGCACTTATAAAAAAAAAGATTTCAAGGCATTTTTACTATGGATATGGAAAAGACCTATACCCCTGAAAATTTTGAAAGCTCTACTTACCAGAAATGGGAAAAAGAAGGCTTTTTTAAACCAAGTTATGACGAATCAAAAGATTCTTACTCAATTGCATTACCTCCTCCTAATGTAACCGGTTCATTACACATGGGTCACGCTTTCCAGCAGACCATCATGGATACCTTAATCAGATACCACAGGATGAAAGGTGATAACACCTTATGGCAGTGTGGTACCGACCATGCTGGTATCGCAACTCAGATGGTAGTTGAGAGAAAGTTAGCTAAAGAAGAAAATCTAACTAGACACGATTTAGGTCGTGAAAAGTTCATTGAAAGAATTTGGAAATGGAAAGAGCAGTCAGGTGGTACCATCACCCGTCAGATGAGACGATTAGGAGCTTCTGTAGATTGGACTCGTGAAAGATTTACCATGGACGAAGGTCTTTCAAAAGCTGTTTTAGAAGTATTCGTAAGATTATACGACGAGGACCTGATTTATCGCGGTAAGAGACTAGTTAACTGGGATCCTAAACTGCGTACTGCTATTTCAGATCTTGAAGTTGAAAACAAAGACGTCAAAGGCTTCATGTGGTACATCAAGTACAAGTTAGCTGACGGTGTTAGGACTTCAGATGGTAAAGATTACGTTTTAATCGCAACCACAAGACCTGAAACCTTATTGGGTGATAGCGCTGTTGCTGTTAACCCTTCAGATGAAAGATTTAAATCAATTGTAGGTAAGTTCTTAGAGTTACCTTTAGTTGGTAGAAAGATCCCTGTTGTAGCTGATATCCATGCTGATATGACCACAGGTACTGGTTGCGTAAAGATCACTCCTGCTCATGACTTCAACGACTATGCTGTAGGAAAGAGACAGAAACTTCCTATGTTAAACATTCTAACTGAGGATGCTCACATTAGAGATGAAGCTGAAGTTTTCGATTCCAATGGCAATCCTACAGATGAGGTTTCAAGCTATATTCCTGAGGCTTACAGAGGCTTAGATAGATTTGAAGCTCGTGACAAGATTGTTGAAGACTTAAAAGCTTTAGGTCTTTTAGATCATATTGAAGATCACAACCTCTCACAGCCTTTTGGTGACCGTGGCGGTGTACCTATCGAGCCTATGCTAACCGATCAGTGGTATGTTCGTGCTAGCGTTTTAGGCAAGCCTGCTATCGAAGCTGTTAAGGACGGCAGAATTAAGTTCGTTCCAGCTCAATACACTAATATGTACTACTCTTGGATGAATGACCTTCAGGACTGGTGTATTTCTCGTCAGTTATGGTGGGGTCACAGAATTCCTGCTTGGTATGACGAGAACGGTAAGGTTTATGTAGCTCATAATGAAGAAGAAGTTCGTACTAAGTACAAACTCTCAGCAGATGTAAAACTTACAAGAGATCCTGATGTCTTAGATACTTGGTTCTCTTCAGCTCTATGGACTTTCTCAACTTTAGGTTGGCCTGATAACACCAAAGAGCTAAAGATGTTCCACCCAACTTCAGCTCTGGTTACCGGTTTTGACATTATTTTCTTCTGGGTTGCTCGTATGATCATGATGACCATGCACTTCATGAAAGATGAAAATGGCAATCCTCAAGTACCGTTCAAGACCGTTTATGTAACCGGTCTTATCAGAGATGAAGAAGGTAACAAGATGTCAAAGTCTAAAGGTAACGTACTAGATCCTTTAGACATGATTGATGGTATTGATAAAGATACCTTAATTCAAAAGCGCACAGCTAACATGATGCAGCCTCAGATGGCTGAAAAGATTGCTAAACGTACTGCAAAACAGTTCCCTGATGGAATCGCACCTCACGGAACAGATGCACTGCGTTTCACTCTTTGTGCTCTTGCATCAAATGGTCGTGACATCAACTGGGATATGAAGCGTCTTGATGGTTACAGAAACTTCTGCAACAAGATTTGGAATGCTTCAAGATTCGTATTGATGAACGTAGGTGAGAAGAAGCTAACTAAACCTAATGTTTCTGATTTATCTCTTGCAGATAAGTTCATCCGTTCAAAGATGAGAAAGGCAATCGAGGATGTTACCGCATCAATCAATGCATTCAGATTCGATCAGGTTGCTTCAAACATCTATGAGTTCATTTGGAACGAGTACTGCGACTGGTATCTTGAGTTCACCAAGGCTATCTTAAAGTCAGATAAAGCAACTGATGCTCAAAAGAATGCTACAGCTTACACTCTAGTTGAAGTTCTAGAATCTGTTATGAGATTAGCTCATCCTGTAATGCCATTCTTAACAGAAACAATCTGGCAGCAGACCGCTCCTATGGTTGGTAAGTTAAATCAGGATAAGACCATTATCAATGCTGCTTACCCTGTAGCTTCAGACTTTGATGCTGACGCTGATGCTGAAAAAGATATTGCTTTCATCAAGGACTTTGCTACTACAGTACGTAACTTACGAGCTGAAATGAAGGTTGCTCCTTCTGTAACTTTAGCTCCTATGATGCGTGGCGCATCAGATGCAGAGAAAACTTGTGCTCAAGAGAACTTCATCTTCATGAAAGATTTAGCTAATATCGAGCCTGTTAAGTTTGTAGGCGCAAATGATGAGCTTCCTCCAAGTGTTGCAAAGCCAATCGGTAATGCAGAAATTCTTTTCGCTATGACTGATGTTGTTAATAAGGATGAAGAGATCAAGCGTCTAAAGACTATGATTGCTAAACTTGAAGGTAACATCAAGTCTGGTGAGAGCAAGCTCTCTAACGAAGCTTTCGTATCTAAAGCTCCTGCCAAGATCATTGAAGGAGCAAAGGCTCAGTTAGAGCTTAACAAGACCCAGTTAGCTAAGGTGCAAGCTCAGCTAAAAGAAATGGAAAATCTCTAAATTTTTGCTTAAAATTTAGATAAAGCCTCAGTTACCTCTAAGGTTTCTGAGGCTTTTGTTTATGCATAAACCAAAACTTCAAGCCGAGATTTTGATGAAAAAACTGCTATATACCCTGCTTTTATCTTTTCTCTTATTGTTTTCAGCATCCTCTTTTGCTGAGACTGATAACTACTTATGCTCTCGCTATAACAAGCTTAAGATTAAGAATGTAGAAAAAGTACTAGCTGTGGGTATCAGACACGTTTATACCTCATCTGTATCTGTCTATGTCTTAGGTTATGGCACACCTATTAAGGTAAGTCTAAACCGTATTAAATTAGGCTCAGACGAAGTTTCAAAAAGACGTGTTCTAAAATGCGGTGACGAGATTGTAGGCCAAATTCGAGTTTATGATCTGTCAAATCTTGGGGTAAAGGTTGGAGAGTTTGTAATTGAAAGTGGAGACAAGAAAGTCTCCACCTATATTGAAATTAACTAGACATTAATGGCTACAACTAAACCTTAGATAGTGCAGCATCAAGATCAGCAATAATGTCCTCAAGATCTTCAAGGCCTACTGACAGACGAACTAAGCCTGGTGTAATACCACACTCAATTAACTGGGCATCAGATAACTGTCTGTGAGTTGAGGTTGCAGGATGTAACAGACAGGTTCTAATATCTGCTACATGCACTTCAGGAGATGACATTACTACACTGTCAATAAACTTAGCTCCAGCTTCTCTACCACCTTTAATTACTAGTGATAAAACACCAGAGCATAAGCCATCCTTTAAGTACTTCTGACCTAACTTATAATCAGGATTTGACTCTAAACCTGGGTAAATTACCTTTTCAATCTTAGGATGTGACTCTAAGTGCTTAGCAACAGCTAAAGCATTTTGTGAGTGTTTTACAATTCTCAAAGGTAGAGTTTCAATACCTAAATTTAAGTAGAACGCACCTTGTGCTGTCTGACAGCAACCTAAATCTCGCATGATCTGCACTCTTGTTTTGACAATGAAAGCTGCCTTTCCAAAGGCTTTGGTATAAACAAGACCATGATATGAATCATCTGGAGTTGTAAACTCAGGGAATCTGCCAGAACCTGCCCAATCAAAATTACCACTGTCTACTACGCAGCCACCAACCTGTACAGCATGACCATCTAAGTACTTGGTAGTTGAATGAACCACAATATCAGCACCAAACTCAAATGGCTTGCAAAGACATGGAGTTGCAAAGGTGTTATCTACAATTAAAGGTAAATGGTGCTTGTGAGCAAGTTTTGCAAATCTTTCAATATCAAAGATGGTCAAAGCAGGATTTGCAATGGTTTCACCAAAGACTGCTTTAGTGTTCTCCTGAATCTTAGCTTCGATTTCTTCATCTGACTCTGACTGTTCAAAGAAGGTTACATCAATACCCATTCTCTTGAAAGTTACAGCCATTAAATTGAATGTACCGCCATACACTGTGGAGCTACACAGAATATGATCACCAGCTTTTGCTATAGTAAGTACAGCTGTTAGTGTTGCAGCTTGTCCTGATGAGGTCAGCATCGCACCTACACCACCTTCTAGAGCTGCTATCTTTTCTTCAACATGACCGCATGTTGGATTGCCAAGTCTTGTATAGAAATAGTCAGAAGTCTTTAAATCAAAAAGATCTGCTATAGCTTTGGTGCTATCAAAACGGAAGGTTGTGCTTTGCACAATTGGCATTACACGAGGACCAGCATTTTTAGGAGTATAGCCTGCGTGCAAGCATTTAGAAGAGTCTTTCACTTGTTTCTCCTTAAAGTACTCAAATGACCTATAAAAGGTCTGGTATTATCTTACCTTTAAGGTTAAATACTTACTTCCTTAGGTAGTGGGAAGCTTTTTTCTTTTAAATCGCAGCCAAATTCATCAACTTTGACTGCTCCATGGGCACATAAAAACTCAACAATTTCAGACACAACATATTCAGGAGCTGAAGCACCTGCACTGATACCCACAGATGAGACATTATCAAACCATTTAAGATCGATCATAGAACTATCATCAATCAGGTATGCATTAGTACCTTCGCTAATAGCAACTTCCTTTAGTCTGTTTGAATTTGATGAATTAGAACTGCCTGCTATCAACACGAGATCACAGACTTTTGCTAAGTCACGCACCGCGTTCTGTCGAACCTGAGTTGCTCTACAGGTATCGTCAGCCTTTGGGCCGATAATTTTTGGATATTTTTTCTTTAAAGCTTCTACAACATGACGGGTTTCATCAACACTTAAAGTAGTTTGTGTTGCAAAGAAAGCATTTTCTCCGTCAATATTTAAAGCTTCAATACCTTGAATTGAATTTACTACATGGACTTTATCAGGTGAACCAGTATATTGACCTATAGTACCTACTACTTCCTGATGTCCATTGTGTCCGATAACTACCACATCCTGATTATTGTTACCTGCTCTATTCATTTTTTTATGAATAGCAGTAACAACTGGACATGTAGCATCGATTACTTTAACACCTAAAGCTTTAGCTTCATTTTCAGTCTTAATGCCAACACCGTGTGCTGAAAAAATTAACACACATCCATGAGGTACTTCTGAAAGTGTTTCAACAAAGTGAGCTCCTGCCTTTCTTAAATCGTCCACAACATGCCTGTTGTGTACAACTTCATGCAATACCCAAACTTTATTTTGACCATACAGTTCTATTGCTTTTTGCACTACACTGATGGCGCGCTCAACACCTGCACACATACCTCTTGATTTGGCAATCTTTAACTGAAATGGCATTCCAATTTACTCTCTTTATTCTCTTTACCCATTCCTATTTACTCTCTTTATTCTCTTTACCAAAGAAACCGATGATAATGAGTAAACCGGCTCCGCAACAAACAGCGATATCTGCTACGTTGAATGCTGGGTAATAGTAGGAGAATGAGTCTGTCTTGATGTAGAACAAAAGAAAATCAACTACATATGACAAACAAACTCTGTCGATAAGATTACCTATTGCGCCACCTATGACAAGAGATATAGCAAGACATGTCCACTTCTTTTCTTTACTTGTACGCAATAGAGCAATGAATAGTGCAATGCTGATGGCCACAGCTATCAGCATAAAGAAATACCTTTGCCAACCACCACCTGAAGCTAGAAAGCTAAAAGCAGCGCCTTCGTTATGAACATGAATAATGTCAAAGAAAGGCGCCACCCTGTAGCCAATCGAGTTTACTGGGATAGTGCTGACAATTAGGTATTTTGTTAGTTGATCTAGGACAACTACAAGCAAGCTCCATAAAAGGAACTTGCTTCCATTGTTTTTTACTGTAAGTGACATAATGTATCTTTATGCAAAATGTCTGATTTCGCCGGTTGACTTAACATTCTGAACGCAACGCTTGCATAAGCCAGGGAACTCTGGATCTGCATCAACGCTTTCTTCATAATGCCAACAACGCTCGCACTTCTTAGCATTTGATTTCTCAACGGAGAATGCGCAATCTAAAACTTCTGACTTGAAGGCATCAGCTGGAGCTTCTTCATCAGATACGATTGCCTTAGAAGTGATTAGAACGAAGCATAACTCAGATTCAATCTTCTTTAAGTCTTCTAATAACTGGCCCTTTGCGTAAATCTTAAGCTCAGCTTCTAGTGAACCACCAATTACGCCGTTGTTACGTGCAGTTTCGATTGCCTTGTTAGCTTCATTTCTGAAGTTTAACATTCTAGCCCAGTACTCAGAATTGAACTCTGAAGACTCATCAATCTCATGTAAATCGTCATACCAAGTTGAGGTAAATACGAATTCATCTCTCTTGCCAGGCATTGCCTCCCATGCTTCCTGAGCAGTAAAAGACAGGATAGGAGCAATCCAACGGATTAAAGCTTCAGCAATAATATATAATGCGCTCTGACATGAACGGCGAGCAGCACTGTCAGCCTTAGCTGTGTACTGACGATCCTTGATAATGTCTAAGTAGAATGAACCTAACTCAATTGAACAGAAGTTCATTAAGATCTGAACAACCTTGTGGAAATCATACTCTTCGTAGCACTTTAATAATTCTTTCTGAGTCTTTGAAGTCAGAGATACTGCCCACTTATCTAACTCAACCATATCATTAAATGCAACCTTATCAGTCTCAGGATTGAAGCCATTTAAGTTTGCAAGCAAGAATCTTACAGTGTTACGTACACGACGATAAGCATCTGAAGAACGCTTAAAGATTTCGTGTGATACAGCCATATCACCGGTGTAGTCATTTGATGCAATCCATAGACGTAAAACATCAGCACCTAACTTGTCGATGATCTCCTGTGGAGCAATAACGTTACCTAATGACTTAGACATCTTGCGGCCCTGACCATCAACGGTAAAGCCGTGGGTTAGAACCTGCTTGTATGGGGCCTTGTCTTTAGTTGCAACTGACAGCATCAATGAAGACATGAACCAGCCACGATGCTGATCTGAACCTTCTAGGTATAAGTCAGCGCTGTGATGATTAAACTCAGGACGCTGATCAACTACTGAGAAGTGAGTTGAACCAGAATCAAACCAAACGTCTAGAGTATTTGGATCTTTGTGATAGTGTTTTGCCTCTTCAGGACCAATCAGATCTTCAACCTTAAGATCCCACCATGCCTGAATACCATCTTTTTCAACAGCCTTTGCAACCTTCTCGATGATTGCAGGAGTATCAGGATGGATCTCATTAGTCTCATTGTTGATTAGAACGGCACATGGCATACCCCAGGTTCTCTGACGAGAAATACACCAGTCAGTACGCTGTTTTACCATTGCCTCAATACGGTTCTGCCCCCAAGCAGGGATCCACTTGGTCTTCTTAATCTCTTCTAATGCTCTAGCACGCAGGCCCTTAGCATCCATTGAGATGAACCACTGAGGAGTTGCTCTGAAGATTACAGGAGTCTTATGACGCCAGCAGTGTGGGTAGCTGTGAGAGATTACCTTTAGTTTTACTAAAGCGCCCTTCTCTTTCAGAACTTCAATTACATTAGGATTTGCCTTTAATACGTTAAGACCAGCAAAGTACTCAACATCATCCTTAAAGCAACCATCAGGTCCTACTGGATTGTAAATCTCTAATCCATATTTTACTGATACGTTATAGTCATCTAGACCATGACCACCAGCTGTATGAACACAGCCAGTACCAGCTTCTAGAGTTACGTGAGCACCTAAGATCACAGGAACATCAAAGTTTAAGAATGGATGGTGGAATTTCTGTAACTCTAAAGCCTTGCCAGAAACCTCGTCACCTAAAATTGAGTATTCTTCTATACCACACTCTTTCATCACGGTCTCAACAAGATCTGCTGCCATGATGAAACGTTCTGTGCCCTTTTCTGTCTTAACCTGAACTAAAACATACTTTAACTGCTCATTCATACAGATTGCTCTGTTAGCAGGTAAAGTCCATGGAGTAGTAGTCCAAATTACGCATGAGATAGGACCTTCACCTTTGCCCTGTGCATTAAAGGTAGCTAATACCTTGTCATCATCGGTGCTTGCAAAGCGAACATAGATAGAATCTGATTTAACATCAGCATACTCAACTTCAGCTTCTGCTAATGCTGACTGACAGTCCATACACCAGTAAACAGGTTTTAGGCCACGTACGAAGTGACCATTTGCGATAACCTTACCTAAACCTCTTAAGGTATCAGCTTCGGTCTTGTAGTTCATAGTTAGATATGGGTTATCCCAATCACCCAAAACACCTAGACGTTTGAAATCTTTTCTCTGACCGTCAACCTGACTCTGTGCATACTTACGGCACTCTTTTCTGAAGGTTGCAGCATCAACCTTAACACCTGGCTTACCAATTAAGCTTTCAACTTTAACTTCAATAGGAAGACCATGACAGTCCCAACCTGGAACATATGGAGAATCAAAGCCAGATAATGTCTTTGACTTTACAATAATGTCCTTTAAAACCTTGTTAATTGAATGACCAATATGAATATTGCCGTTTGCATATGGAGGACCATCATGCAGAATAAACATATTTGCACCTGCTCTTGCAGTGCGGATCTTCTTATAAAGACAACGCTTCTCCCAGTCCTGTAACATACCAGGCTCACGCTGAGCTAAATTACCTCGCATTGGAAATGCGGTATTAGGAAGGTTTAAAGTACTTTTGTAATCAGCCATTTTTCCAATCTACCAAAAACAATAATTTAAAATTCGTAGTTACTATGTTTTGCAAGGATCTCTTTTGCCTTTTTTTTGTCAGCTAAAAGCTGTTCTTGCAAAACTTCAATATTTGAAAACTTTACTTCATCGCGGATCTTACTGATAAAGAAAACTCTAATGCTCTCTCCGTACAGATCCTGTTTGAAATTGAATAAATTTACCTCAAGCAGAGCCTTGTTCTGCCCTGCTACTACAGTAGGTCTGTAACCTACGTTTGCCATTCCATCATAAAGAGATACTTTTGACAGAACTTTTACAGCGTAAACACCTCTTAGAGGTGAAATTCTACGGTTAATATTCACATTAGCTGTAGGGAAACCTAAATTTCGTCCAATTTGATTTCCATGAACGACAATTCCTGACATGGAATAGTATCTACCTAAAGCTTCTTTAGCTAGATCAAGCTGACCATGAAACAGATATTCTCGTATCTTAGTGCTAGAGATTCGCTCGTGATTGAGCAATACGCCGTCTATAGCACTTGCTTCCATTCCTACTTCTGAGCCTAACTTTTTAAGATCATCAATAGTGTACTTTCCCCCCTCTCCAAAATTAAACAGAGAGCCTACAGTTACACTCTTAACCTGGAGCTTTTTGTATAAAAGATCGATTACATATTCTCTTGCAGATAATGCTGCAAAAGCAGCATTAAACCTCATACAAAAAACGATCTTTACACCAGCTACTTCAAGAGCTTGAAGTTTATCTCTTAAAGAATATAAACGAGCTGGAGATTTATCTTTAGAAAAGAATTCTAATGGTTGTGGTTCAAAGATCATGACAGCAGGCACAAGATCAAGCTTTCTAGCTTTCTCTTTCATGCATTCAATTACAGCCTGATGACCTTTGTGAAATCCGTCAAAATTGCCGATAGCTAAAGCGACACCATTTGGTGTGCCTTTAAAATCTGACAAACAACGGATTAAACGCATTGAAGATCCCTAAAATAAAACTTAATCAATTTTCTAAAACAAATAGCTTCAAAAGCCCATAGAATGAGTAATTATAGCGTAAAAGCACCTGTCTTAACAGTTTTAATTTGAATGAATAAAATACTTAAAAAACAAAAAGATATAAAACTTTGCCGTACTTTTGTGTTGTTGTTTTATAAAAGTGATGTAAAATAACGCGCAAATTATGGTGTTCTACTTTAATTTTGTAAAAAAAATTGTTAGAATACAGCGATTATGTGCCACATCATGACGGAAAGTGGCAATTGTTTAAGAATTCAGGAGCTATTTGTGCCTAATATTAAGTCTGCAAAGAAGCGCGTTGTTATTTCCGAGAAAGCTCGTCAGCATAACGTAGCTGCACGTTCAAAGATGCGCACTTTAATCAAGAATGTTTTAAAAGCTGTTGAGTCTGGTGACAAAGAAGCTGCAAAGAATGCATTTGCAGTTGCTGAGCCAGTTTTAGACCGTGCTGCATGCAAGGGTCTTGTTCACAAGAACAAAGTTGCTCGTCATAAGAGCATGTTAGCAGCTTCAATCAAGGCTATGAACTAGTCTTCAAGCGCTGATAAAAAAGCCTCGCTTAGCGAGGTTTTTTTATACCTAAAATTCTCTATCATCCCTTCTTGCCAAAGACGTTCTAACTCCATTAGCACTTTTACGAAATCTAGTTTACTATAAAAAGAAAGCGGTCTTGAGCGCATTTCTCAAAACCGCAAAAGAAAAGGCGTACCACCTTTTTAGAACACATGCAAACGAGTCATTTGCTTGCCTAACTAACGTAATTAGTTTTGGTTAACTCGTGTTAGTCTATGCTAACCTAAAATTTACTATTAATCTAG